>OFGQ01002440.1_pt1 | contig 10551 bp, 9 predicted proteins | sample 1521791 | NCBI WGS metagenome assembly OFGQ01 (sample SAMEA3504116, study PRJEB24116) | mouse gut metagenome | biome: mouse gut; feature: mouse-associated habitat; material: faeces | place: Denmark | collected 2011 | reverse complement strand
CTTGCGGGCAGCTTGGGGCTGAACGTGTATCAGGCCCAGGCCCAGCAGAAGTATGCCGCCGACATGGGCGCGTTTATCACGGAGCAGAAGGACCGCTGGGCCAAGGAGGCGGAGCAAGAGAACGCCTACCAGGAGGACGGCTACAAGGTGGCGGGGGAGTACGAGATCCGCTCCACCACCCACATCTCCGACGCCTACAAAAACGGGGACGACAGCCAGCTCAGCGCGGAGGACAAAAAGACCCTGGAGATGGCGGAGGCCGTGCTGGACGAGGTGGTCAAGGACGGCATGAGCAATTATGAGAAGGAGCTGGCGGTCTACCGCTGGATGGTGGCCAATATCGGCGGCCGGGGTTCGGACGGCGTGATCATGCGTCCCGGCAGCAACAGCAGCCCGTTCACCCCCCACGATGTGCTGATATCGAAAAACGCGGTGTGCGTGGGATACGCCACCACGTTCCGGCTGTTCATGAATATGCTGGGCATGGAGTGCCATATTGTCCACAACGATTACCACTCCTGGGATCTGGTGGAGGTGGAGAAGGGCCAGTGGTATCACGTGGACGTATACAGCGACGCCCACGGCGCGGAGTTTGCCAACTTCAACATGACGGACGAAATCTGCCGCCTGGGCCACAACTGGGACGGCTCCGCCCTTCCGGTGGCGGACAGTGTGAGCCACACCCCTGCGGTGAAAAACAGTGTGGAGGTGGACGGCCTGCTGTCCATACCCGGCCAATTTAAAAAGGCTATGGAGGAGAGGACAGCGGCGGCGTACTACCGCTTCAAAACGCCCCTCACCGAGGAGGAGCAGAACGCGGCGGAGTTCCTGGCAGGCGTGCTGTCCACCGCCATTGACGCGATGGAGGACGTGTATTTCCAGGCGGTGTGGTATCCGGGCGAGGACGAGGCCCAAATCCTGGGCCTGCTGGTGGAGTACCGGGACGAGGAGGATGAGCCGGAGCCCGGCTTTGACGCCGACTCTCCCGAGGGCAAGGCCATCATCCAGGCCATCGCCAAGGCGTTTGATCTGGACCCGGCCCTCCTGGGCAATGCCGGGGACGAGCCTGTTGAGGACGAGCCGGTTGAGGATGTAATTTGGAACGGCACCGGAAGCGGCTCCGTCGTGGTGGAGTGAGGGGGCGCGGTATGAGACAGAGCAAGCGGATTGCCTGCCTGGGGCTGGCGGCCCTGCTGCTTGCCTGCGGCTGGGGCTGCGGCCCCAAGGAGCAGTCAGACCCCGGCAAGGACGTGGATATGGCCGCCCTGGCCCAGGCCATGCTGGACGCCGACCCCACCCTGCCGGAGATGGCTGCCGCCTCCGGCAGCGGGGAGCAGGGAGCGGCGGACTTCACCTACCTGTCCAACCTGGAGATCTATAAGCTGGTGGACGAATACTATTATGCCGCGGCGGACGCGGGCACTGCGGAGGAGATCGCCGTGGTGAAGCTGAAGGACGCGGGGGACGCCGCCGCCCTGATGGACGCCCTCCACAAGCACGTGGAGCAGCGGCAGGGCACTTTCCGGGAGTACGACCCGTCTCAGGTGCCCCTTACCGAGGGGGCCGTCATCGTCCGGGAGGGGCGGTATGTGGCCCTCATCGTGTGCCAGAAAAGCGGACTGGTGCAGAACGTATTCCGGGACAGCTTCCGGGAAAACTGAGAACCTGTATTTACAGCCGAGGATGCCGTCGGCCCGAGGGATTTTTCCGTCAGGCAAGGCGAATTTTCGCCGGAATACTTTGTGTATTGCAAGAAAATTCAACGCAGCATGGCGGAAAAAGACCCGGCCAGACGGCGTTTGAGGTTGTGAATACAGGTTCTTAGTTCAAACGCTTACGCTCAACGCTTCATGTTCACCAGCTCCTCCAGCATGGAGTCGGTGACGGTGATGATACGGGTGTTGGCCTGATAGCCGCGCTGGGTCACGATCATGTTGGCGAACTCGGTAGCCACGTCCGCGGTGGAGGACTCCAGGCCGCCGTTGCGGATCTCGTTGCTCTTGTTCTGGGCCAGGAGATCCTTGATGCCGGGGGCGCCGTCATCCGTGACCCTCTGGTTGTTCAGATAGGTGCCCTGCTCCAGCAGGCCGCCCGCGATACCCACGTTCATCTCGCCAGCGCCCTCCATGGCCTTGTAGTAGGGGCCGCCGATGTGGGTCACGCCGTCGGGAGCGGTGACCTTGCCGATGGCGGCGTAACCGATGACCACGGTATCGCCGTTTTCCGCTACGCCGGTGATCGCGCCGTTGGAGTTGATGCTGAGTCCATTCAGAGTGACCAGCTTACCGCTCATGTCGGGCAGAGGGCCGTCGTAAGCATTGGCCATATCGTCAACCGTACCATCCGGCTGCATTTTGCCGCCTACACCTTCGGGCAAATCACCCAATGCCCCAGTATCCTTGTCATAGTCAGCATCCATAAGGGAATAGTTTTTCCGGGCGGTCGAACCATCTCCCGCCGGCCCCAGCAGGTCATACACAGGATCGCCGGCCTGCCACTTAGTACTCCCGTCGGCGTTAAGTCCGCCGTTGCCCGTCGTAGGCGCTGTGGCGGCAATAGGCACCCGCAGGGGCACCAGCTCCGTGCTGACGATCAGCTTATCCTGAATATTGATCTTGTTGCCGTTAGCATCTGTTTTATACTGCTCTTTTGCGTCGGGATCATAATCCGGATTCTGCACCATCTTGAACCCGTAGACCACGTTCTTGTTGCCGTCCGTGACGTAGCCCAGGGGATCAATGCTGAAGTCGCCCACGCGGGTCAGGCTCAGCTTGGTATAGTCCTCCGCGCTGTCGAACTTCAGGTCCTTATTGCCCAGCAGGAAGAACCCGTCGCCCTCCAGCATGCAGTCCATACCCACGCCGGTGGGGTTGAAGGTACCCGGGGACATGTTCAGGTCGATGGAACCCACCTGGGAGCCATAGCCGATCTGGGAGGGGGTGTTGCCGCCCCGGACAGCGGTGCCGTTGCTGCCCGCCCGGCTGGTGGTGTAGATGGATTCCTGGAAGATCATCCGCTGGGCCTTGTAGCCCGCGGTATTGACATTGGCGATGTTGTTGCCAATGACGTTGAGGTTGGTCATGTGAGTTTTGAGTCCGCCGATGGCGGCATACATTGCTCCAGTCATGCGATCAAATTCTCCTTTTTTACCTTTAAGCGCCGCCGCTCCCCCGCCAGTCGGGCGGGAGGGCAAAGCATCCTCGAAAGGTCCTGCTCTTTCTTACTTGAGAAGGACGGCGCCGTCAATATTGGTGAAAATGTTCTCCTGCATCTCCTCTTGAGACATGGTAGTAATGACACGCCCGTGAGGGATGTTGATGATGAACGCCCTCGTGGCGTCGAAGGCCAGGATGTTGGTCGCGCCCTTGGCGCTGGCCCGCTCCACGCTGTCGGCAAGCTGATCCATCAGCGTGTCGGTGACCTCGATCCCCCGCTCCTCCGCTCTGGCCCGGGCGTGCTTGGAAAAAGCCACGGAAAAGCTCTCCCGTTCCTGGGAGGCGCTGGCGATTTCCCGTTGGAGCATAGAGCCGAACTGGCTTCCCGCGTCCCTGCGGCGAACCGGCTGTACCTGCTCCACCTGGTTGAGCCGGTCTATGGGTGTTATCCGATACTCTGCCATACTCTCATCCTCTTTCCGGCGCGATGCAGGGATGGGATGTTATCCCAGCGCCTTCTCGACCGTCTCCTCAGCGGCATCCGTTCCGCTTCCGTTCTCGTCCGTACCCGGCGTCTCGTCTCCGCCCTCCACGGGCTTATCGACTCCCTCGCCCTCGCTGGGCTTATCGACGCCTTCGCCCTCACCGGGCTTGTCGACACCTTCGCCTTCACCAGGCTTGTCGACGTCTTCACCCTCACCGGGCTTGTCGGGGTCCTCGACCTCCGGCTTCTCAGGCAGCTTGCCCACGGCCATGATCTGGTTGAGCAGGTAGGTTTCATTCCCCACGAAGATAACCCGCTGGCCGTTGTACAGGCCCGTTCCGGTCACCACGCCTTCCTTCTCGCCCACCAGGTTGCCCTTCTCATCGTATATAGGCAGGGTCACGGTCTGGCCCACCAGGGAGGCGGCGTAGTTAAGGATGTTGGCCTCGGTCAGGTCGTCCACCTGGCCCTTCATCTCGGTGATGGCCTGCATGACCGTCATCTGGATGATCTGGTTCATCATGTCGTTGGGGTCCGCCTGGTTGTCGATGGTCTGGTTCTGCAGCTGAGTCACCATCAACAGCAGCATATCCTGAAAGGATAGCGTGTTGTTGGCCTCGTCAGAATCCCGTTCCACCGTCTGGGCCCGAAACTGGCTCTGGTTGGCCCTCCGGGACTGGGCGACCTCCTGTCCATAGCCGGTAAACAGGTCGATCCCGCTGAACATATCGTTGTTGCTGCTCATTGCTTCACTCCTCTATGTGTTACTCTTCCAGGCCGAACAGGCCCAGGCGCAGCTTCTGCATGAACTCCTCGCCGCCCTGGCGTTCCTCCTGGCGTTCCTGCTGCTGGCGGTGCTGGTGCTGGCCCCGTCCGTCGGGGTCCGCCTGCCGGAAGTCCTGCTGCTGGCTCTCCTCGCCCCGCTGCACCTCAATGCGGACCTCCTCGTGGCCGTAAGCCTGGAGGGCGCTGTGGAGGTTGTTCAGATGCTGGTTGAGCAGGCCCTCGGTCTTGGGGCTTGCCGCGTGGAGCACGACCTGCAATACGCCGGCGGCGTCCTTGGTCATCTGGATGACCAGGCTGCCCAGGTTCTGGGGGTTGAGCCGGATCTCGACGCGGTCCTGTCCCGTCTGGATGGCGGTGCGGATGATGTCGGCCATCTGGTCGTCCATCTCGGGGGCCTGGGTGTCCACTGTCTCGTACCGCTCGCCCACCTTCACAGGCACGGCCTCCGCCTCATGGAACACGGGCTGCTCGGCCACGCCCGCCTCGCCGGTGGGCTCCTCGGAATCCTCGGCGCGCTCCACCTGGACCTCGGGGGCCTCCTGGGGCTGCTCGGCCTCCTGGACGGACTGCTGCTGGGGGGCTTCCTGCTGCTGGGTCTGGGCGGTTCCCTCCGCCATGGGCTGCTGGGGCGCCTCCTCCATGGCCTGCTGGAAGTCCTTGGGCTGCTGCTCCATGGAAACCTCCGCGCCGATGCCCGCGTCCACGCCGGTATCCATAGCGGGAGCCTGATCGCCCAAGTCCATGGCCGCGCCCTCCACCGTCTCCTGGGGGATGGGGTTGACCACCGTACCGGCCTGCTCCACGTTCTCCACAATCTCGGGCCGGAACAGATCCATGATGCCTACCGCGTTGGGGTTGCCGGTGAGGTTCTCGGCCTTCAGCTCCTCCTCGTCCTTCTGCTTGACGGGCAGCTCGGGGCTCTTGGCCTCCTCCAGAGCTTCCTCCGCCTCCTTGAGGGGCTTGTCCTGCGGCTCCTTGCCGGCGGACTCGGAAGAGGAAGTTTTATTGCCGGACTGCTGCAGCATTTCCTGGAAGCTGACGGAGGACTGGTTGTTCTGGCTCTTGTTTCCCGCGCCGGGGACGGCGGAGAAGCTCGACGCCAGCTTCTGCATCTGCTGAAGCAATGCGTTCTCTACGGTATTCACTGTTTGCTGTCACCTCGGTTCTTGATTAGATAAGATCAAAAATGCTGGGGTCCAACTCTTGGTTTTCCTCGCTGATGAGGCGTTCCGTCAGGGTCTGCCAGCCGCCGTCTTTGCCGTCCTTGACGCCCAGGTCCAGGTCCACGAAGATGCCCAGCTGATTGAGCCGCTGCCGCAGCAGGTCCAGCTCCATCTTCCGGGGGTCCTCCTCGTCCAGCTCGCTGATCTGCTTGGAAAGGCCCGCCACAGAGGAGGCCATATTCTTCCGCTTGACCGCGCCGTCGGTGGAACGCATCCCGTCCAAGATGGCGCCCAGGGTGTCGATGATGGCCTGCTCCTTCTTCTCCTCCTCGGACAGCTCCAGCTGGAGGCGCATCCGATGGTACATGTTCTGGTAGAAGGCGCTGTCGGGGTCCCGGATCTGGTCGATAATGCTGGGCTCCTCGTCCTTGTCCGCCGCGCCGTCCGTCTCTCCGGCGTCCGCCTGCGTCTCCGCCATGCGGGAAAGGATGCCGGAAAGCGTCTGGAATATCTCCAGCTCCCTCCGCTGGGCCTTCTGCTGCGCCTCGGCGCCGCCAACGGGCTTCCACAGGGAAAGCCTGCCGGAGGCCCACTTGAGGATGTCGCCATCCGCTTCCCAGGGATGAAAGGCCGGACTCTCGCTTCCCGCGGGGACGGCCGTCATCCAGTTGACCGCCGGATCGGCAATCACCGTCTCGCCGTTCTCATCGGGATAGGACACGATAACGAGGCCCTTGTAGCCCATGCGCCGCTTTTCCTCCTGGGAAATGACGCCCATATCCGCCAGATCGTCCAGGAACGCGTCGTACTTCTCGCCGGACATGTTTCGGGGATCATACTTGTTGCGCAGCACGGCGATTTCCGCGTCCGAGAGGACCGTCCGGGTTTCGCTGCCCGCGTAAAGCTTATCCTCCGCCCGTTTGTCCGCCGCCGCCTGCCAGGCCTCCTCCAGGAACTCGCCGCGGTTCTGGACCTTCATTTCCCCGTTCTTGGAGACTTTGATGGCAACTTGCATGTTGGCATAGATGCCGCTGTTTGCAAAGGTATTGAAATCCATTGTCTTTCTCCTTCGTCATTGCTCCGCGCATCCGCGTGGGTAAGTCGTTTGAAACGGCCTGCGCCGCCTTGCCCGCTCACCTCCCTTCCTTCTGGAATGGGATCTGCGCATGAGTCTGGCCTCACCACCTTTCCTTTTGCTCCATTCTATGTGCCGCTGTCTATTTGAGTAACGTCCCGCAGGACGGCGCTCGCCAGTTTACGCGCTCTGGGCCTCCATGGCCCGCCGGGTCATGACGAACTCGTCGATCATGGCCTCCTCGCTCTTCTGGACGGCCTTGTTATAGCCCTCCAGCTTCTTCTCCCGCAGCTTCTCAATGGAGGACGTCTCCTTCTTGGCCTCCACCACCTCGTCCCGCTTGGCTTCCTCCTGCTTCTGGAGCTTCGCCAGATGCTGGTACGTCTCCTCCAGCTGCCGCTCCGAGGAGCGCAGGTACTGCTCGTACTTCATGGCGTCCAGGATGCTGATGCCCTCCAGCTTCCGCCGGTTGAACTCCTGGGCCAGGTGGCGGTAGGCCGCCTCCAGCTCCTCGATCAGCTCCTCCTGCCGCCGCACCTTGGCCAGAATGGCTCCGTGCTCCGCCTGGAGGGAGTCCAGGACCTGCTGCTTATACTCCATCACGGTTTCCAGGGAAAATCGGAATTTCTTCATATGTGCTCTCCCGCATCTTGCCGGCTGCTTCTATCACCGCATAATACGCCGCAGCTGCTCCAGGCTTTCATCATAAGAAAAGCTCTCATTGATGCCCTGGGTCAAAAACTGGTTGATGGCGTCCATCTTTCCCAGGGCGTGGTCCAGCTTGGGATTGGTGCCCGATTTGTAAGCGCCGATGGACACCAGGTCGGCGTTCTTCTGGTACACACCCATGATGTCCCGGAGCTTGCTGGCCAGCTGCCTGTGCTCCGGGGAGACGATCTCCACCATCAGACGGGAGATACTGGCCCCCACGTCGATGGCGGGGAAATGGTTGGAGTTCGCCAGCTGTCTCGACAGCACGATGTGTCCGTCCAGAATGCCGCGGACCGTGTCCGCAATGGGCTCGTTGGTATCGTCGCCCTCCACCAGGACCGTATAGACCCCGGTGATGGACCCTTTTTCAAAATTTCCGCTTCGCTCAAGAAGCTTGGGCATCTCGGCGTACATGGAGGGGGTATACCCTCTGGCTACCGGCGGCTCGCCGATGGCCAGCCCGATTTCCCGCTGGGCCATAGCGAAACGGGTCAGGGAGTCCATCATCAGCAGTACGTCGTACCCCTGATCCCGGAAGTACTCGGCAATGCTGGTGGCTACGCTGGGACACTTCATCCGCAGCATAGCCGGTTGGTCGGAGGTCGCCACCACCAGGATGGAGCGGCGCATGCCCTCCTCCCCCAGGTCCTTCTGCATGAACTCCAGGACCTCGCGGCCGCGCTCGCCCACCAGGGCGATGACGTTGATGTCCGCCTTCACGTTCTTGGCGATCATCCCCAGCAGGGTGGACTTGCCCACGCCGGAGCCGGCGAAGATGCCGATTCTCTGCCCCTTGCCGATGGTGATCAAGCTGTCGATGGCCTTCACGCCGAACTCCATCCGCTCCCGGATGGGGGGCCTGGTCATAGGATTTATGTAGGCGGAGTCAATGGAAAACGTATCTCCCCTGCCGAAGGGCTCCAGCCCGTCGATGGGCTGGCCCAGGGCGTTGATGACCCGCCCCCGGAGAAAGGGGCCTACCGGCAGCGTCAGCCGCTTGCCGGTATTGCGGACAAAGTTGCCCGCGCTGATCCCACTCATATTAGCATAAGGCATGAGTAGAATATGGTCGTTTTTGAACCCCACCACCTCCGCGGGAATCTGTCCGCCGGACTCGTTGGAGTAGATCCGGCAGATGTCCCCGATGGCGGCCCTGCCGCCGGAGGCCTCGATAGACATGCCCACGATGTTTTCAATTTTCCCGGTGCGGCTCATGGTCTCCGCCGACCGGACAAGTGGAATCAGTTCGCGGAACATAGCCTGCCTTTCTCCTCTGTCGGGACGGTCCTACAGGGCGCCCATCTGGTCCCGCAGGAGATCCCGGATATTGGACATCTGGGTGGAGACGCTGGCGTCGATGATCTCCTCCGGCGTCTCGACGATGCAGGTGCCGCCCTCGTCGTCCCCCATGGGGATGATCTTCACGTGCTGGCTCAAAGCCCCCAGGGCCGTGGTCAGCGCGGGGGATATCTGGGCGGCGCTCTTGGTGTCGCAGCCGGAGATGTAGATGTGGACCCACTCCTGCCGCTTGAGGCGCTCCGTGGCGGCCTGGATCATGCGCACCACCACGTCCCTGCTGCTGCGCAGGCTCACCCGCACCACCTTCTCCGCAACTGCCAGGCACAGATCCAGCAGCTCCTCTCTGGACTGGAGGAGCATCTCCTCCCGGGCCATGTCGGCCTTCTCCAGATAGGCCTGCACCTCCTGCTCCAGCCGGGCCGCAGTGGCCTCCCGGTCCCGGGCCGCGTCCTCCATGGCCTTGGCGGTGCCCTCGGCGTAGCCCACGCGGTAGCCCTCGTCCCGGGCGCCCGCCCGGATCTGCTCCTGCTCCGCCTTGGCATTGGCCCGGGCCTGCTCCACCAGCGTCTCCGCCTCCTCCCGGGCCTGCTTCAGGATCAGCTCGGCCTGGAGCTGGGCGTACTGCACCACGCCGCCGGAGCTGGACTGGCTGGGCGCGTCGTCGTCCTCCTCGTCTTCTTCCTCTTCCTCGTCCTCCCTGTCTCTGAGACGGGGAGGGTCTCTCTCCTCCATGGGAGCGCCAGGGGTGAATTCGGCGGTGTCAGACAGGTCCCGGTCCTCCTCCTCCGCAGCCCGGGAACGGAGGTTTTCGGCGGTGGCGGCTTCCATGGCCTGGGCCAGCAGGCGCTGGACGTTGTCGTCAATCTCGTCGGCCTTCTCCTGCACCGGGTCGGGGGCGGGCCTGGCATCGGAGGGGCACAGCCCCTCCAGCTGAGCCAGATACTCCGCCTCCTGCATGTGGAGGGCGCGGACCTTCTCCACAAAGGCGGCGGTCTGCTCCTGGGCCTTCTTCAGGCGGTACTCCTCAGCCTCCAGCTCGTGGGACAGCTCGGCCCGGCGGGTGACCACGTCCTTCTCCGTCTGGGCCAGAAGCTCGTCCTTCTTCCGCTCGGCCTCCTTCACCAGGTCGTCGGCCATCCGCTGGGCGGCCAGCAGGGCCTTGCGCATGGCCTCCTCGGTGGAGCGGTATTCCTCCACCTTGTCCACCAGCACCTTCATCTTGTTTTTCAACACCGCGTTTTCGTTGAACAGCGCGGAGTAGTCCCCGGTGAGGATGTCCAGAAATTCATCCACCTGGGCCATGTTATAGCCGCCGAAGGACGCCTTCTGAAAGGCGCGCTCGGATACTTCCTGTGGTGTGAGCATCGCAAAACCTCCCTGCTCTATCTTCTAATTATACCATTCAGACCAATGGTCCGGCTCGCTCTGGAACTCGCCCTCGGGAACGGGCAAAAGAACTGGTTCTCCTCCTTGAACTCCCAGGGCGTAGACATCAAGCACCCGGGAAAAGGAGTCAAACCAGAGGACTAAAACCGGTCGGCCGGCCCTGTCCCGGGTCCAGCCCCGCCCGGTCCGCTCCTCATCCCAATAGATGGGGCTCAACGGAGGAGAACCGTTGTCTTCCCAGCCCAGGGGCAGTTCCCAGACGGTCTCCCCCTGGGTGACCACCAGGGTGTAGGGATGCATTACCCCATCTCCCTCAAACCACTTTTCCGGCTCAGTTTCGTTGCCGAAGTAGCCCTTCTCCGCCCGCAGCTCCACCAGCTCGTCCACGCCGTCCCCGTCCAGGTCCACCGACCAGCTATCCACCACCATGGGGTAGGGGGAGGCGGGGTCGTCCACGAAAAGCACCTCTGCGGGCTTGTCCGACACCGTCTT
>OFGQ01002431.1_pt1 | contig 10571 bp, 9 predicted proteins | sample 1521791 | NCBI WGS metagenome assembly OFGQ01 (sample SAMEA3504116, study PRJEB24116) | mouse gut metagenome | biome: mouse gut; feature: mouse-associated habitat; material: faeces | place: Denmark | collected 2011 | reverse complement strand
CTCATTTCTTACTTATTTCTTAAGGTTCCATTAGTTGTTGCTTTTCCGCTGATTTTGTACTAATATATATTCTGGTGTTTTTTATGAAGTAGAAAGACAGAAACAACTGATATAGATTTAGAAAGGCAGGAAGGCCGGAATGAAGTTTCGTATAAAAAATTTGTTTTTTGCTGCCGCACTTTTATTGTTATCCTCAGGGTGCGGCGTATTTACGGCTTCGGGAGAGGATTCTTCCGATACGCATTCGTCAGGGAAGCCGGAGCCCGGGGAAGTACCGGGACTGTCCTTGGAGCAGGAAGCGGCAAAAAACCATCAGGATTATTATGGTCCCGGCGTACCGGTGGCCCTTGTCACCGACGTCAGTTCCGGTGTAAATAACGGTTTCAATCAGGCGGCTCTTAAGGGACTACAGACCTATGCCGTGGGGGCGGGAGTATCCTATTCCTGCTACAATGTCTATGCCGACACGCCGGATGCATGTAAAAATACCATTTTAACAGCCATTGAAAACCGGGCTGAAATCGTAGTCTGCGTCGGCGCTCACTTTGAAAAGGCGGTGGGAGCTCTGCAGGAGGAATACGGCAATATTTCTTTTCTTTTGCTGGACGGCGTTCCAAGAGATTCTTCCGGGAAAGCAATTCAGGCCGCCGAAAATGTCCATTGTATTACTTATAGAGAAGAAGAGGCCGGTTATCTGGCCGGATATATGGCAACTCTGGAGGGCTATCGAAAATTCGGATTTATCGGCGGGGAACAGCTCCCCTCGGTGGAAAGATACGGATTCGGTTTCCTTCAGGGAATCGACGCTGCCGCCCATTCTCTGGGGGTCAGCAATAATATTAAGGTAGATTACTGGTATGCGGGCACTTTTTCGCCAAACAAAGATATTGAAGATATGGCCCTTGGCTGGTATCAGGACGGGACGGAGATTATTTTCGCCTGCGGCGGAGCGTTGTATCAGTCGGTATTGTTTTCCGCGGAGGCCTGCGACGGTATGCTGATTGGGGTGGATATCGACCAGAGCGAGCTTTCCCGGCTTTTTCTGACGTCCGCCATGAAAGGCATTGATTCCTCTATTGTAATCGCGCTGGACGAGTTTTTTGCAAACGGCCGGAAATGGCCTGACAGGCTGGCAGGAAATACCCTTGCATACGGCGCGAAAGAAAACTGCATCAGCCTTCCGCTTTTAGACGATGCCTGGCGGTTTAAAAAGGCCACGCAAAACGAATATCTGCAGCTTCTTGCCCGTTTAAAATCCGGCGGAATTTCAATTGACACGGAGCTTCCACTAAAGACAAACATTACGATTGTCAACCATAATGCGCAGGAGGAAAGTGACTCTTGAATACCGGAAGGACTAAAATTAATTATCGTATCTTAATATCTGCTGTCTTTTCAACGCTGTGCCTCATCTTTTTTCTTTCCGGGTGCGGAAAAGCGGAACCGGCTGTTTCAGAAAAAGCTTCCCGCCCGAGGGTAAATATTGATGAAAAGCTGACGAAAGGAACGGTATCCCTTTCCGCCGCGCAGCTTGCCTCCTACGGTGAAATTGTGGACTGCCTTTTTCAGGAAGACAAAGAAACGGTGAATCTCACACTGAAAATGCCGGAGATTCCCAAAAGCGACGACGCCATGATTTACCTGTTTGCCTTTGACCTCTGTGAGGAGTGCAGCTTTTCCGGCAGTTTCCAGAAAACGCCTGTTGCAACCGCCAGAAAATCAAGGTATGGCAGGCTGAAATGGACTTATGAGGGACGGCAGCTTTTCCAGCAGTTTGTCCCGGCTCTGCTTCTCAACGGGAAATATGTTCCCCTTTCCTCCGGCGTCTGCATCGGCAATCCTGAAATGCTGGCCGACAATGAGGGAGGCGTCCCTGCGCCGAAGTCAAAAAAGGGACTGCTGCTTGACCCGCAGATGCTGGAAACGCCCCTTCTTACGGATTTGGGCGTAAAATATGCCATATATAACATCCCCCTTTCCCATATTATGGGGGAGACGGACAACGAGGCGTTTCCCACCATTTTGTATGAGTATCAGGGAAAAACCTATAAATTCAACGGAGCCGGCATCAACGGCTATGATTACCTGTTTGGTTACCTGACGGACAGCGGAATGAATTGTACGGCGATAATTTTAAATGACTGGAACGAGGAATACCCGCAAATGATTCATCCCCTCTCCAGAAATGAGGACGTAAATGCATATTACTATGCGTTCAATACCGCGGATGAAGAAGGGTGCCAGTACCTGGAGGCGATTGCAAGCTTTCTGGCAGAGAGGTATTCCGGCAAGGAGCACGGCCTTGTGTCGAACTGGGTCATTGCAAATGAAATCAACCAGCAGAAAATCTGGAACTATATGGACACGGACGATATTGAAATGTATTGCGCCGAGTTTGAAAAGGCAATGCGGATTTTCTATAATGCGGCAAAGAGCTATTATGCCGACGCCAACGTTTATTTCAGCATTGACCATGAATGGAACAGCAATAAAAATAACGATGATAAGAATTTCAATGCGAAAGAGCTTGTGGAGACCATAAATGAAATCGCGAAGCAGAAGGGGAATTACAACTGGGGGCTGGCCATTCACCCATACCCCGACCCCCTTACAAGGGTAAATTACTGGACGGAAAGTTACGATAAGACGGTTGACGCGCCGCTTCTTACGCTGATGAATTTAAGCACGGTAACGGATATGCTGACGAAAGAGGAATACCTTGACAGGAACGGGGAGGTGCGAAGCATCACGGTAACGGAGCTGGGCTTTTCCTCCGCTTCCGGGGAAAAGCTGCAGGCGGCGGCGTTTGCCTACTGCTATTACATACTGGAAGCCAATCCTTACGTGGACGCATTTTTTATGAACCGTCAGACGGACGCCTTAGAGGAGGTCAAGCAGGGGCTTGCTTTCGGGATTTACAATATGGACCAGACGCCCAAATATATCCTGGATACATTTAAATATATCGACACCAGCCAGGCAAAGAAGCATACGGAGTTTATTTTGAATATTCTCGGGGCGGACAGCATTGAGGAGGCTCTTGCGTGGGCGCAGTAGATAAACGCGTAACCAAAAACCATGGATTTTCGGCGAAAGCCTATGATTTTCCATGGTTTTTTTATGTTGTAAAAGATAAAGTAATGTGGACTGACAGGCGAAAAAGAGGATACCCTACATACTTCCCCCTGTGCGTTAATTTTTGGCGGAGAGACGGTGGTCACTGTCACTGTGCGGGCCGCAGGAGAAAAGGCGGCAGGCCCGGGATTCTGAAAGCCTGCCGCAAAAATTCTGTCATCTGGCCGGACTAGCCGGAGATTACCCGGCAGCGTTTCTGGTAGCATGCAATTCCGTATTTACGGATGGTAGTCATTCCGTCTTCAATCAATGCTTCCTCATAATGCCTGTCGTTAATCTGCTGTAGCGCTTTGCGGCATCCTTCGTCAAAGGCGGCTTTTTCAGCGTATTTGAACTCTATGATGATACCGATTTCCTTTTCTTCGATTTCTACGCTGATATCACTGTATCCTGCTCCTGTTTCGGCGTTAGAGCTGACTTTCCATCCTTCTGCGCCTGCGAATAATCCCAGTAAAATTCCGTGGTAAAAATTCTCCTTCATTTCCTTTCTGACACTGGTGTCGCGAATACTGATGGTCTTCCGAAGATACGATGAAAAGCCGTTCTCGATAGCAGACACATCATTTTCCTCAAACGCTCTTAAGAACCTTTCCAGCATCGGCATATCCTTTTTGGTTTCTTCCCTGAACCATTCCTGTATCTGTTCTTCAAATATCCATTGTATCTCTTTGTTTGGAATGACGAGCTCTGTCAGGCTGTCATCCTCTTTCCCGTGTTTTGTCAGATAGCCCGTTGTAAAAAGAATGCTCCACAGACTGTCAATTCCCGAATCCAGGTCCCTGTAGGTTAATTCCTTCCGAATTTTTTTCCGGATACTTTTACCGTCAAGCAAAAGCTCGATTTCCTCTCTGGTAACTCCGTTGGCCTTTTCGATAAATTTTCTGACAATACTGTTACTGCTCGTATTCACCCAGTAGTTTTGCGGCTTTTTAACGCTTCCGTCTCGCAAATCGCCGCAATAATTTATTACGTCCCAGGGACAGTATATGCCGGTATTTCCAAACAGATAGCCGTCATACCATTCCTTTACGGCGTTATAGTGGTCTGTAAATCCATAAAATGCCAGCATCTGTCTGACATCCGTATCTGTAAAACCGAAATATTCCCTGTAGCGCACGTCCTGTACCGTATATACCCTGAAATTATTCAGTCCGGTAAAAATGCTCTCCTTTGATATCCGCAGACATCCGGTAAGAACCGCAAAGTACAGACTGCTGTTTGTTTTAAGCGCCTGACCGAACAGGGTTCTGATAAAATTCACCATGGTGTCGTAATAGCCTGCCTGATACGCCTTATCAAGAGGAACGTCATATTCGTCAATCAGGATGATAGTCTCTTGCCCATAGTGCTTTTGGAGAAAGCGTGATAACATCAGCAGACTGTTTTCGAGAAGCTCGTCTGACATTGCAAAGCTGCCCCAATCATCCAGTTCAATGAGCTTTGCATACTGCCGGCGCTCTGTTTGACTCAGCCTGTCGCTGTCTGAAAGGAATGAGAACCTGACTGCCTCGTTACCTATAATTGATTGAAGCTTTTTCTTTGCCTTCTCAAAGGTATCGCCCTCCGCATTTTTCAGGCTGATTGAGATAACCGGAAACTTTCCCAGATAATTGTCACAGAGCTCTGAGTTTTCGGAAATCTCCAACCCGTCAAAAAGCGTACGGTCGCTGCCGGTTTCGAAAAAATATTTTAGCATGCTCATATTCAGAGTTTTTCCGAAGCGCCTCGGGCGTGTAAACAGATTTACATATGCCATGTTTTCCAGGAGGTCTCTTATCAGCCCGGTTTTATCAACATAGTAAAATCCGTCTCTTCTAATCCGCTCAAAATCCTCGATACCCATAGGGAGTCTTACATTTTCCGACATAACATACCTCGTTTCCCGATGCCTGCAAGCAACGGGCAAGGTGGCTGCTTGCAGGCATTTGTTGACTGTTCCTGTCTTTGTATCAGTATAGCATAATTCCGATTATCCACCAACTGATTATTTATGAAAATCTTCCCGAATCACATTGTAGTATAAGCCTTGCTATGCTATAATAGCCTTATGTACTACAAAGTGAATACTCTATAAAACCGGAGCCGCCCGGCAGGAAATCATGCGGCGGAAGGCGTTTGCAGAGTCAAAAAGGAGGAAAAAGATGAATTCAATTCACCTGACAGAAGGAGAAATGGAGATTATGGAGGTGCTGTGGGAATGCGGAAGGCCTATGGGATTTGGAGAACTGCACAAGCGTGTGAATGACCGGACAAAAAGAAACTGGAAAAAGCAGACCATGAATACCCTGCTTTTCAGGATAAGGCAGAAAAATCTGGCAGGCGATGTCAGCGAAGGCGGGCGCAGGCTTTATGTGCCGCTTATCACCCGAAACGAATATATAAGGGAAATATCGCAGGAGTTTCTTGACAGGAACTGCGAGGGCTCCTTTTCCAAAATGCTCACAGCCTTAGGCGGAGGCGAGAAGGTGAGCGAGGAGGAAAAGAGCGAGCTGAAACGTATTATGGAGGAATGGGAGAAGGAATGAGGCTGTACATACATATGATGCTTGGCGGGAGCATCTGTACGCTGCTGTACATTCTGTTTAACCATGCCGGCTCCTGCGAACTGCCGCTGAAATGGAGAAGGGCATTCCTTAGAGTAAACATGGCGGTGTATCTGCTTCCTCTGCCATATCTGGCAGCAAAGGGAAAAGAAGCGTTCAGATATTTCCTTGAGAAATCGGGAAGGGCTTTTCTGGAAAAGAGACGTCCGGGGATAATTGATACTGCCAGTGTGTGGGAAAGTATTTTTATCATGGACGAAGATGGAAAGCTCCTTTATATCACGGGATACCAGAAGTGGCTTCCCGTTGTGGGGATTATGGCGGCAATTTTTCTTGCGCTGACGGTGAGCTGGCTGTTTCTTTATCTTCGGACATGCCGCAGGTACAGGAGAACGGCGATATTTTCAGCCAGATTTTCGGAAGAAGCCGGGAATGAAATCACAAAAGGACATTTGCGGAAAAGAGTGCGCATCGGCTATTCCCCATGCATAACCACGCCGCTTACAGTGGGGATAGTCCGTCCGGTGATTCTGCTCCCGGAGGGCATGCGGCCGGGCATACCGAAAAGCTCCCTTGCGGACATATCATGCGGCTTATCCTCCGGGGTGCCGGCCGGCGGCAGAGAGTATGAAGCTTCCAGGGAGAGTATCATTTGCCATGAATTAAATCATATTTCAGGCAGGGACATGGCGGGAAGGTTTTTTGCCTTTGCGGTTGTGGCAATGGGATGGTTCAATCCTCTTGCTTTTTATCTGCTGAAGGAAGAAATGGCTGTGAGCGAGATGCTCTGCGACGAGGCGGCGGTTAAAGGAAGGACGAAAAAGGAAAAGTCGGATTATATCAGATGCATGATAGAAGCGGGAGCCTGTGCCAAAGAGGCGGGGATGACGGCGGCTTCTTTTGCGGCGTCAAAAAGCCTGCTGGAGGAGAGAGTAAAACGGCTTATCGGGAAGCACGGGAAAGGACTGTGGAGGAGAGAAGCTGCGGCGGTTATTATGGCGGTCTGTTTTGCGGCAGGCAGTATTCCGGCGCTAGCTTATGAGATGCCGGGGAAATATACGGTGGTGCGGGAGGATTCCTTCGGTCTGGACGAGGGCTGGAAGGATGTGGATATGACAACATTTATCTCTTATGAAGATATCGAAAAGGCATACGGGGAGTACAGGCACAGAGAATTATTGTTTATGGGGGATAACGGGAGGCTTTGCTGCATAGACAGCTTCGGAATGGAGAGCGAAAACCGGGACGGAGAGCCTTGCAGCCATAATTATGTGCCGGGAATTCTGGCGCAGCATGTGGTAAATGCTTACGGGAGTTGCATCGTAGCCACGTGGGAAGCGGAGGGCTGCGCCGGATGCGGGGAAGTGGCTGCAACGGGAAGGCGGCTGGCAACGGCGGGGAGCAGCCGATGCATTCATGTTCCGAAAGAAGCTGTCACAAGATAAATCCTCAGATTCGTGCAGGCGGAAAGTGAAAATCAGGGAGGGTGTTTTATGCGGAAAAAATTGTCAATAGCAGCAATAGTAACCGGCGTTTTACTGCTTACGGCATGCGCCGCCGGAAACGGGCAGTCGCAGTCGGCAGGCAATGCCCGTGGAAGCGGAGGGCAGGAGGAAGCGCAAAGCGGAGAGCAAAACGAAGCGTCGGGCGAAACATCAAAGGAAATGCAGGGAAAAATACCGGGGGAAGAAGCGGAACTGAAAGGGGAGCTGACTATTCTTTCATGGTTTCCCAATGCGGAATTTACATGGGAAGCGGTAATCGAGGCTTTTACAAAGGAGCACCCGGGCGTAACCATAACCGTTGACTGTCCAAAGGAGCAGGAGATGTATTTTGAAAATTATGCGACGAAAATCATGTCAGGCGAGGGTTATGACATTGTTCAGGAGGCGGACTTTGCAAGCTCCCAAAAGGGCTGGGATGAATTGGGGCTGTTTGCCGACCTCTATGAATTTATGGAATCCGATGAGAATTTCCATAAGGAGGATTACTTTTCCTGTATTTATGGACCCATGGAGACGGACGGAAAGCTGTACAGTTTTCTGCGAAATGCGGCGCCGGTTTATATCCGCATGAATAAACGGCTGCTGGAACAGGCAGAGGTGGAATATGACAAAGAGACCATTAATTTTGATGAATTGTATGAAATCTATGAAAAGGTCAGGGAGAAATGTGGGGAAAAGATATACCTGACGGAGGATGCATATTATAACCCGATGTCGGTTTATGAGGAAACCTATTATGTTCAGAATAATCTGCTGGACACAGATGAATATGAGGAATATCTGCGGAAAAACCATGCGATGTGTTATGAGACGGAAAAGAGAAATGTATATAGTGAATTTGGACAGGGAATCGCAAGCGATGTCCTCTGCCGGGTTTTGGGTATAAATTTGCAGAGTGCAGACCTTGTAAATGATATTTTTAACGGAACAGAGGATTTCACACCGGCTATTTCCTATGTAAGTATGCATGGCGAGCGTTATCTTGCATCCACGAACTCCCTATCCATCAGCAGTTTTTCGGAAAATAAGGCTCTGGCGTGGGAATTCTTAAAATTTGTTGTTGGAAATTACAATGTGGATTACAGAGACGCCGGTTTTCTTCCGCCCAATAAGGAAAGAACTACGGCAAAGTGCGAAGGGGTGGAGCCTGAAATCAGGGAAAAGCTGTTTCAGGATATCGAGGCGATAAATGCTGCCTGTTCGGTTAACATTAATCTGAGCCGTAATTTAGAGGTTATACTTGAGGATTATTATATCAATAACACCCTGACCGCAGAGGAATGCCGGAAACAGATGGCCGACCGGGTTTATCTTTATATGAACGAGTAGACTGCGGAAACGCTTAAGTTTCCGAGCCGGACGCAGGGGAGAAAAAAGAGTGCAGGTTCACCAAAACCGGCGCTGACGGGGAAAAAGGAGGTCGCCAGATGAAACAAAAAACTAAAAAAGACTTTTTGTGTATGCTTTTTATTCTGCCCAGCCTGGCTGGAATGTGCATTTTTTACATTGTGCCTTTTCTGTCCACGCTGTATTATTCCCTGATTAACAACATGGCGGATAAAAAGTGGGCGGGATTTCAGCATTTCGCGAGCCTTTTTGCCAACGATTTGTATATGCAGGCCGGGAGGAACACGCTTCTTTTCATACTGGCCTCCGTTCCCACAGGGATGGCGATTGCATTGCTTCTGGTTCTGGCGCTTCGGAAGAAAAAATGGGGCAAAACGGCTCTGTTTTTTCTACTGGTTCCCCTGATTGTGCCCTCCGGGACCACCATTGCGTTCTGGAAATCGGTTTTTGGAAAGACCGGTCTTATCAGCAATCTGTGGCAGATGGCGGGAGGGGGGCCCCTCAGCCTTGAAAACAGCGGCTGGGCCTTTGCGGTGATTGTAATCGTGTTTTTATGGAAAAATATCAGCTTTTCCATCGTTTTATTCTGGTCGGGGATTAACTGGATTCCCAAAGCCTATTATGAACAGAGCCAGATAGACGGTGCCACGTCCTGGGAGCAGTTTAAGTACATCACCTGGATATATTTAAGCCCTACCACCTTTGTTGTGCTGCTGATGTCGATTGTAAACTCCTTTAAGGTGTTTAAGGAAATTTACATGCTGTACGGCGCTTATCCGACGCCCTCCATTTACATGCTTCAGCACTACATGAATAACCAGTTCACGGCCATGAACATGCAGAAGCTTTCGGCCTCCTCCTGGGTGATGTTCGTGGTTCTCGGGGCGATGCTGTGGGTTGTCTATAAGCTGCAATGCCGCATGACGGATTATTCCCGCGAGTAACGAGCCAGGTGCAGGTGACTGTCTGCAGGCATTTGGCGACTGCCGTGGGGGTCAAAGCCTGTTGCTTGCGGCGGGGTTTTGACCGCGAGTGAGAAAATACACGGATTGGGAAGAAGGAGGCTTTCATGGAAAAAAAGGCAGGAAAAGTATTATCCGTTTGTATCATCGGGGCCGCGGTGGCGGTTGCCGTTTTGCCGCTGGCCATGACGACGGGGAAATCTTTGGAGTTCAAAGAAGGATATAAGGACCTTGTGATGAATCCGGTGTATCTGCGGCTTATCTGGAATTCCGTCGCTTTGCTGCTTCCGATTCTGGCGGGACAGTTTTTGATTGCGCCTCTGGCGGCGTACGGGTTCTGTCAGTGGAGATGGAAATATAAGGAAGGGTTGTTTTTTGTCTATATGATTGTGATGCTGATGCCTATGCAGCTTACGCTGGTGCCCCATTATCTGGTGACAGGCTGGCTTGGGATTCGCCATAGCTGGTGGGCGATTATCCTTCCGGCGATGTTCCACCCCTTAGGGGTCTTTCTGATAAGACAGCAGATAAAGGACTTTCCGGAAGAATGTCTGGAAGCCGCCCGTCTGGACGGAGCGGGAGAGTTTCAGATTTACCGGAGGATTATGTACCCCAATATGACGGGGGTGATTTCGGCGATGCTGATTCTGCTTTTTGTGGACAACTGGAATATCGTTGACCAGGCGGTAGTGTTTATCGAGGAATCCTACAAGTTTCCGATGTCGGTGTATTTAAGCCAGTTGCTTGACGGAGAGGCTGTGGTGTATTATGCGGCGTCCGTGATTTACATGCTTCCGGCGCTGTTTGCCTTCCTCATGGCAAAGGAATATCTGATAGAGGGAATCAGCATGTCCGGCGTCAAGAGCTGATACGGACAGCGTGAGGAAAATCAGAGAAACGGGCTGACGCAGGGCGGAAGAGTCACATAGAAAAATCGGACGGAAATTGCAAATCAGGAGAGACTGCAGGGGGAGAGACCGCATGAAAAAGGATAAAGGTGATAAAATGAGTTTTTCCAAAAAGCTGGGGCTGCTTTTACTGTCAGGCTGGGTGCTTTGGCTGGCAGGGGTTACGGCCGG
>OFGQ01002421.1_pt1 | contig 10594 bp, 8 predicted proteins | sample 1521791 | NCBI WGS metagenome assembly OFGQ01 (sample SAMEA3504116, study PRJEB24116) | mouse gut metagenome | biome: mouse gut; feature: mouse-associated habitat; material: faeces | place: Denmark | collected 2011 | reverse complement strand
TCAGGGTGGCTACCGCCGCAGGCTGTGAGGTAGGTCTGGACGGCGTGATCGGCACCGCTACTCTGACTTCCAACGGCATTTTTACTACCGATTCCCAAGGTGAAATCCGGATCAGCAATCTCGCTCCGGGAGCCTATGTACTGTCTGAAATCAAAGCCCCGGACGGTTACGTCATGGACAGCCCCAGCACCAACGTGGTCATCGGCCCCAACGGAGACACGCAGACGATCATTATCACCAACACCCCCAAGGCCACATTGACCATCACGAAACGGGACGCTGTGACCCGCAAGCCTTTGGCAAACGCTGAATTTATTGTCCGGGACAGCGAGGGCCACGCTGTCGGCCCCACCAACGGTATCTACAAAACCGGAACGGACGGCACAGTGATTGTCTCCGGACTGGAGCCTGGCAGTACCATCATGGTGTCTGAAACCAGAGCACCTACAGGTTACATCCTCGATGAGACACCCAAGAGCATTGTGGTGAAGTCTGGCATTTCCAACAGCCTGATTTTTGACAACCAACCGGGTACAACCTTAATAATTCGGAAGTTCATCGAGGGAACCGAAAACGAGCCTTTGAGCGGCGTGTGCTTCAAGGTGGTGGACGGCTCCGGTGCCGCTGTCGGCCCGGACGATGGGGTGTATTTCACGGATAAAGCCGGTGAAATCGTCCTGGAAGGCATTGAGCCCGGAACTACGGTGATTGCCAGAGAGATCAAGACCGTGGAGGGCTTTGTGCTGGACGGAACGCCCCAGGATATTCTCATTAAGGGCGGTGAAGTCCAGCAGTTGACGTTTTGGAACAAGCGGGCCGGTACGCTGGTGATTCAAAAGAAAGACAGTGTAACCGGCAATTTTATTCCCGACGCACAATTCCAAGTGACGTATGCCAACGGTGGGTACGTTGATAACGACAACGGCCATTTGAGCAGCAACGGCCTCTATACCACCGATGACAAAGGTGAAATTCGGATTTCCGGCGTGACGGGCACTATCGTTGCCAAAGAGGTCAAACCAGCCCCCGGCTATGTGATTGACCAGAGCACCCAGACGCAGACGGTCACGGTCAACCCCATGGACACACAAACTTTAACTTTCCTCAACGAACCTCTGCGCTCTCTCACGATTACGAAAAAAGATTCCGTTACCGGAAAGCCTGTACCGGGAACCGAATTCACGGTCAAGGACGGCAACGGGACTGTGCTGGGCCGCTACACCACCGGCAAGGATGGGGCTGTGACAGTCACCGGCCTCGTGCCTGGCAGTACCATCGTGGTTGTGGAAACCAAAGTCCCCAGCGGTTACGTTCTCAACAGCACACCCCAGACCATTATTGTGAAAAATGGCTCCAATTCCGTGAGCAGCGGCGGAACCACTGGCGGTACGGCCAATCCAGGCGGAAACACCAGCACTGGCGGCGGAACCAACGGCGGCAATGATCTCACGTTTGAGAACGACCCCAAAACCCGGCTGATTATCGAAAAATACATCACCGGAACCACCACTCCGCTGAAGGGCGTGACGTTTTTGGTCACTGAGTCCAACGGGCAGGTGCTGGGCAGCGCCAACGGCGAGTACACCACCGATGAGAATGGCCGGATCGTGATCGAGGGGCTTGAACCCGGCGTGACCATCATCGCCAAGGAAATCCGCACTCTGGACGGCTACCTGCTGGACACCACCCCCAAGACCATCCAGATCAAGGTCGGGGACGCGCAGACCTTGAAATTCTACAACACCCCTGTGGGCGGTCTGGAGCTGATCAAGGTAAACGAAGCTGACAAAAGCCAGCGCATCCCCAACACCACCTTCGAGATCCGCCGTATGGACGGCGGCTTGGTGGACACTATCACCACCGACAAGCAGGGCTGCGCCCACCTGGATCTGGACGCCGGGGACTACTACGCGGTGGAGATTGAGGCCGGCAAGGGCTTCGAGCTGGACGCCACCCCCACCTACTTCACCGTCCGGGACGGCAAAGCCACCACAGTCACCGTCACCAATCGGGCAGTCAGCGGCATCCTGATTCACAAGGTCGACAGCGTTACCAAGCAGGGCATCTACGGGGTGACCTTCCTCCTCTATGACGCCAACAAGAATCCCATCGGGCAGTACAGCAGCGATGACAAGGGCTACGTCCATATCGACGACCTGCCCGGCTCTGGCCGCTACTACCTGCGGGAGTTGGAGAATGACGGTTATCTGGTGGATACCCAGCTGAAGACGGTCTATGTCACTGATGGGACCACTACCGAGATCACCTGGGAGAACACCGCCATCACCGGGCAGATCCAGATCACCAAGACCTCTGAGGACTACAACTCCATGAACGGCTGGCCCGCCGGTACGCCTATCCCTGGTACCGAGTTCGAGATCTACCACTACCGCACCGGCAATCTGGTGGATACTATCCGCACCGATAAAAATGGCGTCGCTGTATCAAAGCCTCTGCCGTTAGGGCGATACAAAATTGTGGAATCCAAGGCTGCCGATTTTTACGGGCTGGACAAAACCCCCATTGAGGTGGAGATCGAGCACGCCGGCCAGATCGTCAAGACGGCCATGACCAACAAGGCCCTGTACACCAACGTCAGCATTAAGAAAACCGGCTTCGTGGAGGTTATGCCCGGCCAGCAGATACGCTATGATTTCTCCGGCATCGCCAACAATTCCACCACGGCGCTCACCTCCTTCTATTGGAGGGACACTCTGCCCACCCAGGCAGTGCGGCTGGACAAGATCGTCACCGGAACCTACAACGTCCAGGGGAATTACAAGATCGTGTTCAAGACCAATCTCAACGGCGAGTACCGCACCATGTACGACAACCTGAGCACCATGCAGAACCATGTGCTGGACGCCTCCCCCGCCGCGCTGGGACTGGCCTCCAACGAGTACGTCACCGAGTTTATGGTTTCCTTCGGCATCGTACCCGGCAATTTCCGGCAGGTGGAGGTGCCCAAGGTGTACTGCAATGTAGTGTCCTGGCTCACCGGAGGGACCCAGTTCGTCAACCAGGCGGATGTAGGCGGTGTGTACAACGGTCAGTGGATCATGGCAACCAGCAGATGGGTCACCAAGGTCTACAAGCCCGCCCAGCCCCTGCCTCGCACCGGCTATTGAGCCGGTCTGACCATGCTGAATGGGGAGCCGCCTGTCAAGGGCGGCTCCTCGTCTGTAAATTTGATTTGAACACAGGGAGGAAAATCAACATGAAGTTCAAGAAAATGTTCCGTATCCTTGCCGCCGCCATGGTGGTGGCGGCCCTCTGCTGCGCCCCCGCCTTCGCCGCCGGGGATGTGGCCTCCGCGGTGGAGAGTACCTGGACCGATGCGGCGACCCAGATCAAGACCGTGGTGGAAAATGTGGTCTTTCCCGCGCTGGATATGGTCCTGGCCATCGCCTTCTTTACCAAATTAGGTATGGCTTACTTCGACTACAAGAAGCATGGCCAGTTTGAGTGGACTGGGCCGGTGATCCTCTTTGCCTGCCTGGTCTTTACCCTTACCGCCCCCAACTACATCTGGGGCATCATCGGGATCTGATGGGGCCCGGCAGCAAATATGCCGTTCGGAGAGGAGCTTCGGCAAGCTGTGGCCAGGCGCCGTCCAGACGCTGTCTGTCTTGGCGCCGTCTGCTATGTCCGGCTGGACAGCTGGAATCTTGCAAAGGTCGAGTTTGCCTCCAGCGGAGGCTATTATAACGGAATAACGCTGACAGTTTTCAACCGGCACACCGGGCCGGTTGATTCGGTAACCATCCACTCCCACGATCTGCCTTTGCGGCGAAAGCGGGAAACTCCAGGCTGCGGGTCTGATCCAGAGTGGGGCATCTGCCGCCCTGCTCTGGATCTTGACACGCTCTGGGAGGCGGCGGAAAACTATCTGCTTCTTTTTCAGGAGCCTGATTCAGAAAAGAGGTGATACCCAATTTTTATCTTCGACTTTGTAGCCTCCACCATCATGGACAATCTGGTCGATTGGTTCTATGGACAGGTGGTGGGCTTCCTCGGCAACTTTTTTGCCGAGATGGGAAATATGGGCGTGGAGCTGTTCGAGCTGGACTGGGTCAGCGCCATCGTCCTGTTTTTCTCTCAGCTGGGCTGGGCGCTGTTTGGCGTCAGCCTGGTGGTCTCCGGCTTCGAGTTCGGCATCGAATACTCCACCGGCAGAGGCAATCTCCAGCATACGGCGCTGAACGCCATCAAGGGCTTCATGGCGGTGAGCCTGTTCACCGTAGTACCTGTGCGGCTCTACGCCCTGTCGGTATCCTTGCAAGGGACCTTCGCAATTGGCTTGACCGGAGCCGGAACCAGCATCGGCACTGTGGGAGAACGGATCATTGAGGAACTGATGAGCGTGGAGAGCCTTGCGGATATGGCGGGCGCGCCCAGCTTTGGCCTGAGCGTCCTCACCAGCCCGATCATGCTTTTGTTCTGCATCATCATGATGGCCTATGCTGTGATTAAGGTCTTTTTCGCCAACCTCAAACGAGGCGGCATCCTGCTCATCCAGATCGCCGTGGGAAGCCTCTATATGTTCAGCGTCCCCAGAGGCTACACAGACGGCTTTGTCCAGTGGAGCAAACAGGTGATTGGCCTGTGCCTGACGGCCTTCCTGCAATCCACCATTTTGGTAGCGGGCCTGATGGTGTTTAAGGACCACGCTCTGCTGGGACTGGGCCTCATGCTCTCCGCGGGTGAGGTGCCCAGGATCGCCGGGACCTTCGGTCTGGACACCACCACCAGAGCCAATATCATGAGCGCCGTCTATACCGCCCAGGCTGCCGTCAATACTACCCGCACCGTTGTGCAGGCGGCAGCGAAATAAGGACAGGAGGAGAAAAATGCTCACCATGGGGAGCCTCTTCGATGGGATCGGCGGCTTCCCTCTGGCGGCGGTCCGGAACGGGATCACGCCCCTGTGGGCCAGCGAGATCGAAGCCTTCCCCATCGAAGTAACAAAACACCGCTTTCCCGACATGATCCATGTGGGGGACATCACCAAGTTGGACGGGGCAGCACTGCCGCCTGTGGACCTCATCTGCGGCGGCTCACCCTGTCAGGATCTCAGTGTGGCTGGAGCGAGGGCCGGTTTGACCGGTTCCCGTTCCGGCCTTTTTATGGAACAAATTCGAATTGTGAAGGAGATGCGAAATGCAGATATGGAACGAGGACGGACAGGGCTCGCTGTTCGCCCACGATGGATGTGCTGGGAGAACGTGCCCGGCGCATTCAGCTCAGGGACCCCCAAGGGGGAGGACTTCCGCATCGTCCTCGAGGAGATCGTCCGAATTAAGAACAATTCCGTTTATGTCCCTGGACCTCACCCCTGGGCATGGCAACCTGCTGGGCGAATCCTACTGGGAAGTGATTTCTCCCTGGCCTGGCGGGTCTTCGATGCTCAATACTGGCCCCGCACCCCTCAGCGAAGAAGACGTATTTTCCTTATCGCAGATTTTGCAGGACGCTCCGCCCCGCAAATACTATTTGAGCAAAACCGCCTGCCTGGGTATCCTGCGCAGGGCGAGGGAACGTGGGAAGGAGCTGCCGCCCCAACTGAAAGCGGCGCTGATGGCACAGGCGGGGCTGATTCCACTGGCGGCTCCGGCCTCTGAACCCATCGCCTTCGCCGCCAACCAGAGGAACGAGGTACGGGATCTCCACAATGTGGCCGGCGCGCTGAGCACCCAGCCGGGAATGAAGCAGCAGACCTTCATTGCGCAGGACTGCCTCACTCCCTGGGACACCCAGCAGGCCCGCATCTTCACCCCGGAGAGCAAGGCCCCCACCCTGGCCAGCGCGGACGGAGGCGGCGGACGGAATCCTGGCGGTTTGCTGTTTACAGCCGGCTTTTGTGCCGGAGCCAGTCCCTCTGCCGGGAACATCGGCTATCAGGAGGAGATTGCCCCAACCCTGAAAGCGGCCGCCAGCGGAAACATGATGCCCTCTATTCTCTGCCTCAATGACCAGGGCGGCAGTGTTATGGCCTGCTCTGAAGATGTGGCGGGGACGCTGCGGGCCCAGGAGCATGGGCATCAGCCGCTGGTCATGGGGCTGCGGCAGGAAGAAAAAACGCGCATGGTTATTGAACTGTTTGAGAATCACGGCATTGATGCGAGGTATACAGGACCGCACAAAGTGTCTCCTACATTGACGAATCGCGGAGGCACTGGCGGCAACAATCTCCCCCTCGCCCTGCAAGTGCGAGAACCAATCTGCATCTCCGGCAACGCCATTGACCGCCAGCCTCAGAACGGCGGCAACGGCCTTGGCTGTCAGGAGGGCATCGCCTACACGCTGACCGCCACAGATCACCATGCGGTCTTTTCGCGGCAGAGAGTGGATGTGTTCAAAGACGACGATGTTGCGTCTACCGAGAGCGCCCGCCAACATAAGGACGCTACCGACCTCGTCTGTCAGCCAGCGTATCAGGAAACGGTGGGCGCACTGACCAGCAGCGACCGAAAAGGCCCCAACAGCCAGTATGTGGGACAGGATAAGCTGATTGTTGATGGTCCTCTGCTCATCCGGAGACTGACACCGCTGGAATGTGAGAGGCTCCAGGGTTTTCCCGATTTTTGGACAGACCTGCCGGGGGCCTCCGACTCCTCACGCTATAAAGCCCTCGGGAATTCGGTCGCAATTCCTTGTGTAGAGTACATTATGCGGGGCATCGCCATGGCGGTCACTCCTGTAAAATAGCATTGTCAGTTTTGCTTCGTCTTGCAAAAACTTCTTTGTTGGTATGTGTGAATAGCTATTGTCCGGCGTTTCCGATATGCTTGCCATACCACCCAGGAAAGGAGAGTCCTATATGGCAGAGAAAACAAAAAACCTATGCGCCCAGATCCCTGAGTCCCTCCACGCCAAGGTGCGGGAGCGGCAGGAAGCGTCCGGGCAGACACTGGGTCAGTACATGACCGATCTCATTACAAAATATTATGAACAGGAGGGTAAACCCACCATGAAAGAGAACCAGAGAACCGTAGCCTTCCAGGTGTCCACCGAGCTGTTCGATCAGTTCAAGGACTACCTCAAGCGGAAGGGCATCAAACAGAACGCCTTCTTCCTGGACTGCATCCAGCGGGCGCTGGAGGAGGAAAATCAGGCGGAAAACGGCGTCGAGAGCGAATAAGCGCAGAATACATCTGCCCATGATATAGGGCAGATGTGTTTTATTGGTCTAAGCTCTATTGCTGCCGGTCAAGCATTGCAACAAACTGCGTCAGATTCGACAGGAACGCATCGCAGCTGTTTAATTCCTCAACGATGCGCTCCTGTTCATTTTCTCCAGGCGCAACATGAACCGTATAAATAAATCCTTTGATCACGCCATTCTGCTCCCGCGCCCATGCGTTTGCCGTGATCTGATCTCTATCCAGCGCAGCGCCGTAGTCCACACTAACCTCCAGAATTTTGTCACTGTTTATTCCAAGGGCTGCAGAAGCGGGAAGTAAAAAGGTGAAGTAACCAACTGAATTGATTTCTGCTTCAAAAAAATGCGGTGTCATAAAGAAACCTCCCACGCTTTATGGCTCAAGCATACCATAAAAATCTGGAATTGGCAAGATTGGCAAGAATAAACACGCGCTGGCGCTGCACCCGGCTAAAGTAAAGAGGTGAACAACAATAAATGTATATCTACCCTGATAACCTGAGAGCAAAACCCAAGCTGTGGCTGTGGGAGCTGCGGGACGTGGCGGTCATTGGCATCGGGTTTTTATTCTCTGTCCTGGCGCTGGCGAACGGGGCTGGAATGCTCCTGATGATCCTGACGGTGCTTTACGCATTCCTTTCCATCCGCATGGAGGGAGCCAGCATCCTGGACTTCCTGCGCTGTGCCGTCTGCTTCCTGTTCCTGCACCAGCAATATTACGAGTGGAGGGCCCCACAAAAATGACAGACGCAGAAATGAGACAGTGGCTGGCTGTCACAGAAAACAGCCGCTTTCAATGGACTGAGGATAAAATCACAAGTCTGAATGGCCGCGGCGCGCTTTACTATTTCGGCGGAGAGGACGGAATCTATATCCGAATCCAGCCGGGAGGGGAACTCTCTGTTGGAACCTATAAGGGGGCGTTTCCTCATATCGGAGAAGCACTCTTTACCCGGAAAGCGGTCATGGACTGCGGTGACTTCAACCGGGCGTTTCAGAAAGCGGCACAACTGGGAGGCCGGCAGTTTTTGCAGGATATGTTTTCCAGCAAGCCTTCCCAGGAGTTTATTGAAGTTCCTGCACCTCCCGGTATGGGAATGCAGATGATGTAGGAGGTATCCACTTGAACCGAAAACAGAAAAAAGAGCTGCGGCGGCATTTGTCCACCCGGCAGCTCATGGGAATTGACCAGCTCACCGATCACGGCCTGAAGACGGCCAGAGGTGAGCTGGTTTTTTATCTGGTCAGCCCGGACAACCTCTCCGTCCTGTCCGCCGAGGGGGTCCGGGGCCGCGTCCGCGCCCTGACGGAGCTGCTGCGGGGTATGGAAGCAGTGGAGCTGCTGGCCCTGGATTCCCGCGAATCCTTCCAGAGCAACAAGCACCACTATCAGGCCCGGCTGGAGCAGGAGGATCTCCCCGCCCTGCGGGAGCTGCTCCGGCAGGACATGGGCCACCTGGACGAGATCCAGTCCACCACCGCCTCGGCGCGGGAGTTCGCCCTCGTCTACCGCAGGGAGGAAAAGTCCACCGAGGACGCCGGACACCTGAAGCAGATCGAGAAGCGCGTCCGGGACTGCGGCTTTCACGTCCGCATGGCGGAGGAGCAGGACATGATGCGTCTGCTGGCGGTGTACTACCAGCAGGACGTGACCACGGAGCAGTTTGACCGCTTTGACGGGGAAAGGAGCGCCAATGGCTAAAAAGCAGATAAAAAGGAAGAAAAAAGCAGCATTAAAACCAGAAGCTGTACCGCCCAAGGACTTCCTGGACATGATTGCCCCCGCCGCCGTGAAGTTCAACACGGACAGCTATATCCTGGGCGGCGCGTATCACTGCACCCTGGCCCTGCGGGGCTACCCCACCAGCACCGAGGAACTGGCCCTGCTCCGGCATCTGGGCGAGAAAAGCGGCGTGACTCTGCGGATTTATACCCGCCAGGTCACACCGGCTGAAGAGAACGCCATCCTCCACAACGCCACCAACAAGAGCCGCATGGAGCGCGGCAACACCAACGACATGAAGCAGAGTATTACGGCGGAGGCCAACCTCCAGGACGTGGCCGCACTCATCACCACCATGCACCGCAACCGGGAGCCGCTGGTACACTGCGCCGTGTTCATCGAACTCTCCGCCAGGGACTCGGACAGCCTCCGCACCCTTCGGGACGATGTGACCGCCGAGCTGACCCGCTCCAAGCTGAACGCCGACCGTGTCCTCCTTCGCCAACGGGAGGGCTTCCTCGCCTCCAACCCCGCCGGCAGCAACATCTTCGGCTCCCTCTATGAACGGGTATTGCCCGCCTCCAGCGTGGCGAACCTCTTCCCCTTCAACTACTCCGGCAAGAACGATCCCAACGGCTTCTATGTGGGCCGGGACCGCTACGGCTCCAACATCATCGTGGATCTGGACCGCCGCGCTGAGGATAAGACCACCGCCAGCGTCCTCATCTTGGGCAACAGCGGACAGGGAAAGAGTTATCTCCTCAAGCTCCTGCTGTGCAACATCCTGGAGAGCGGCAAGTCCGCCCTTTGCCTCGATCCTGAGCATGAGCTCATCGACCTGTGCGCCAACCTGGGCGGCTGCTTTGCCGATCTTATGAGCGGACAGTACATCATCAATCCCCTGGAACCCAAGCTGTGGGATACAGATGGCGAGGATGACCCGGAGGCCCCGGCAGCCTTCCGGCAGCGGACGCGCCTGAGCCAGCACATCTCCTTCCTCAAGGACTTTTTCCGGGCCTATAAGGACTTCTCAGACCGCCACATCGACACCATCGAGCTGATGCTGGAACGGCTGTACAGGAAGTGGGGACTCAACAATCACACGGATTTCCAGTCCATGCGGCCCGATGATTTCCCCATCCTCTCCGACCTCTACGATGTGATCGAGGACGCCTACCAGCACTATGACAGAGAGGAAAACCCGCTGTACCCGCGGGAACTGCTGCAGGAAGTCCTGCTGGGCCTCCACTCCATGTGCAGGGGCGCCGAAAGCAAGTTCTTCAACGGCCACACCAACATCACGTCCAGCCGCTTCCTGGTCTTCGGCGTGAAGGGTCTCCTCCAGGCCAGCCGGAACGTCAAGGACGCCATGCTCTTCAATGTCCTCTCCTACCTCAGCGACAAACTGCTGACCGAGGGAAACACGGTGGCCACGCTGGACGAGCTGTACATCTGGCTTTCCAACGTGACCACCATTGAGTATATCCGCAACACCCTCAAGCGGGTGCGGAAGAAAGAATCCGCCCTCATCCTCGCTAGTCAGAATCTGGAGGACTTCGATGTGGACGGCATCCGGGAGCTGACCCGGCCTCTCTTCGCCATCCCCACCCACCAGTTCCTCTTCAACGCCGGCAGTGTGGATAAGCGGTTCTATATGGACAACCTCCAGCTGGAGGAGTCCGAGTTTGAGCTGATCCGCTACCCCCAGC
>OFGQ01002420.1_pt1 | contig 10599 bp, 10 predicted proteins | sample 1521791 | NCBI WGS metagenome assembly OFGQ01 (sample SAMEA3504116, study PRJEB24116) | mouse gut metagenome | biome: mouse gut; feature: mouse-associated habitat; material: faeces | place: Denmark | collected 2011 | reverse complement strand
TTGCCGGAGGGGGCCGTCTATCCCACAAACTCTCCGTTTTCAAATGTACCTTCATGCAGGGGCACACCGTTTTCGTCGAACTCTGTGCCCTGTCCGGAACGCTTACCGTTTGCCCATTCTCCTACATACTGCTTTGTCACGCCGTCTTCCCAGTAGGATGTTCCATATCCGGAACGCTCGCCGTTTGCCCATTCTCCTACATACCACTCTGTTACGCCGTCTTCCCGGTAGGATGTTCCAGATCCAGAACGGTTATTGTCTGCCCAGCTGCCTGAATAGGATTTTGTCCCAAGGTCCGAACGGTAGGATGTTCCATGACCGTTGCGCTGCTCATTGGCTATGTCGCCGGAATAATCTAAAGCACCTCGTTCAAAATAAATATTTCCGTAACCGGACATCTTTCCCTCCACAAAGTCTCCGTCGTAGAACAGCGTCCCGTTCTCCCAATACCACTTGGCTTTTCCGTAGAGGTCTCCATTCTGCCAGTCACCCTCATATCGAACGGCGCCACTTTTATAATACTCAATTCCATATCCATTTTTCCGCCCGTTGGACCAGCGGCCGTCATAGTAAATGGAAGTGCCATCTTCAAAATAGCTGATCCCATACCCTGCATATGTGTTGTTGTCCCACCCTCCCTCATATTGTTTCGTACCGTCTTCCCGGTAACTGGTTCCGTTGCCATTCCGTGCGTCTTCGCGCCATTCTCCTTCATAACGCACAGTCCCGTTGCTCCAATAGAGCGTTCCGTTGCCGCTGTACTTATCGTTTTCCAGCTCTCCCTGATACTTGGGCGTTCCATCTTCATAATAAAATGTTCCGGTAACTCCATAGTCGTCTACATAATCTCCGTCAAAAAACATCTGTCCGCTGGGATAGAATTTGGTCCCCCGCCCATTCAATTTGCCGTCGCGAAAATATCCAATAAAGCTGTAAACTCGAGAGGATGTCAAATTCCAACGGGTTCCATAGCCGTTATAGGTCCCCTCAAAAAAGCCTCCCCGGTATGTCTCGTCCGTACCATATTTTATTCCGCTTCCGCAATATTTCCCATTGGAAAATTCCCCTTCATAACAAAGATGGGGGTCCTTATCTGCGTCTTTGGCAAGGGAGTATACTGCGTCGTAACGATATTCCCGGCCTTGGCCGTCATACTGGCCGTTTTTGAAGTGTCCCTCATATACAAGATGATAAGAGGCGGAGGATACGTTGCTGGAGTCATTGACCAGCTCGTATTTTACCCCATGGCCGTCGTATTGGTTATTATTGAAGCCGCCGTAATAGATCAGATTCCCTTGGAGGTCAAAAAGTCTTCCCTCACCGGAGGCGCATCCGTTAACAGTTGCACCGAAATACTGCTGAAGTTCGTTTGTATCCGGGTCGTTAATTGACAGCGTGCCGTAATTTACGGTAAGCGTTGCATTTATCAGGAAGATCAGCAGCGCCGCTTCCGCAATCAATACCAGGGTCGGAATCGTTTTGCCGCCCCCTGATTGGGGCGCGTTGGGACGCATCCGGGACAGGCCCTCCGATAAAACCGCGCCGATCATGGTGGCTACAATGGAGGACAGCAGGGAGTTGGACGTTGTGATAATCAGATTGAACTGATAGTAGTGGAGCAGGAACCTGGAGTTCAGCGCCGCCGGCAGCATAACTAAAAGCAGAGCCATAATCAGAGGCGGCAGCCAGGGCTGCAGCGCCTCAAAACGGATCTTGATTGGGCGGAAAAAGACTATCCGGAAAGGTTTTTTACAGCCCACGCACACCTTCTCCGGCTGCTCCTGTGTGCCAGGCCATGCGGCGTAGGGATATACTTTCCTGCAGTGCCCACATTTCAAATACATATGAGTATCGTCTTTCCCGACATAACGCATAAGAGTTCCCCTTTCGCTTTTACTAAAAATAGCAGTTCTCAGGGACTTGCTTACAGGAATGTTTCTATTATTATACCACACCTTCCCCCGCAATGATAGACCAAATTCGACTCATGTCATTCAGTTGGTGATTGAAGGAAGAAGCAGCAAGGCACTGAGGATTCCTAAGGAGCAGTCAGAAATGATTTCCAGTAATTGGGCAAAAAAACGGGTGGAAGCAGCTCCACCTAAAAAAGATATGAAAAAAGGGGCAGCGTGCAGAAGCGCAGCAGGCAAAGACGGCGTCGGAGAAATTTACACGGTGCTTGTATTTGGATGGAACCTGAGATATGTCCATCGCCCAGGCGGCGGCCTGGGTAAAATTGAAGATTTTGGAATGCCATCGTCCGAGTGTTGGCTTCCATGGTTACTTTACCTCCGTTTTTCTTCATTTCGAAGTATTCGATTAACAGGTTGGTGATGTACTGTGCGGTGGTCAGGTCCGACTGCTCTTTGACCTCGCAGACGCGCTGGTGCAGGTCCAGAGGCAGTTGCGCACATTATGGTGAATAAAATGGTGAGTAGAAGCATGAAAGCACTGGAAGAAGCAGAATCATGCCAGAATTACTCACCATTTTATTTTGGGGTTTCGCAAATGAACCCGTTAGTGCATACTGTTCTCAGAAAGGAGAGTGGTGTGCATGTACTCACCGGAAAAAGTACAACAGGCAACCGAAAAAATTATCACTGCATTAGGAAAACGGCAATTGAAGGAGAACTCAATTCATCAGTATAGACTGCATTACCAGGAACTTAATGCCTATATCAAAAATAATGAGATCATCAGCGTTGACGAGGGTACTTTGCTGGAATTTCTGCGATTTCAATACGATGTCCATATTTCAAATCTTCATGCCAGGGGTTTCGATAGCATCGCTGGAGGACATATTAGACCGCTGGCTATATTGAATTGGTATCTTGTGACTGGAGAAATTGATTCCAGAGCCAGGGTACGGACTCCTCCATTTATATGTCCAGAAGGTTTTTATGACTCCTATAACGCTTTTATGAATTATCTGGACGAAAAAGGACTGTCGCATTATACGATCCACAATTATCGTGAGACGGTCCAACAGATGATCCGGCATATGACAGCTGATGGAATTGAGTCCACAGATATGATTTCTCCCGCAGGCATATTATCGTTCCTCACCGCATTTGAACATTTCTCCACCAATTCCTTTGCGTATCTTCTCACCGGAACCAGGCAGTATTTAACATTTCTCTTTAGCAATGGATTTTTAGATGAGGACTTTTCTGAGGCTCTGCCTCGTGTGAAAAAGCCGAGATATGCAGGGATTCCACACACATGGAGCAAAGAAGAATTAAAGGCGATTCTGAATGCGGTAGATAGAATGAGTCCCACTGGGAAACGCGATTACGCAATTCTGCTGTTGGTTATCCAAACCGGCTTTCGTGCTGCGGATATACGCCGGCTAAAACTGAAGGATATTGATTGGAAAAACCATAAAGTTCGCATCATCACCGCAAAAAATGGTCAGGAGCTGGAATTGCCTTTATTGGAGAACACTGGTTGGGCTATCATTGATTATCTCCAAAACGGGAGACCTGAAACCGATTGTGACTGTGTGTTCACCAGACACATTGCTCCCTATGGTCCGATTGGCAGTACATCCGGACTGGATTTTGCGCTGGGACGGTATATCATAAAAGCTGGAATCAAACTCGAAAAGGGCGAACGTCACGGCATTCACACACTGCGCAATTCTCTTGCAAAGAATATGCTTGATGTTGGAGCGCCTCTTCCCATTATTTCTCAGACTCTTGGACACCAAAATGTGAACACTACCGCAATTTATTTGAAAATCGATCTTGAAGGCTTGCGGAAATGTGCTCTGGACATCAGTGAATGGGAGGAGGTACAGGTGTGAGAGATTATGTGTGGAAAAGTTCCCTGTCCAAGCACATTCAGGACCATATCATCCTAAAAAAAGCATCCGGCTTGAAATTCTGGCAGCAGGAGCAGGACCTTCAAAAGTTTGATCATTACTACTTTTACAATGGCTACCAGGGAACTAAGCTGACAAGAGAAGCCGCAGAGGGATTCATATATGTTAAGGGTGAAAGCTGTAACAGCTGGCGGCGAAAAGAAGTGCTGCTGCGCAATTTTGGAATGTATCTAAAGGATTTGGGGTTAGAGCCGTATATTCCCATTGTAAAGACGCCGGAGGGCCGAACTCCCTATATTCCGCATATCTACACGAAAGCAGAATTGCACCGCTTTTTTAGGGCAATTGATAAATATCCAGATCCCTGGTTTACCTCCCGGAAGATAGTGGATGCTGTTTTGTTCCGATTTTTATACGGCACTGGTGTCCGTGTTTCCGAAGCACTTGATCTAAAGATTGCCGATTACGACCGCAGTGCCGGTGTTGCCACGATTCGTCATGGAAAGAATAATCGGGAGCGACTCATTCCGCTTCATCCGTCACTTGCGAAACGGGTCAATGCTCTCGTGGATGAGTTTCACAGAGAGCACAGCTTGGAAACGCCCCTTTTCCCCAGCACGAAAATGCTGAGGATGGGAAAGAGCACAGTCTATGACCATTTTCGGGATTATCTCCTGATGGCGGATATCCCTCATACCGGCCGCGGCCCCAGGATTCATGATTTCCGCCACGGATTTGCGGTAGAAAATCTTCGCAGGTGGTCTGCTGAAGGAAAGGACTTGTTGAACTTGATCCCTTACCTTTCCGCATATATGGGACACAGCGACTACAAGGCCACTCAGTATTATTTGCGTTTGACCGCTGAGATTTACCCCGAAATGGTGGAAATGCTGGCTGCTGAATGCATGGACATTGTTCCTCCGGGAGGTGAAGGCTATGAAAACTCCTGACCTCTCTTATTACGTTTCACAGTTTTTCAATTCCTATCTCTCCGGGCAGAAAAATGTAAGCAAAAATACGATCATATCTTATGCCACGACATTCAAGCAGTTCATCACTTTCTGCGAAGAAGTTAAACGGATAAAAGCAGAGCGGCTAACGCTAAACCATATTGACGAAGAACTGATTGCAGATTTTCTTAACTGGCTCGAGGGAACCCGCAATGTAAGTTTGACAACGCGAAACCAGCGGCTCGTTGCTTTGCATTCGTTTTTTCGATACATGCAGAAAAATTCTCCCATACACATGGACCTGTCCGCCAAAATCCTAAATATTCCTTACAAAAAAGTTCCCCGAACTATTGTGTCATATCTGAGTGAGGATGATATGCGCACTTTGCTGGCACAGCCTTCCGCAAATACTCGAGAAGGATTCCGGGATATGGTGTTATTGTCTGTTTTGTACGATACAGGTGCTCGGGTTTAGGAATTGGTTGATATTAGGATAAACCATATTCGTTTGGAAAAGCCCGCAGTGGTGGTATTGCATGGAAAAGGAAATAAGACCCGGCAGGTTCCCCTTATGCCAAATACTGTAAATCTATTGCGTCCCTATCTTGCTTCGTATAGGGGAAATCCGGGACTTGCGCATGGAGAAAACCCACTGTTTTTCAACCGCAAAGGGGAACCTCTCAGCCGGTGGGGCGTTTCGCATATCATTGACAAATACGTCAAGAAGGCGCAGACCAACGGAGATCTCTGTGTTGGGTTTCCGATTACTCCTCACACTTTCCGCCATTCTAAAGCTATGCATATGCTCCATGCTGGAATTAACCTGTTTTACATTAGAGATATTCTTGGACATGTTGATGTTTCCACAACTGAAATTTATGCCAGGGCAGATACCGAGATGAAGCGCAAAGCCATTGAGGCATCCTGCAAGGATATCCTCCCCGATGAAAATTTCCGGGATTGGAATAAGAACATCAATATAATGAATTTCTTGAACTCTCTGTGCTGATTTTCTAAAAATAAAATGGTGAGTAATTCTGGCATGGTTCTGCTTCTTCCAGTGCTTTCATACTTCTACTCACCATTTTATTTTACTCACCATAATGCGCTCAGATACCACTCAGCCTCCACGACCGAGTAACGGAGGCCAGAGAGGAATCGGGCCTGACCACCGCGCAGTACATCACCAATCTGTTACTCGAATACTATGAAATGAAAGAAAATGGAGGAAATGCAGCTATGACGAATGGCAAGAATCGAACCCTGGCCTTCCAAATCGATGAAGAACTTTTTCAGCGGATCAAGGCGCACCTGGAGCGAGAGAGCGCCCGCCTGGGCCGGAAGGTCACCCAGCGGGAGTTCGTCCTGAACGCAATCATCGGAGTGCTGAACATGAGTGAGCCGATGGACGTGGACGAGGCCGGTGTCAGCCCCTGTGAGGCCGGGTCGGAGGACGGCAGCGCCCAGCCCCAGGAGGAGGACCCCCCCGCCGTGTAGGGCGCGTAGCGGGCCGTGTGAGGCCGCGACAACCAAACAGCAGATGAGAGGCCCCCAGAGCATCCTAAGACCGGGATGTTCTGGGGGCCTCTTTTCGTTTTCGCCAAAGGAGGTGACTACTACGAGACGAACCCCAAATCCAGAGGATTTCTGGAAATTCACGGACGAGGAGATGGAGACTGCCAAGGGGACAGACCTGCCGGACCTGCTGGAACACTTGGGCTACACCGTCCGCCGCCTGGGTAGCCGGTATCACACCACCAGGGAGATGGACAGCCTCCGCATCAAGGACCGCCGGACCTGGAAGCGCTACTCCAACGGCACGGGCGGGGACGCCATCACGTTTTTGCAGGAGTTCTGCGGCAAGGATTTCCGGGAGGCGGTGAACTACCTGCTGGAGTTCAATGGAGGCCGCGCCAGGGACTCCCCCATCCCCCACCCCAAGCCTGTCCAGAAGAAGGAAAAACCTGTCTTCACCCTGCCCATCGCCCATGCAGATCAGCGGCGAGTGTTTGCCTATCTTCAAAAGAGAGGCATCTCCGCCCAGGTCATCCGTGGCTTTATCGACTCCGGCCTGCTCTATGAGGATAGCCTGCACCACAACTGCGTGTTCGTGGGCCGGGAGGTCAGCGGTAAGCCGGTGTTCGCCAGCAAGCGCGGCACCTATGACCTGAACGGCTCCGGTTTCAAGGGTGATGCGGTAGGCAGCGACAAGAACGTGGCCTTCCGCCTCCCCTGCGACCCGGCTCTGGATTGGGTGGCGGTATTCGAGGCCCCCATCGACCTCATGAGCTTCTGCACCCTCCACCGGCAGGTGCGGAGCAACGCTGTGGCACTGTGCGGCCTGTACCAAGGCCCGCTGGACACCTACCTGCGGGAGAATCCACATCTGAAGCGGATCGTTCTTTGCCTGGACGCGGACGGGCCAGGGCGGGAAGCTACAGAGAAGTTCCAAGCGGAGTACGCAGAAAAAGGTTACACCGTATCCGCCCGCGCCCCCGCCCAGGGCAAGGATTGGAACGAGTACCTACAGCTGTGTGGCAGGGCCAGAGAAAGGAGGGATCAGCGGCAGGCCGCTGCCAGATAATTCATCATCCAGGCTAAAAAATACGAAAAAACGGAGGAAAATACCATGAAACGCATTTTCACCATCCTGTGCGCCCTTGCCCTCGTCATGGCCGGGAGCGCCACCGCCCTGGCGGCGGAACCGGAAGCGGGCCAGAGCGCCAGCTATTACCCCGTGTCCGTGGAGGAGTACACCTACGGCGACTTTGACGAGCTGCGGATCAACAAGACCTATCAGCTCTCCCTGTCGGACGATCCCAGCCTCATCCCTACGGAGGACTTTGTCCGCAATGGCCGAAGGTATTACCTGCTGGACATGACCCGGAAGGACGAGGTAGGCGTGGACATCCAAACTCATACAGAAGCCGTCACCCAGGCCAGCGATACCAATAACCTGGAGACCATCCTCCAGCGGCTGGACGCGGAGATGGAGGTGACCACCGAGGACGGCTATGTGGGCATCCTTCGGCTGGACCACACCAGCGTCCAGGTGACCACAGACGGCTACGCCACCAAGACCAGCACCCTCACCGCCAGCCGCAGCTATCCCAACCTGTCCGAAGCGGATACCTCCCTCATCCCCAAGAGCATCGAGGACAAGGGCAAGACCCTGACCCTGGGGGATGTGAAGTGGAGCGAGTCCATGGATGTGGACGGCGAGGGCAGCTCTGTCACCCGGTACACCGCCACCGCCAGCTATACCGGGACTGCCAGCAGCCGGTACGCCACCGGCTACACGGTCAGCGCCAGCTACACCGGCGAGGTGTCCAAGCCCAACTGCGCCGTGGTCACCTACACCGCCATCTTCGGCAGTGAGAAGGTCCCGGAGGAGTCCAAGGCCCCTGATGGCAGTGAGAACCATGACCCCGGCCAGACGGAGGCCCCCGATACTGCGGAAGACCTGGACGCGGCGAAGGAGCCTGCGGAGCAGTCCGGCCTGAAGCGCCCTGTGATGATCGGAGTGGTTGTGCTGGCATTGGGTGTTGGCGGTGTGTTCGCCTTTAAGAAATTCAAAGAGAGGAGATGATCTATTGAAATTGCGAAGTTTTCTGCTGGCCATGATGTTGTGCGTCCTCTGCTGTGCCCCGGCCCATGCGCTGGAGTACGACTTTGACGCCCCGGAGGACTACCTGTTCGGCCAGCCCACCAGCGATGACACCATCTACGAGTGGGAGAATCCCAACGTGGACCGGAGCAAGAACACGACCCTCGTGGCCCCTGGTTTCGGGACTCCCACCAGCTACCTCCCTGGCAGCGGCGAGTATCCTTTCGCCCTCTGCGGCTTTTTCACCTACAACGGCATGACCTTTGAAAAGTTCCTCCTCGCCGTCATCCGCTCAGAACTGCTGTACCCCAGAAAGCTGGTGTTCCGGGCGGAGAACCTGTACGCCCAGGCGATGGAGCATTCCTCAGTAAAGGAGGCACTGAAGATTGATTAAAACCTTGCAAAATACGCTGAAGCAGGACCGGGAGGGCTTCGTCCTCCCCAAGTCCGTGCAGGACGCCATCCCCATCCGCCGCCTGTGGCCGGATGGGATCTTCCAGTTCGGGAGCAAGTTCTCCAAGACCATCCGGTTCAGCGACATCAACTATGCGATTGCTTCTAAGACCTGCTAATAAAAGTCAAGAGCTAAATTGAAGGGAAGCGGGATTTTTTAGGCACCGCAAAAAGGGTATAGAAAACCAAGCCACCGCCATTGAAATTTTTTGGCGCTGGCCTGAGATAAGCGGATTCGAGGTTGGATGTTAGGCTTCGAGACTGTCCAGATGCCGCTTCACGGTGGCATAGTAGATACGCAGGAACTTGTTGGCAGAGGCCATCATGTAGACGCGGTAGGGCTTGCCCTCGGTGCGTTTCCTGTCCATGAACTGGTACACCGGGTTATCAGATGGGGAGTGCTGGAGGATCACGCTCATCACCAGGAACAGCGTTCTGCGCAGGGCTGAGGAGCCACGTTTGGAGATGCTCCGGCTGCGGACTTCCATCTGGCCGGACTGGTACGGCGGAGCGTCGATACCCGCAAAGGCCACCAGCGCCTTCTTGGAGTGGAAGCGGCGCACATCGCCGATCTCCGCCATGAGCTGGGGGCCAAGGGCCGGGCCAACGCCGAACATCCCCATCACAACAGGGTATTCCGGCAGGGATGCCGCCAGGGACTGCATTTCATTTCGGAGCGTGGCCAGGGCGGCGGAAGCGGCCCGAAGCTGGGACACCGCCTGTTCCACCAGGAGCTTGGCCGTATCGGTCTTGGGCATGACGCTGAAATGCCCACAGGCGGAGGCGTAGATGTCCAGCGCCTTGTCCTGGCTGAAGTTATAGCCGTGCTTCTTGCACCACTTCTGGTACTTGGCTGCAAATGCCTTTTCGGACAACCCACAGACACACTCGCAATGCCAAAAGGCGGCAACAAAGTCCACCCATTTCTCGCTACCGTCCGCCCTGGCAGGGCTTGCAAACAGGCGGTTTGCGTCTGGAAACGCGGTGTCAAGCAAGGCGATCAGATTGTTTTTGAGCATGGTCTGCACCTTGGCGCACTGCTGGTACTGGCGGTATGTAGTTTTCAGCATCAGCCGCACTTCATCCTCCGGGATGTATCTGGGCAGTGCCAGCCAGTGGCCGAGTCCGTAGTTGGCCAGCTTGATCGCGTCTTTCTTGTCGGTCTTGGCCCGCCGCAGGCTGTTGTTCCCGTAGCCATGCACCAGCATGGCGTTCACCACGGAAACGTAAAACCCAGAATCGTGGAGGAAGCTGGCCACCGGCAAATGGTAGTTCCCCGTGGCCTCCATCACCACACGGGTCTCGCCGCCCAGTTCCCTCAACCGGCTCGACAGCTCACACAACTCAATGCCGGTGTGTCCCACCTCAAAGGGCGGGATCACCAGCTCCCCCAAAGGACGCATGACGGCGATCATGCTTTTGCCTTTGGAAACATCAACGCCTACACAGTTCACGTTCATTCCCCCAATACAAAATTCGCAACCGGAACCCATCTTTTTCTCGCTGCCGATCCAATCTATTGGGTGACGCGAACTCAAGGCTCAACCTGCTTAAACCGAACGCCGCAACAAGAGGATGGCTGACAGTCTTAAAAACGGACTTTTCTGCCCAAGGAGGATATGGTCAGCCAGTTGCTCCTCTTATTGTAGCTTTGGCACGAGACGGACGAAACCCCCGGCTGGCTGCCGAGGGTTCCAACCAAATTATATTGTAATAGAGGAGGATATTTCAATGAAAAAGCACATGAAACTGGTTACCCTGTTCCT
>OFGQ01002412.1_pt1 | contig 10629 bp, 5 predicted proteins | sample 1521791 | NCBI WGS metagenome assembly OFGQ01 (sample SAMEA3504116, study PRJEB24116) | mouse gut metagenome | biome: mouse gut; feature: mouse-associated habitat; material: faeces | place: Denmark | collected 2011 | reverse complement strand
GGAAATGTGGCTGGCCCATGACCATTATAAATGGCGCGCCATGCGGTGTTTCGGGATTCCGGAAAAATATATTACGGGGGATGCCTCCTATTATGAAAAGTATCTGAAATTTGCGGAAATTTTTCCGGAACTGATTGGAAATCCCATCTATATCTGGTGTGCGCTGGAATTAAAACGTTATTTCGATATAGAGGAGCCGCTGAACCGGGAAAACGCGGAAAGCATTTACAGACAGACCAAAGAACTGATCCGGGAGCGCCACATGACGCCCCGGTACTGTATGAAAGTGAGCCGTGTGGAGTTTGTGTGCACCACGGAGGATCCGTCGGACACTCTGATATATCATAAGAAGATGCGGGAGGAAGGAACCGAAGGCATCCGGATTGCGTCGGCTTTCCGGCCGGATAAGGCATTCTATGCGGAAAAGCCCGGATTTGCGGAGTACATGGGAATCCTGTCCGGGGCGGCAGGTATGCCGGTGAGGAGTTTCCGGGAGATGATGGATGCCCTGGAGCGCAGGCTGGTTTTCTTCCGGGATATGGGAAGCATGATCAGCGACAACGGAATCGAGGATTTTGCATGGCATGATTACAGTCAGGAAGAGACAGAGCATATTTTCCGCAAAGCCATGGCGGGAGAGCGGCTGGATGCCCGCGAGCGGGATTGCTACCGCAGCGCATTTCTGATGGAAGCGGGCAGAATGTATCACAGAAATGGCTTTGTGATGCAGCTTCACATCGGAACCTATCAGGGGGCGAACAAGAGCCGGGAGTCGGGAATCGGCGTGGCCTGCGGCTTTGACTGTACAGACGATTCCACCGGGATCAAAAGCGTGGGAGAGCTTTTGAGCAGGCTGACCGCGGAAGACGCGCTGCCAAAGACCATACTTTATCCCCTGAACGCGGCACAGATGGAGACTTTTGCCGTGCTGGCGGCAGGTTTTTGTGAAGGGCCGGTGCGGGGCAGGGTACAGCTGGGGGCACCCTGGTGGTTCAATGACCAGGCCCATGGCATCAGACGGCAGTTTGAGGCGGCGGCAAATCTTTATCCGGTGGCTCTTTCGGTGGGAATGCTGACAGATTCCAGGAGTTTCCTAAGCTATCCCCGCCATGAACTCTATCGCCGGGTGCTCTGCAGCTATTTGGGGGAACTGGTGGAAAGGGGAGAGTATTTTTCCGGGGAAGAGGATTTGGCGAGAGTAATCAGGAATGTGTGCCATGACAATGCAGAGGAATATTTCGGCCTCTGCTTGTATTAAGTAAACTTTCTGAAATTATTATAATTTTTCTGTCTGTTTCTTTCATGTTAGAATATAAACATAAAGGACAGGCGGATACCATAAGGGATACCCCGTATGGGCCCGGGCGGCGGACATGTGCAGCCGGGCGTCTGCGGGGTATTTTACCGTAAATGACAGATACCCTCCGTGTGTCCTCTTTCCATGGAGGGTAAATTTGCCGTTTCCGGCTTGCGGGGACAGGATTTTGGTATGTTGCGGAAAGGCAGGGAATTATGGGACAGAAGGATATTTTTCAGGACATAGCGGACAACCGGATTCAGGTGACGGAGGCACACAGTGAAATACCTCCGGTGAAAAAAAATGACAGAGTTTTTGCAGAGAGCCGGATACCGTTTCCTTACGGGCAGGTGTCTTTCAGGCAGGACATTCCTTTTGAAGAGCGCAGGAAGGCTTTCCGGAGGGAGCTGGAGGCCCTGCGGGAGAGATACCGTCCTTTTATGGCAGACTGCCTTCCGGGACAGGACACGGGGACGGAGGTCAGGGAACTGAAGCATTTCACATTCCGCTATCTGGAAAAGGGAGAGGTTTTCACGCAGAGAGACCGGACGGATGCTGTCTGGGAAGAGGTGACGCTTCCCGATTACAGGGGTCCCGCCGGGGAGAACGGAAAGTGGAAGGGATATTACAGGATCTTTTTTTCCTGCCGGGAAAGAAAGGCGCAGGAAAGGACAGTGCTGCAGTTCCAGAGTGTGGATTATATTGCAAGGGTGTATGTGAACGGCTCTTTTGTGGGAAGCCACGAAGGATTGTTCGCCCCCTTTTCTTTTGATGTTTCCGACTATGTACAGGCCGGAGAAGACAACGAGCTGGTGGTGGAGTGCCAGAATGACATTCCCATGATGGGAGTGGGAGATTTACTGGACGGTGACAAGCTCTACGCTGCCACGGGCCCGGGCTGGGATGATCCGCAGATGGGATGGCATCACTGCCCCGCGGGAGCCGGCATCACAGGGAAGGTAACGCTGGAGTACAGACCCTGCCTGTATCTGGAAGACGTCTTTGTCTGTCCGGACATTGACGCCCATGTGGCCCAGGTGAGGGTGGGTGTCAGAAATTACACGGATACCCTGCAGCGGGATTACCGGCTGCGCCTGCGGATTCTGCCCAGGAACTTTGCCGGGGAGGCCATTGCGGATTATGTGCATCCGGTGCCGTACATAGGCGTGGGGCAGAACGAATATAGATTTGTCGTGGATATCAGGGACTACAGACTCTGGGAGCCGGAGACGCCCTGGCTCTACGGCGCGCTGCTGGAGCTTGAGCCGGCGCAAAATCACGGGGAGGATTCCGGCGCCGTATGTGTCAGCCGCCTGACGGAGACAGTGGGAATCCGCAAATTTGTCAGCGATGAAAACAGTACGCCCAGGGGAAAATTTTTCCTGAACAACCATCCTGTGGTCCTGCGGGGGGCCAACGAGATGGGACATCTCCAGCAGTGTGTGATGAACGGAGACCGGGATACCCTGGTTGACGATATTTTGATAGCAAAATTATGTAATATGAACTATTACCGCGTGACCCAGAGGCCGGTGCAGCGGGAGATTTATGATTATTTTGACATGCTGGGCATGATGCACCAGTGTGACCTTCCTCTTTTCAGTTTTATGCGCAGGCCCCAGTTTGCGGAAGGGGTCCGGCAGTGCGTGGAGCTGGAGCATCTGATCCGCAATCATCCTTCTTCGGTGATGGTGACGCTGATCAATGAGCCCATGACCATAAGAAAGACGGAGGACCCCAGGTCCAAGGGATCTGTCAGAAGCGTCACCAAGGGACACAGACATCTGATGCGGGATGAGCTGGAGGCCTTTTTCGTGGCTGCCAGGCAGGCAATTTACACGGAAAATCCGGGGCGTGTGGTGAAGAATGTGGAGGGAGATTATGAGCCGCCCACCGTGGAAGGCATGCCGGATTTCCACTGTTACACTATGTGGTATTCCCATCACGCCATGCCCATAGGCAAACTGATGGCCGGGTATCTGCCTGCCATCAAGGAAGGCTGGATGGCGGGCTGCGGGGAGTACGGCGCGGAGGGCCTGGACAATCTTCATGTGATGACTTCCAGGTATCCCGCGGAGTGGCTGGCCACAGACGCGGAGGGCCACTGGTATCCGGACAAGATCGTGCGGGCCCAGACACATTCCCTGCAGGGAGACTGGTATCAGGAACAGAATACCATGGAAGACTGGATCAGGGAGAGCCAGCGCTACCAGGCCAGGGCCACGACGCTGATGACGGATGCCTTCCGCAGACGGGCCGACATTATCAGCCATACGGCCATTCATCTGCTGATTGACGCCTGGCCGTCAGGATGGATGAAGACTCTGGTGGACTGCGAGCGGGAGCCGAAGAGGGCCTATTTTGCCTACCGTGACAGTCTGGTTCCGGTGAGGATGAATTTCTACTGTCCCAGAACCTATGTCTATGCAGGGGAAAAAGTTCCTGTGGAAGTATGGCTTTTAAACGACAGCAGCCTTGACAGGCAGCTGCAGGTGCAGGCCGCCTTTGCCGGGGAGAATTTCCTGCTTGCAGGCGGGGTGGATGCCGCATCCTCCGCATTCCTGGGCACCCTGGAACTGACCATGCCAAAGGAGGGCCATGTGACCCGGATCACTTTGGAAGGCTGTGTCAGGGATGTGACGGAAGCCGTACAGACTGCCGGAACCCCGGAAGCGGCCGCCGCGGAACCTGTGGCAGCCCTGCCGGAGGATATCCTGTCGGAGACGGCTCTTTCCTCCTTTGAGGAAGGCAGTCTCTACGGAGAAAAAATGGAATTTACCGTATATCCCGCAGAGGGCCGCATTGCCCCGGAAGCGCTGGAACACAAATCCGTGACGGAGGAACGCTCCGGAAGGGTGATTCTGCCCCTGCTCACCGCGGATAACAAAACGGAACTGGAAAATGCCATAGAAAAAATAACGGCAGAGGGCAAAACGGCGGTACTATGCTGGGGAACGGATAAAAACATCCGGATTTCCGTACAGGGAGAGTCCCTGGGCCTGAAAAAGTGCCAGCAGGTATTTTTTGCGGCATCAGGGGAGGAATACCAAAAATATTCCCTGAACATGCTCTACAATGCCCGGGAGGGATACATAGACATACTGGGCGGCTGGTTCGTGGATACGGCCCTTGCCGGGACGTGCAAAGCCTACACTTATGCCAGGGGAGGATTTGACGACAGCCGCGGCGCCAAGAAGAAGCTTCCTTTTGTGCTGGAAATTCCGGTGAACAAAGGGAAATTGGTGGCGGTGAGCCTGGAGACGGCAGGCCGTCTGGGTGTAAACGCCAACCTGGACGCGCTGCTGCGGGGAATCTGAAACCGGTCCCGGAAACGGCGCCGGGACAGCACACATCCAAAATGAGCAGGGATTCATTTTGCGATAATGAAACAGAGGGAAGAAATGATGACATGGCAGGATATTGAGAGAGAACTGGAACAGAGAAAACTGCCTGGTCTGCTCACCTTGGCAGATGGCAGAAGGGTGGAAGACCGGGAGGACATGCTCCGGCGCAGACAGGAGATAAAAGAAATTCTCTGCAGGGAATTTGCGGGTTACAGCCCTGCTTTTCCCGTGACCACAGAAGGAACGGTCTGTAACAGGGACGAAAACGCGTACGGCGGAAAGGCTGTACGGGAAAAAATCATACTTTCCTTCCGGACACCGTTTAACGGATTTTCGTTTGCATTTGAGCTGTTCGTGCCCAGGGCAGGGACAGCTCAGTCTGGAAAGGTACCGGTGTTTGTTTACCTTGGCTTTACCCAGACGCCCGCAGACGGCCCGGGGGAAGAGATTATCGACAATGGGTTTGCGCTGGCACATATCAGCTATCAGGAAGTGGCCCCGGACAAAAACGACGGTTTTGCCAACGGGCTGGGAACTTTCTGCAGCAGAAATCCTTACGACAGCTGGGGAAAGCTGGGCATGTGGGCTTACGGCGCCGGGAGGGTGGCAGATTATCTGTGCACCCGGCCGGACGTGGACAGCGGCCGTATGGCGGTGATGGGCCATTCCCGGCTGGGAAAGGCGGCGCTGTGGTGCGGGGCCCTGGACGAGCGATTTTCACTGACGGTGTCCAATAACTCCGGGGGAGGCGGTGCCGCGCTGTTTCGGGGCAAGACGGGGGAGCGTGTGGCGAACCTGGCGAAAGAAGGCTCCGCACACTGGTTTTGCGGCAATTTCGTCAATTATGCCAACCGGGAGGAGGAACTGCCCTTTGACCAGCATTTCCTCCTGGCACTGACGGCGCCCAGACATCTCTATGTGGCAAGCGCTTCCCTGGACGAATGGGCAGACCCACGGTCAGAATTTCTGGCATGCGCCGCCGCTTCCGGGGCCTTTGAACTCTGGGGTGTGCCGGGACTGATTCTGGAGGAGCAGGCCGGGACAACCATGCCGGAACATCCCCTGCACCAGGGACACATCGGATATCATATGCGCCAGGGCACACACCACCTGGGCCGGGAAGACTGGAAGCACATTTTTGAATACCGGAGACTGCACGGGGTATAGCAGCTACAGACCGGAAGCACCCTCCTGCCGGGCGGGCCCCTTTTTTACCGGGCCCCTGCACCCAAAAATTATCCAGGGGGAGAATTTGCGCCCCCTGCGCCAGAGAAAATACCCAGGTGGAACATCCAATGTGGCATGCTGTGAAAAGGGTATATCCGGAGGAACATCCCATTCCGGTACCTGGCAGCACGCCCCGGGGAATTTTTTCACGGACGTATCCCCTGTCGACCGTGAAAAAAGTTCCCGGGAGAGGGCTGCATTGGGGAACCCGGAGCCCCTGCCCTGCGGCCCCCTGAAGCCAGATGCAGGTCCCCCCACTCTGAAACCAGGGTGCCCCTGCCCTGCAAACCCTGAAACCAAAGGTGGAAAACCCACCCACGCAAAACGAAAAGAATGGAGGATTCTAAATGGGAATCAAAGTAAACCTGCTCACGGATGAAGCAGCAGGAAAACGAGTCGAACTGGGCCTGGCCCGGATAGAAAAAAGCCTGAAAGACAGAGGCTTTGCGGTATGCCGGACGAAAGAAGACACTGAGACGGCAGAATGCAGCATTTATATTGGCGTCCGCGGAAAAAGCGAAAGAATTCAGCGCCTGGAAGACCAGGGCCTGCTCCTGTACCACACAAAAGCCCCCTCCGGGGAAGGCTTTTACCTGACCTACCTTCCGGGAGAACGGCTGGCAGTGGCAGTGGGCGGCACGGATACAGGCGCCTTGTACGGCGCCCTGGAACTGGCAGAGCGGATTGCGAAGGAGAAATCAAACCGGGTGGTGCCCGGGGACCTGGCCTTCGGGGACGAACCGGTATTCCGCCTGAGAGGCCCCGCCGTGGGACTCCAGCTGACCAAAGTGGAGCCGCCCCGGCTGACCTATGAATATCCCATTACCCCGGCCAGATTCCCCTGGTTTTACGACAAGGCGCTGTGGGAACAGTTCCTGGACCAGATGCTCCAGGAACGCTGCAATGTGTTCTATATCTGGACCGGCCAGCCCTTCTCCTCTCTGGTGAAACTTGCGGATTATCCGGAAGCGCTGGAGGTCACGGAAGAAGAGTACGAGAAAAACCGGGAAATGTTCGGATGGCTTACGGAGGAATGCGACCGCAGGGGCATCTGGCTGGTACTAAAATTTTACAGCATCCACATTCCCCTTCCCCTGGCGGAAAAACACCATGTGGAACTGCTCCAGAGCAACATCACGGAACTGAACGCGGATTATACTTATAAGTCCATTGTGGAATTTATCAAATCCTTCCCCCATATCGGGCTGATGGTCTGCCTGGGTGAGGCCCTGCGGGGAACCCAGAACAAGACGGACTGGTTCCTGAAAACCATTCTTCCCGCGGTGAAGGAGGGAGTGCGCCAGGCCGGACTCACGGAAGAACCGCCTCTGATTTTGAGAGGACATGACTGCGATCCCAATGCCATCATGGAACAGGCGGTGCACGAATACGGCAATCTCTACACCATGTGGAAATATAACGGCGAGAGCCTGACCACCTATCTGCCTTCCGGAAAATGGCAGGATACCCATGTGCGGCTTTCCTCCCACGGACAGACCCACATCATGAACGTGCATGTGGTGGCCAATCTGGAGCCCTTCCGCTATGGGGCGCCCGGCTTTATCCAGAAATGTATGCAGGCGGGGCAGAACCGTCTGGGAGGAAACGGACTTCATCTGTATCCTTTGTTTTTCTGGGACTGGCCCTACTCCGCGGACAAGGCAAATCCAAGGCTTCTGCAGATGGAGAGGGACTGGATGTGGTACGCGGCATGGTTCCGTTACGCCTGGAATCCGGACAGAGACCCGGAGACGGAAAAACTATACTGGCAGAACCGCCTGGCAGGGCATTTCGGATGCGATGCCGGCGTGGCGGAAGACATCTTAAAGGCCCTGGAAGCCGCCGGACAGTGCGGTCCCCGCATTCTGCGCCGGGTGGGCATCACCGAGGGCAACAGGCAGACCATGAGCCTGGGGATGACCATGAGCCAGTTTACCAATGTAAAAAGGTACCGTCCCAATTATGAGCTGTGGCGTTCCGCGTCCACGCCGGGAGAGCAGCCGGATGATTATGTGAAAAAAGAGCTGGCGGGAGAACCCCATTACGGAGAGACCCCTTACGACATGATGCGGGAAGTGGAGATGCTGGCGGGGGAAAGCCATACGGCGGGCCGAAGGAAAAGTGCCGGCTGACAGACAGGCGGAACTGGACGGCTACGTGACGGACATGGAAGCCATCTGGTATATGACCATGAGTTACGTAAAAAAACTGGAGGCGGCCCACAAAATCCTGCAGTACAAATATACCATGGATGAGCGTCTCAGGGGTGACCTGACGCTTCTGGAAGAGGCGCTGACACCCTGGGAAGAAAGCCTTGGTTTTTACAGAAAACTGGCGGAACTGACCAGGGACACCTATCTGTATGCCAACAGCATGCAGACTCCCCAGCGCAAGATTCCCTTCCCCAACGGGGAAAAATTCGGCCACTGGACACAGTGCCTGCCGGAATATGAGAAGGAACTGGAAAACTTCAGGAAACATCTGGCAGAAATGAAGGCCGGAAAATATCCCTGTGATGTGCAGGGAGAGGAAGAGGAAGTGCCGCCCCTGCAGAAGGCGCCGTTCCGGCTGCTGGAGGGGAGCTGCGAGACCTACACCGTGAAAAAGGGAGAGAAGATTTTTACGGATATGGCGTCGCCCATCACCAATGTGGCTTCGGAGCTGAAAGAGCTTACGGGAATCCGGTTCGGGCTGGGGGAAGCCATCGGCGAAGGCGCGACGGTGCGGGTGGAATTTCTCCAGGACTCCCAGCTGCTTTTGGCCTACATGAATGCCAGGGGCGTGGAATGGCTTCAGGTGCCGGACCTGGAAACCAATACCCATGCAGACGACCGGGGAGGACTGAACGCGGTGTTCCTGAACGCCATGCAGGCAGAAGGATGTCCGGACATGAATATTCATGTCTTCCAGTATGAGAAAGGAATCCATGAAATCTACATGGGTACCGGCGGCTACACCATAGTGGGTGTGGTTCCCGCAGGGATACAGATCAGACCCAGGAACGCCGGACTGTCCGGGGAGACCCTGGATAAACTGGACTGGCTGTACGAGTAAGGCGGCGCGGACAAAAGCTTACTCCTTTTTCAGCTTCAGTTCCCGGCGGTAAGCGTTGGGTGAGGCATTAAAATGTTTTTTAAACTGTCGGTTAAAATAAGTCTGGCTGGAGAATCCCGTCATGTCGGCGATATCCTTCAGCCGGATATTTCCGTTTTCCATCAGCCTGGCGGCATACTTGAGACGTTCTTCGTTGAGATAATCGTTAAAATAGTAGCTTGTCTGCTGATGGAAGATGGAGCCCAGATAAGAGGGATGCATGTTCAGCCGGGCAGCCAGAGTCTTTAAGGAGACATCCTTGTTGGAGAAATTATGGACTTCCTCCATGATCAGCTTCACATACTGCTGCGCCGCGCCCTGGGGAAGTTCCTGGGACGACAGAAGTTCCCGGACGGAGCCGAAAAGTGTGCGGATGCTGGCAAGAATCCCTTCCGTATCCCTGTCGTCAGACAGCGTGTCTGCAAATAGGGGGGGTATGAGGTCAGTGGTGAGCAGATTTTCCACCTGGCTGACGCCCCAGTTTGTGACGGCCAGCAACAGGGAAAATCTCCGCTCCGGAGCCAGGCTTTCCAGGATTTTCCGGATCTGTTCCAGATATTCATCCTCATTCACCTCCTGGAAATTCTGCTCAATCAGCTGCTGCCTGTGGAGAGGGAACAGCAGATAGCGGCAGTTCAGGAAGGGATGGGGGGAGTAACGCAGAAGCAGGAATTTCTTGACGGTATGATAACTGCTGCACACATCCGCGTAGTTATCCTCCGTGGTGCCCACAGACGCGAAGAAGGGAAAATCCACAATAGGACGGAGTCTTTCCACCTCGTTCTGAAAGCGGAAAATATTGAAACGCTCGGGACTGCTCAGGATGCAGATAAACAGGCTGGGAGATTCAAAATAAAAATGGCAGATATAAGTTCCCACAAAGGCAGAGAGTATGGCGTCGAAAAGCAGGGGCATTTTGTCCGCGTATTCTTCGGTCACGGAAAACAGCACCACGGTGTAATTGTCCAGCTGGAGATTGACGCCCAGCATGGAGGCCCTGGTGATGAGCTCGTCTTCCCCAAGACTGCCCTTACACCAGCTTTCCACGAGACTGCTGCGGAACGTGAGCATGGAAGGACCGAAATTCTGGGATATCTGACTGCGGTCTTCCAGATGTTTTGCAATGGTGCTGATGGATTCCGACAATTCGTCCGGGTCCAGCGGCTTGAGGAGATAGTTTTCGGCGCCGCCCCGCATGGCGGAACGCACATAGTCAAAAGTATCGTAGGCGGACAGGACCAGAATGGAAACCGAAGGATTGACGTCCCTGGCCCTGCGGATCAGTTCCGTTCCCATCATCTGGGGCATGGAAATGTCCGTCAGAATCAGGTGTACGGGGTGTTCGCGCATATATTCCAGCACTTCCAGCGGATCTGTTGCCGCCAGTGCGATTTCCATGTTGAAGCCGAACCAGTCGATTGCTTTTTTTAAATCTTCCAGCACAAATGCCTCATCATCTACAAATACTACCTGATACATAGCTTCCTCCCTCTCTTTTCTTTCGTAAACTTTTCCATAAATATATTTTCGTCCATCATAGACCCCGCTTCGCAGGCTCTATGATCCAAGGTCTATTATAGTAAAAAAGAAAATAGGAAGTCAAGTCAGAATCACGAAAAGAACGATAGAGCTGATATTGAATTTATTAAAAAAGATGGAATCATTTCA
>OFGQ01002410.1_pt1 | contig 10634 bp, 5 predicted proteins | sample 1521791 | NCBI WGS metagenome assembly OFGQ01 (sample SAMEA3504116, study PRJEB24116) | mouse gut metagenome | biome: mouse gut; feature: mouse-associated habitat; material: faeces | place: Denmark | collected 2011 | reverse complement strand
AAAACACAAACTGAGCCCCTACCCCAAATTAGAACTGGATCTGGACCCTTCCATTCATTAGTCAGGGGGTCCTTCCATTTTACCAATGCATAAGAATTAGAAGTAACTGGATGCCAGTGGCGATCCGCTGCAGACTGGCCCTTGATATCGGTGTGCAAGAAATTTAGGACAAATAAAGTGAAGGCAAGGTGGGCCTTTGGTGACCTTGGGGGATATAGCTGCCCCTCTTTTGTTTTAAAAAGCCAATTCTTTAAGGTGCGATGAGCACGTTCAACTATTCCTTGTCCCATGGGGTTGTAAGGAATTCCAGTTTTATGTTTAATACCGAATTCTTTACAGAATGAAATAAAGTTTTTACTGGAATAAGATGGCCCATTGTCTGTCTTAATAAGTTTAGGCAATCCCATGGCATTAAATGCTTGTAGGCAATGATCAATTACGTTTTTTGAAGCTTCTCCTGTATGCAGAGAAGCAAAAAGAAATCCTGAACAAGTATCAATGCAAACATGTATATATTTTAGTTTTCCAAATTCTGCATAATGGGTTATATCCATTTGCCAAATATGATTAGGCATAAGGCCTCTAGGATTAACTCCTAGATGCGGCACTGGAGATAAAGTAATACATTTAGGACATTGTTTTACGATCATTCTCGCTTGCTCCTTTGTGATCTTATGTCGGAGCCTTAGGGTATGGCTAGAGAGATGAAACCTTTCATGATCACGTTGGGCCAAAGCAACCCGATCTGAAACTAAGGCTTCTCCTATTAGAGCTCTGTCAATGCGATCATTACCCTCTGCCAGAGGTCCAGGAAGACCAGAGTGAGACCGTATGTGGCCAATATAAAACGGATTTTTCCGGGCGAGAATGATGTTTTGTAATTCTGAAAATAAAGATCCTGACGGCGTATTGAAGTTAAACGTACCACAGGTTTCCAATAAGGGTACTGACTGAGCAACATATAAACTGTCAGTAAAAATATTAAAAGCCTCATGTACAGACTGAAAAACCTTCAGTACTGCTGTTAATTCGGCGAGCTGAGCCGAGAGACCAGGAGTCTCTACGATAACCTGTTGATTACTAATAAGATATCCAGCTCGCCCTTTAGAGGAGCCATCAGTAAAAATCAATAGAGCATTATTTAAAGGCTGTAAGGAAGTCATCTTAGGAAATATCATATCATGTACATTTAAGAATTTTATCAACCTATCTTGGGGGTAGTGGCTATCTAGAGTTCCTTCAAACCCTAATTGCGCAAGCAACCAATCTGTACTATGCTGTTTCAGCCAAGTGTCCTGACTCACGCTGTAAGGCTGGACAATGATATCTGGCTCCTTTCCAAAATAAGTCAATGCCTGCCTTCTTCCAGTGATAATCATCTGAGCCACTGCTTCGTGATATGGCAAGATATTACGTTTGGGAGAAATCCTCGAATGTATCCACATTATAGGAAATTTTTGCCATAGCAATCCCGTAGGCACATGAGTCGTATTAAAAATTAACAGGTGCAGCGGCAGGGAGTAATCTATGTAAGTGACAAACTGTTCTTCAATAGCCTTTTCCACTAGCTGTAAGGCCAGTAATCCTTCTGAGGTTAGGGATCTAGGGGAAGTGGGATCAGAACTCCCTTTAAGAATATCAAATAAAGGTTTCAACTCCCCTGTAGTAAGCTTTAGATAGGGGCGAAGCCAATTTATATCACCTAACAATTTTTGAAAATCATTTAAGGTCCTTAAGTTATCTCTACGAATAACAATTTTCTGGGGAAAAACAGCTTGATCAGTGAGTCTAAAACCCAAATAATTATAAGGATCCTGAGTTTGTATCTTTTCAGAAGCAATTTGTAATCCCTTATCAGCCAGGGCCTTTCGTAAGTCTCCATAACACAAAAGCAAATCTTGGGGGTCCTTTCCCGCCATCAAGACATCATCTGTGAAATGAATGATGTAAATATTTGGCCATTGTTGTCTAACAGGCTGAATTGCCTTTGCCACAAACCTTTGACATAAGGTGGGACTATTAGCCATGCCCTGCGGGAGAACTGTCCATTGATATCTTTTCATGGGTTCCTTGAAATTTACAGAAGGAACACTAAAAGCAAATCTCTCACAATCCTTTGGATGCAAAGGGATGGTAAAGAAACAATCTTTCAAATCTATAACAATCTTATAATATCCCTTAGGAATGGCTACTGGGGAGGGGAGCCCCGGTTGTAAAGTTCCCATAAGTACCATGGTTTCATTAACCTTTCTTAAATCTTGCAACAGTCTCCATTTTCCCGATTTCTTCCTGATAATGAAAATGGGTGTATTCCAGGGAGAGTGAGACTCCACCAAATGTCCTGCTTCTAACTGCTCCTGCACTAGCAAAGAAGCGGCCTCTATTTTCTCTTTAGGTAAAGACCACTGATCTACCCACACCGGAATATCATTACGCCATTGAATTTTTTCGGCGTGGGATGCAGGCAAGACAGTGGCCGCTACTGAAAATACTTTAAACCTCTCACGTTAGAGTGGGGTTTAAGATCCTCAAAAGTCTTAATTTTCTGTCCCTTCTTTATTAGTCCACGATCAGGCAGGGGTCCCTGCCTGAACGTCTGTTCAGTCACCATCTCCTTAGAACTGCACAGGATAACGCCCATCTGTGACAACAGATCTCTTCCCCACAGGGTTACAGGCAAATTTGGCATAACATACGGCTGAATATTTCCTGATTTTCCATCCTCATCTCTCCAGGTTAGCAATTTGGAACTACGTTTTGGGTTACTGGCATAACCAATTCCTTGAAGGTGAGTCAAGGAAACAGACAGGGGCCAGTTTGAGGGCCAGTCCTGCCCTCTAATAATCGTTACATCGGCCCCGGTATCTATTAATCCTTCAAAGCTTTTTCCATCAAGAATCAATTTAAGGTTAGGTCTCTGATTAGTGATAGATTTCACCCAATTTACGCCAGAGGAGTCAAAGTTATTCTGTCCTTCTTCATTTTCAAAGAATTTAGATAGTGACCAGCGCAAAGGGATCAAAGTAAGTTGAGCAATTTTCTGATTAGCGGGTATAGTTATAGCACCACGAGGGCAAGCGGCTATGATTTTAATTTCTCCCTCATAATCATTACTTATAACACCTGGATAAATCTGCAGGCCTTCTACAATAGAACTGCTTCGTCCTAAGAGAAAACCACAGGTTCCTACAGGTAGTGGTCCAAAGACTCCGGTAGGCAGAGTTTGGACTCCCACTTCTGGGGTTAATGCTGCATGGACAGTGGAACAGAGGTCCAGTCTTGCATTTCCTGGGTTTGACCTGACAAGCTCAAGAACTGATCTTGTTGGCTGGGCAGCAGATTTATAGCCCCATAAGCTGTCTTCTTTGAGTAACTCGGGGCCTGGGGCTGACCCCTTTCCTCGTTTCCCGGCACCGGGCGGCTCAAAACCCTTGTTTTATGCTTACAATCTTTTGCCCAGTGGCGGCCCTTCCCACACCGGGGACATATTCCTGGGGCACGGCCTGTTTGTCTAACCTCGGCACCCTTGTTCTGAGGACAATCAATTCTAAAATGATCTAAACTTCCACACTTAAAGCATACATTTTTCCCTCGTTTCCTTGAGAACATTGCCTGCGCGTGGGTTCCCTGCAAGGTCTCGCAGGAAGGCCCGATGTCTGCGCAAAGGCGGACATATCCCGCCAAATCTGTCGTTCCCTTATGCGGTTGAATCGCAGCTCGGCAAATTGCATTAGCATTCTCATAAGCCAATTGCATAACGAAAGGACTTCCCGTGTCCGGATTCCCAAGGATTCTACTAGCTGAAATCAATAGCCTGTCCACAAAATCCTGATATGGTTCATCAGAACTCTGCCGAATGCTAGCTAAACTTCCACCAATCTCTCCTTTGACTGGCAACCTTCCCCAAGCACGGCGTGCGGCCGTCGCAATTTGCGCGTACACTGCAACGGGAAAATCAATCTGATTTGTCTGTCCCTCATATGGACCCTCTCCTAAAAGCATGTTGCTATCCCAGTCTGAATTACCAGCCTGAGCGTTAGAAGCAGCAGTTTTCTTACTGGCGTCTCGCCATTCAGAATCCCAAAGCAAAAAATCTCCTCCTGACAGGGTAGCCTTAGAAAGAGTCTTCCAATCTAAAGGGGTTAAGTGTGACTCCACAACTGTGTCCAGTAATGCTTGAGTGAATGGGGCTGAAGGGCCATATTGCACAACAGCCGCCTTTAACTCTTTTATCAACTTGAAATCTAAGGTCTGGTAATGTCTGCCCCTAGTATCTTGCTGATCAACTACCTCGACCACCGGAAAGGCTAGCGTATTAGACATATTCTGTCCTTTCCCACGAGCCTGACTCACAACCTTTTCTAGCGGCACCTGGTGAACTACAGAAGAGTTACTCTTCTCCGCTTCTGACATCTTTTTTAGTTCCCGAAGCTCATTAGTCAGCCTCTGAAGCTTAATCTCAAACTCTAACTCGCTTAGTCGTGTGTCCCTATGAGTGGCACCTCCCGAAGTGGGGACTACAGGTGGAGCGGGAGATTCACAAGAGGACCAATTCTCATTAAGGTAATGGGCAGCTCCTCTATCTGAGTGATTTTTGTTAAAAATCAGTTTTTCATCCGAGTTTCCACATTTATCAATTTTTGAGTTAAGAAGATCTTTTTCTGAGGAGGCCCTCTCTGACAGGCACTCCTCCTGAGATACCACAAGCTCCGCCTGGGGGCAACTTAGCCCTGGGGAAGTGGCATCTTTTATTGCATCATTTACGAGCGCCCAGAGGCCTAGGGTAAAATTATCTGCCTGAGTGATTTTTAAGGCCTCACCAACTTTCTCCCAGGTTCCACAATCTAGTGTTTCTTCTTCCTTGAACCATGGGCAACAGCTATCTATCTTACCTAAAAAATTTTTTACTAATTGTACTTCAAGCCTTACTCCTCTGGCCTGAAACAACTCCTGAAAACTATGGGCAACCGCCTGATCCATGACTTTAAACCCTTTCTTCTTCCACCTAAGCAGCTTCCTAAAAAGCTGCGGCTAACCTGCCTGTTTCCGTTTCTAGTTCCGATTAACACGCTGCTGACCCAAGCAGAACCAGCGTTGGGTTAGCACTGATTCAAGCTTAATTCGTATCCTACCGCATCCTCAGCAACACTTTACAAAACTGAAATTTTAAGCTAGCGCTAGCATGTGTACCTGTCCGTTGCTCCGATGTCCGATACGAAGATCCTTTCCTGTGGAGCTCCAATGCAGCGTTCCTCTTAGCATCTCTCTGCCATTCTTCAGGTCCCAGTTCTGGCGCCAAAATGTTGCGGCCGCCAGCAGCTCGCAACATGAACGGTTCGACTGAGAAGGCTACTCGAGCTGTAAGAGAGGAATCTAGACGGGGCGAAAGAAGAAACGGAGCTAAGACAAATTCATTCTGATCAAAGCTCAAATTTTATTGTTGCGACACTAGTTATGAAGGAAGGGGGAGGGGACCCGATTCCCGCCGAATAATCTCTGGTCCAGTAGAAAGGTGCACGTGTGTGGCTCCGCAGGTTCCAGCAGTGGGCGTGGCAGAACGAATGAGCAGGAAGCTCCACCCCTGAGCAAGCAGGTTTCAGGCTGGGGGAGGGGAGACTACATCTCCTCCCTTTTATTAACAAAATTTAAAAAAAGAAAAAGCTGGCCTGAGGGGGGAAAAATTATCTATGCTCAATAGTTCTGCCTGGAATCTAGGGCTAAAGAAAAAACTTGCTTCACTGGGATTCTTTAACTTTTCTTATGGTAAACTGTATCTGGCTTAAGACTGTCCTTTCTAGTAAACAACTAACTGAAAGGCCTGGAGCTGCAGACTCTGACTTTATAATGCTAATTAGTACTTGGTAGGTAACTTTCTAGTTGAATTTTAAGTAGGGCGTTGGAACTCTGGCTAAGTTTGACTGAACAAATGTGAAATACACTATAATAAGAATAACACTAAGTTGATATTCCTCCGCATTTTTGGATGATAGGTGGGAAACAGGGAGAAGGAGTTCGACCGGCTCTTGTAGTACAAGGCCAATTGGCTTTTTTATTTGGGTGGGAGGCAGTGAAGGGCTTGCCCTTTCAATAGTACGTCTCCAATCTCTCTCCCCCCTATTAATTAAGTTAAATAAGGCAACGCTTAACTGAGGTGATCAAATGATTTTCTCATCCGTAGATGAGTGGGCTTTTAACCTTGGCTTGGGTGGACATGGACCCGATTCCTCCCGTGGGTAAAACCCACACATGTGGCTCTCGGTACCTTTTGGGGAGGCGAGGTAGAGCCGGAAAATATTTTTTATTTTTAACCAAAATATGATACCAACCTCTTTTAAACCGGGTTTATCTCACAGGAAACTCAGAAATGGTCAAGCCGGACCTTCCCTTGCAGTAAGTATCTCTGCACCAAGCGGTGCCCATACTGAATTTGTACAATCACAAACCAGTATGCACAGTTCTGAGTGCTGTGCAGCTCCTAAAGGAGAATTATCAACCTCAGAATTAGCAAAGCCTAAGCAAGAATTATGTCGTTAGTAACACCACGATTTGTGGCTAAAATAGGAGCTGGAAGTCGTTCCTCCTCATCCCTGTTTTTTCCACAGCCTATTGAGCTAAGGACACCTTGCAGTAACAGCAAGGGTGAAAAGCCAGAGGTCAGCTAAGGGGCTAAGCCTGTCTATCAAAATAAAAACCAATCTTTATTAATATAGAAATATCTACTTTTCTAGCCCTCTTGGTAAACCTAATTTTTAACTCAGACTGAAAGCCACGTGCTGGAAATGTCCTTGGAAAGGAGATAACAGCAGCCACCTGTGTGCTCTAGGGGCGCGGGGATGCACATCCGCTGGTCCGCCTCGAGAATGTTGATTTACCTGCTTGAAAGACAAAATCTCGACAGTGAGAAAGTAGGAAAGCAGAACTTCTTTCGGGGAAGTCTAGGTACTTTATTCAAATGCAAATTGTAAAGCTGAGGCTAGTCTCCGGCCTCCTGTCGGGAGCTGGCTCAGAGAGTAGCTGGAGAACAGCTTTGAGAGCTGTTGCTCTCAGCTGAATTTTAAGCACAAAAGGAATTTTAGTCTTTAGAATGATACTTACCAGAAGAGTCAGAATCTGTGTTCATCTGACGAATTAATCTCTCTGGCAGCCACCGCGCTCCATCTTCATCTCGTGAAAAAACACAAACTGAGCCCCTACCCCAAATTAGAACTGGATCTGGACCCTTCCATTTGTTAGTCAGGGGGTCCTTCTATTTTACCAATGTATTAAGTGACCAATTGCTCTTTAATAGCTTTTTCCACTAGCTGTAAGGCCAGCAATCCTTCTGAGGTTAGGGATCTAGGGGAAGTGGGGGATGTGCTCTGAATTAACTTTGCTAGGTAATTTAGAATATAGGAATCTCTAACATTGGACTGAATATTAGACCAGTCTAAGATTGAGTTAGAATGACTGGTCACACTGAAGAAAAGAGAAAAATCATTATGACTCTATTAAATGACTAATTTTACTAAGTCTGAATATACAGTCTCTGATGTACTATTGCCATAAAGTTAAAAGGCTAGAAGCTAGTCTAAACTGGAAAAATGACAAGTAAGGATGGATCTAAAACATGAATTTAATTTAGTTTTTTAGTCAATTCAATCAGGACATGAGTCAACTTACCTACCAGCTCGTCACACGAATTTACTAATATGCTTCTGCAGCGTTCTGTGGAGAAAACCTGTTTTTCCCTTTTCTAATAAGGTAGCTGTTTTAGGATCAATCTATAAGCCAATAAGTAGATCCCTTTAAGATACTATAAAGCATTTATTAAACTCTTTGACATTAAAATATTAGATTTTGAAAATAAAGGTAAGACTTTAATAGTGTGCATGGGAATGCACTAAATAGTATGCACGGGGATACAATTTCTCTCTTTTTTGTCTTTTAAGAAGTTAAAGTTTTAAAATTTTACAATACCTAAACTTTTGAATTAATAACTAGTTGACAAAACATTTTAAATACTTGGCTGTAAAGGGGCAGTGACTAATTGCACTTTTAATCAATTTTCTTAAGGAGCAGTTGTAACTAGAAGGCTTGCAAAGTTATTAAGAGTCACATGTGCATAATTTATTTATTTATTAACTAGAAATATGCATAAGCAATTGTAAATTTGAGAATTAATAGTATCTGAGGGATGAACAATTTAAGCAATTGCGAGCTCAGAGATATGGCATTGACTATTAATATACAAATTAAGGTTTGATTGTTCAGCATTTTAAAACACCATCTACAGCACACAACTAGATCATCTGTGCTGGAACAGGGGAAACTGTGTCTTAAGACTCCGCCCCACAGAAGCTAGTTGGGCCCACGTGGGCCAACGATCGGCTGGGAGGATGAGAAAAATGACTTTACAATAATGTTTTCTTTTTGGCCAAAGAATTGTTTTGGGCACAACCAATTTTTAATTACCAATTAATAACAATTATAAAAGCTTTATTTTTTGTAGAAACTTTTGTAGTAAACTAAAACCCTAAGTAATAAAAGGATATTGTCTCTGAATCTTTTGGGTGAGAGCAAGGATTTAAGGTAAACTTTAAGAAGCATTAGTTAATAAAATACTTTTCACTTAGGAAACAATATACACTGAAAGATTAAAACTCTTGGCTTCTTGTATAGAAGCAGAAACAATAAAAATTTTTCTTACATAATGTAAAGTTACATTAGCCATACCTAGAGGCAAAATTTTCTAGTGATTACAGTTCACTAGAAGCAAAACTCTTTGAATTTAAGCATTATTTTAAACATCTGAATAGATCTGCAACACTGTTAAAAAGAAATTTTCTTGAACACAGGGAAAAACTTTCTCAGGCACTGTTTGCAAAACAAAAGAAAGGCCACAAGCCGCTCTGGGGCTGCCCAGAGCCCTGCATTGACTCAAACGTAAAATACTTTTTAATCTGAGCATCTTGGCCCTCCTGTAATAAGGACCGATTCTAGAGAAACAATATAACTGTCTACGCCTCTAAATTTTGATACTCTTTCTTAAGATGACTTACAGTTAAAACGTTCTTCACAACTTTAGTGTTGTGAAAAAATTGCCCGTACTGCAGTTTCCTGCCAGGCAGCAACTATAACCAAACTGTTTGTCTAATCTATTTACAAAGACAAACATAACTAGATAACTCTGTCACAGTTTTGTATGAAGTGAGCTGTATGAGCGCTCTCATAAGATGATTACTCTTGTAATTATCTTAATTACAGTATACAGGTGAATTAAAGATCTTAAATTTGAAATCAAACTGCAAGCTGCAGTCAATGGAACAATAGCAGTTTTAACCATAATTTTTAAGTTTTTTGTGCAAGGTTAGGATAATACCTATAACCTTGGGAAAGCAAAACCCAAGTTTAAAACAATTTATTATCTTTAAAATCAATATTAGAAGCATTACTATCATATTACGAAGTTTGGATGTCAATTAATACCTATGAATACCTATTAAAGCAAGCTTTAATGCTTTAATAAAGAGACATTGCTTTAAATCTTATTTTAAATTTTACTATTTAGGATACGAACCACATTAATTATTACCTAAACTAGAAATATCTTTAGAGACCCAGCCTCTTGGGCTGCCTTATGCCATGTGTCGGAAGGACTCTAAACTTGAGTTATCAAATTTAACACTAACCATCTGTAGCAATGTAACAATTATTAATCTTAACCAACAACTTATGAGCTGATTGTGAAAACACTCAGAGCACATTACCAATAAAAAAGAACCAAATGAAGCAGTTACATTTAGACCAATCAGAGAATAATAATTTTTGTAGCTACAATCATAAAATAAAAAACACTTTACCATTGTCAAACACATTAATCATGAACCATTTATTAGCTTTTTTACTCTGAAACTTAGAGGCTGTGCACTCGCCCTTATTTCCTAAAACGAACAGTTTTTCCAGCAGGGGCCCTCCTGCCATGTGTCTGATTCCTGGCTGAAACACGTGGCAGCTCTCGGCTTTGCAGATAAAGTTTTTTATACCATCTTTATTATCCAACACAAAACATAGAACATTCATTCATACAGACTGGACACGAACATACATGAATTGAACACGAGAACAGATTGGTGCACCAGACATTAGACAAGACACAAAAGGGGACACAGTACTACTTCTGCTATAAGGCCCAGAGAGAACAAAGCATGGCACTCCTGAAATTTCTCTCTGCTTTTTGGGACATTTTCCTCCCTCATGATGCAATCTGCCTGATTATTAATTTCCTTTTAATAAACCCTTTCTTTTCTCACGCCTAAAAATGTAGCTTCTGTGAGCCACGGCCTACCGCCTGTTACAGTACCCAGCTCCTGTTAAGCTTCACTGCTGAACCTAAGTGAATTAGCGCTCAGGTTAAACGCTGTTTCAACTTAGCCCATACCGACCTTCTCTGGTATGAATTTCCTTTAATTATTTTCTTCTTCTATGGAGCTCCAAACCAGCAGTGCTTCTTCCAAATGTCCTCTGCCTTTCTCAGGTCCTGCATTGGTTTGCCAAATTGTTGGGGCCGGCCTGTGGCTCTCATGTCTGGGTTCAAGCCTGGGAGGCAGCCTGGGGCTGAAAAAGAAGAGGGAACCTAGGTGGGTAGAGAACTAATG
>OFGQ01002407.1_pt1 | contig 10649 bp, 9 predicted proteins | sample 1521791 | NCBI WGS metagenome assembly OFGQ01 (sample SAMEA3504116, study PRJEB24116) | mouse gut metagenome | biome: mouse gut; feature: mouse-associated habitat; material: faeces | place: Denmark | collected 2011 | reverse complement strand
AGGACGCAAGATTTTCATTCTTGAAAGGGGGGTTCGATTCCCCCACGGGCTACAACTAAAAAAATAAACGAATTAAAAAAGATTAGTCGAGATGGCAAATCACAAATCATCACTGAAAAGAATCAGACAAGAAGAAACTAGAAGACTTCACAACAGATATTATGGTAAGACCATGAGAAATGCTGTTAGAAAGCTTCGTTCTACAACCGACAAGGCAGAAGCTACTGCAATGTATGCGGGTATAACTAAGATGTTGGACAAATTGGCTAAAACCAATGTGATCCACAAGAACAAAGCAAGCAACTTGAAGTCTAAGTTGGCTCTTTACATTAATAAGCTAGGATAAGCTAATTAATATTACACAAAAGAAATATCGGAAGGTTGGACTTTTAAGTCCGACCTTTTCTGCGTATGGCATATTTATATCCCCTATTCCAAACGCCTTCCGGAAGAAGCTAAAAAGCTGTAAACGAATGAAATTTATCACGCAGTTTAGTTTCGCATCTTACGAATTTTCACTATATTTGCTCTGTTATTTGAATAAGGAAATTAGATTATGACTGAAGAACAGATTAACTCCAATAGCGGGAACTATTCAGCCGAAAACATCCAGGTTCTGGAAGGTTTGGAAGCCGTTAGAAAGCGCCCCGCAATGTATATTGGTGACATTAGTACGAAAGGACTTCACCACTTGGTTTATGAAGTTGTGGACAACTCTATCGACGAAGCTCTCGCCGGCTATTGCGACCACATTGAAGTAACCATCAACGAAGACAACTCTATCACCGTACAAGACAACGGACGTGGTATTCCGGTTGACTTCCACGAAAAGGAACAGAAGTCAGCCCTGGAAGTAGTTATGACCGTACTGCATGCCGGTGGTAAATTCGATAAGGGTTCTTACAAAGTATCAGGCGGTTTGCACGGTGTAGGTGTATCCTGTGTAAACGCTCTGTCTACCCACATGACTACACAGGTTTTCCGCAATGGAAAGATCTACCAACAGGAATATGAATGCGGCCATCCGTTGTATCCGGTGAAAGAAATTGGTACAAGTGATATTACAGGTACGCGTCAGCAATTCTGGCCGGATAACACAATCTTTACTGATACCGTTTATAATTACGAAATCCTTGCCACCCGTATGCGTGAACTGGCTTACTTGAATGCAGGCATCAAGATCACGCTGACCGACCTTCGCGTAAAAGATGAAGAAAACAATGCCAAAATGGAAATTTTCTATTCGGAAGAAGGTTTGAAGGAATTCGTTCGCTACATCGACTCTTCCCGCGAACACTTGGTGAATGATGTTATCTACATCAACACTGAGAAACAAGGCACACCGGTGGAAGTGGCTATCATGTACAATACGTCTTATAACGAAAACATCCACTCATACGTAAACAATATCAATACCATTGAAGGTGGTACGCACCTTGCAGGTTTCCGTCGTGCACTAACCCGTACGCTGAAGAAATATGCCGATGATAACAAGATGTTGGAGAAAGCTAAAGTGGAAATTGCAGGTGATGACTTCCGTGAAGGTCTGACGGCTGTAATCTCCATCAAAGTGGCAGAACCTCAGTTTGAAGGGCAGACCAAAACAAAGCTCGGAAACAGCGAAGTGATGGGAGCCGTAGACCAAGCTGTAGGTGAAGCTCTGAACTACTATCTGGAAGAGCATCCGAAAGAAGCGAAAATGGTGGTAGACAAAGTGATTCTAGCTGCCCAGGCACGTGTTGCCGCACGTAAGGCGCGTGAGTCCGTGCAACGTAAATCACCGATGTCCGGTGGCGGTATGCCGGGTAAGCTGGCCGACTGTTCAAGCAAGGATCCCGAGGAATGTGAATTGTTCCTTGTCGAGGGTGACTCGGCAGGCGGTTCGGCAAAGCAAGGTCGTGATCGCAGATTCCAAGCTATTCTGCCGCTTCGCGGTAAGATTCTGAATGTGGAAAAGGCCATGTGGCATAAAGCGTTCGAGAGTGATGAAGTCAACAATATTATTCAGGCTCTCGGCATCCGTTTTGGCGTAAATACTGAGGACAGCAAGGAAGCAAATATCGATAAATTGAGATATAAGAAAGTGATTATCATGACCGATGCCGACGTCGATGGTTCTCATATCGACACACTGATCATGACGCTCTTCTTCCGCTACTTCCCGCAGGTAATCCGCAACGGGTACTTGTATATTGCCACTCCGCCACTCTATCTCTGCAAAAAAGGCAAAGTGGAGGAATATTGCTGGACAGACCAACAACGTCAAAAATTTATCGACACTTATGGTGGTGGTTCAGAAAGTGCCGTACACACACAACGATACAAAGGTTTGGGTGAAATGAACCCGGAACAGTTGTGGAGCACGACCATGAACCCCGAAAACCGTATGTTGAAACAGATAAGCATTGAGAATGCTGCTGAAGTAGACTACATCTTCTCCATGCTGATGGGCGAAGATGTTGGTCCACGCCGTGAATTCATTGAAAAGAACGCAACGTATGCAAATATAGATGCGTAAGAAAAAAACAGTGACTAATGATTAACAATTAGTGATTAGTCACTGAATAACACGTTTTATTAACCAACCTCACATCTTACAACGAAGAAACGCCGGACGGACAGGAAAATCCTGTTGCCCGGCGTTTTTCTTTTCACCCCACGAGATAGAAAAATCCGCCTCATTCCACACTATCTATTCTGTTTCTTCATTTCTTCTGCCACCAATTCCAGTTCTGCATACCAGTCTTCACCGAATTTGCGTATCAACGGCTCTTTCAGGAACTTATATACCGGCAGATTCTTCTTCCGACCTAACAATACAGCGGCTTTGCATACATCCCAACGGTTATAGTTCACCGCCTTATACCCCCCATAGTTCCCTACCCTAATTGGATACAGATGGCAGGATACAGGTTTATAAAAATCTGTCTTGCCTTCCCTATAAGCCTTCTCAATAGCACAATAACAACATCCTTTCTCATCATAGCAAGTAAAGACACAATCTTTATTATTAACAATAGAGGTTACCAGATCACCTTCGCAATCGGTATAAACAACCCCTTGCTTCTCTAATATGACATGCGCTTCGGGCGAGAGTTCATCCCAAATTACCGGAAGTACTTCTTCCAGTTTTTCAATCTCATCCAATTCGACGGGAGCACCGGCATCGCCTTCAACGCAACAGGCACCCTTACAAGCATTCAGATCACAAAGGAACTTCTCACGCAGCACATCAAAACTCACCACTACATCACCTATCTGTATCATCTTCAATCTAAGATTAGAAAAGATAAAGGCGGAGTCCACCCCCGCCTTTACTTATATAATTATAACTATTTACTTAATCAAGTCTTTTCCTGTCATTTCAGCTGGCTGTGCCATACCCAGAATGTGAAGGATAGAAGGAGCAACATCTGCCAAAACACCATTCTCTACTTTAGCATTCTTATTCTCCGTTACATATACAAAAGGAACCGGATTCAAAGAGTGAGCCGTATTCGGAGTACCATCTTCGTTCAGTGCATGATCTGCATTGCCGTGGTCAGCAATGATGATAACTTCATAATCGTTAGCTTTAGCTGCTTCTACTGTATCTTTCACACATTCATCGATAGCTTTCACTGCTTTTTCAATGGCGTCATAGATACCAGTATGTCCTACCATATCACCATTCGCATAGTTCACAACGATGAAATCAAACTTCTGAGTGTTGATAGCTTCCACTAATTTATCCTTTACTTCATACGCACTCATTTCCGGCTTCAAGTCGTAAGTGGCTACTTTCGGAGACGGAACCAGGATGCGTTCTTCAGCATCGTACGGAGTTTCACGACCACCGTTAAAGAAGAAAGTTACGTGAGCGTACTTCTCTGTTTCAGCAATGTGCAATTGAGTTTTGCCTTGAGCTGCCAAATATTCGCCCAATGTATTCTGAACATTTTCTTTATCGAAAAGGATATGTACACCCTTGAATGATGCATCATACGGAGTCATGCAATAATACTGCAAGCCCGGAATAGTATGCATACCCTGTTCAAGCATATCCTGTTGAGTCAGCACTACTGTCAACTCTTTTGCACGGTCGTTACGATAGTTGAAGAAGATAACTACATCACCTTCTTTAATAGTTCCACCGAAGTTACCATTTACAATCGGCTTGATGAATTCATCCGTTACACCTTCGTCATAAGACTCCTGCATAGCCTGAACCATATCAGTGGCAACTTTACCTTCACCGTTTACCAGCAAATCATAAGCTACCTTCACACGTTCCCAACGTTTATCACGGTCCATTGCATAGAAACGGCCTACAATAGAAGCAATCTTACCTGCCGACTTTTCACAATGTGCAGTCAGTTGCTCAATAAAGCCCTTGCCGCTCTTCGGGTCAGTATCACGACCATCCATGAAACAATGAACGAATGTATTGTCAACACCATATTCTTTAGCAATATCGCAAAGTTTGAATAAGTGGTCGAATGAGCTGTGAACACCACCATTGGAAGTCAATCCCATAAAGTGAATATTCTTACCGTTTTCTTTAGCATAAGAGAAAGCAGAAACGATTCCCGGATTCTTCATAATGCTATTGTCGGCACATGCGCGGTTAATCTTCACCAGGTCCTGATATACGATACGTCCTGCACCGATATTGAGGTGTCCGACTTCCGAGTTACCCATCTGACCATCAGGCAAACCAACATTCTCACCGCTTGCCTGAAGCTGTGAATGAGGATACGTAGCCAGCAGACTGTCCCAGTACGGAGTAGGTGTATTGAAAATCACATCGTCTTTACCCTGATCGCCGACACCCCAGCCATCAAGAATCATTAAAAGGGCTTTCTTACTCATAATATTAATTGATTTTAAATGTACAATCTTTAACCTCTGCAAAAACGTTCTTTGAAGAAAGAGCGATTTTTCCGGCTGCAAAGGTACAAAAAAGCATGGTTAAAGCGTACTGTTTCAAATGATTTATGTACTTTTGCCACGCTTTAAAAAAATAAAAAACAAGAAATATGGACGATTCAAACCCACGAACGTGCAACAGTATTTATAATTAAAGCGAACGGAGACGTTGCTCGCAATGCCTCGGTTCGTCCCTAAAGAAAGGAGGCTATTACGATGAGAACGTATCTTTACTCTGAAGCCGGCTTTATAGAAAAGCCACAATGGATGCCCAATAGCTGGGTAAATGTTGAATGCCCTGATGACAATGACTTTGACTTTCTCACACAGGAACTGAAAGTTCCCGAATCATTTTTAGAAGATATCGCTGATGCGGACGAACGTCCGCGTACAGAAACAGAAGGTAATTGGTTACTGACTATTCTGCGTATCCCTATGCAGAGCAGCCAGCATGGTATTCCTTTTATCACTGTGCCCATAGGCATCATTACCAATAATGAAATTATCGTATCGGTATGTTATCATAAGACCGAACTTATCTCTGATTTCATCCAGCATACACGTCGCAAAGGTATCGTAGTCAACAATAAACTGGATTTAATCCTACGGATGATTTACTCTTCCGCAGTTTGGTTTTTGAAGTACCTGAAGCAAATTAATAATGACGTTGCCAATGCGGAAAAAGAACTGGAAAAGAGTATCCGCAATGAAGACTTGCTTCGCCTGATGAAGTTACAGAAGACTCTTGTCTACTTCAATACCTCCATCCGTGGTAATGAAGTGATGATCGGTCGCCTGAAGAATATCTTTCAGGACACCGATTATCTGGATATGGAACTATTGGAAGATGTAATCATCGAATTAAAACAGGCATACAATACTGTAAATATCTATAGTGATATCCTTACAGGAACAATGGATGCTTTTGCTTCTATTATTTCCAATAATGTCAACGCCATCATGAAACGTATGACGAGTCTCTCCATCACGCTTATGATACCCACACTGATAGCCAGTTTCTATGGTATGAATGTGGATATTCATCTGGATGGTTTCCCGTATGCTTTCATATTCATTATCTTAATCTCTGTAATCCTATCGGCAGGTACATTTATCTGGTTCAGAAAGATCAAGTGGTTCTAACAATCCATCCAAGTATTTTCATCTCTTTCGGTCATTTTTCGCAAATAATACGTATGTTTGCGAAAAATAAACCAATGAACATGAAAACACACAGGATTTTAACGCTTGCATGCCTGATTCTCATGGCATCAATATCTTATGCGCAATCCGAAACCGTCATTGTAGGAAAGAAGACAGGCGGAACAGACCTGAAAGCACAGTGCTACACATTTCCTCAACGAGTGGAAACTTTTTCAATAAGCGATAAAGGAGATTACCTCTGTATCAGCTTCCGGGAAACGACTAAAAGCGGTAAGTACCTGAAGAATAAAGGAGAAATAGGCTTTTATGACACCAAGAGTAGCCAACTTCTATGGAAACAACCCATTGATTTCAATAAATCAAGAGTAACCTGCCTTTCGGAAGGGGTCTTAATATCTGAAATTGGCAGCAAAATATCATTGCTAAGTAAGGAAACAGGAGCAAAGAAATGGGAAGCTGATTTATTTCCGGTATATGTGGATGATTCACTTGGGTTAGTCTTAGGATATAATTCTCCTACATCCAACAAACTCCGCGCTGTTAGCCTAAAATTCGGTAACGATTTGTGGGAAAACAAAATACCTCACCAATACGGTTGGAACGAAGTTCTCGATCTGGAACAAAATAAACGTCTGATTGTAGCGGATGCATTGCATAAGCTGGACTTCATGACCGGAGAATTACTGACCTATCCGGGAAAACCGGGAGCTCATGATACAAAGGCGGCATTGTTACAGGGATTAGCCGCTGTAGCAGTCGGAGTAGCCGGTGGCGTGGCAACCGGTGGCGCCTATTATTACAGTTATGTTCCCATTGCCAATAATACAATCACCGGATTGACCTCCAATATACTGTCTCAGGATTCACTTTATTACTGGGCAGACCGTCAACATATCTCCTGTATGGACACAGCTTTCAATGTAGTGTGGCAAACAGAGTTTCCTGATGTGAAGGCTTCCCGCTCCCAACTTTTCGTGCAAGATGGCAAGTTATTCATGCTAAATTACGGTTACGGATTACGCGAAGGAGCAAGTCGCAAGAAATATGGACGCCCATTTATAGCCTGTTACAACTTGCTAAACGGAGAAGAAATCTTCTTCAATCAACTAAGCGTAAAGAAAGATATGATTGAAGATGCCCTGCGGACCGAGGACGCACTCTATATGCTGTTCGATGATGGAATGGCTTATCAGGAGCTGATGGACTCCGTCGTAAATATTGTACCTTGGGATACCAAACAACGCGGAAAGCTGGAAGCAATACTGCCCGGTACATTTTATGCAGCCAACAAAGATACAACAGCTTTCCAGTCGCTCGCCTACAATGGGGAACATTGCCTGGTATATAATGATCAGGGAGTTATCTACGAGGTAGACAAGGACTTGAATATTAGTAAGACCTACGAACGGGAACGTATCTACAGCCCCAGTATCCAACTAAAAGATTATTTATGTATCGGCAATCGTGGAGACTATTGGTTCATTCATGAAATGGGAATGCCTGTAGCCCATCTTCAAACAGATTTCAAGAAAGGACAAGTGATTGGTAATAAGTTGCTGCTACTTAATTATGAAAACCAATTCCTGTTTATAGATCTAGATGAAGCGATAGAATAATTACTTGAAATCAAGTGCTAACTGCCCATCGCCCAGCAGATTGAATGTCATGCGGTGATAGGGAGTAGTGCCGTGTTCGGCAATGGCGGCACGGTGTTTCTTGGTGGGATAGCCTTTGTTATGGTTCCAGTCATAATAAGGGTATTCTTCGTGCAGGCGGTTCATATAGTCGTCACGGTAGGTTTTGGCAAGGATGGAGGCGGCAGCAATAGAAAGGTATTTGCCGTCACCCTTGAAGTAATATTCTACGTGACATTGCGCACATACGAGCGAACGCATTTCCTGTGGAGTAGCGGTTGCCGTCAATCAGAAGATGCTGCGGACGCATCTTCAACTGGTCCACCGCGCGATGCATGGCAAGGAACGAGGCATTCAGGATATTTATCTTGTCAATCTCTTCGGGAGATACGATGCCGACAGCCCAAGCAAGCGCTTCTTTCTCAATCACTTCACGCAAAGCATAACGCTGGTGCTCCGTCAGTTGCTTGGAGTCATTCAGTAATTCGTTCTTGAAATCTTTGGGAAGAATCACGGCAGCGGCATACACAGCTCCTGCCAGACAACCACGGCCAGCCTCATCACAACCGGCTTCTATCAAATCTTTATTCAAATAAGGCAATAGCATACAGCATTAATTTAGAGGCACAAAGATAAATCTTTTTGAAAGCAAACCGGACTTTTTAAAGGAAAATAATTACATTTGCAAAAATAAGACTATACCATGAAGAAAGCTCTGTATCTAATACTTGCAGTTCTCTCGCTAACTGTAACTCCTTTACAAGCCCAAGATATAAACCAAGCCAAGACTTTAGTTGAACAAGCTCAAAATGCTCTGTTCAGTAATCCTAAACAGGCTTCTTACTATGCGGCACAAGCTGCCGCTCTATTTCCCGAAGACCAGCCTAATGAGATTTGTACACAAGCCATGATTCTTCACAGTCAGGCAGAACAGCTACTGGGTAACTTCGACTTAAGCATCAAAAATTTATATGACACACAGAGATATATCAACCCTGCAAACAAAAGGCAAACAGCTCAACTCTATTCCCTCATGGGGCGCGTATACAGCAAGTTGGGCGATTATAACAAAGGCATCGAACTAAATGACAAAGCCACTTCCATTTTCAAATCCTTAGGGGATTCGGCTTCGGTGGCCGGATGCTATAATGAGCGCGGAGTCATGCACTACCTACTTGATGAATTTGTGGTAGCTGAAAAATTTCTTCAACGGGCACTGACAATCAACCGTGCCCAACGAAACTTAAAGGAAATAGCTACCAATCTGAATAATCTATGCCTATATCAGGGAGATACGGAAAAGAAACTCTCCCTTATTCAAGAAGCAATTGCCATCAACAAGAATCTAGATGCCCAATGGTCACTGGGTGAGAACTATAATAATATGGGCAAACAGTATTATTTCAGCGAGCAATACCCCCAAGCCTTGAAAGCCTTGCAAAAAGCCTATGAATATGCCCGTAACATTGGTGCCAAAGAGCTGATCTGCGATAATTATGAATATTCATCGTGGGTATATGCCGCCATAGGTGACTATAAACAGGCCTACACCCGCCTCAGCCAGATGTATGCTTTGAGTAAAGAGCTGCAAAGCAGCAACAAGCTGCGCAACATTGAACAGGAAATCTCTTATAAAAGATATCAAGACCAGAAATATGCTACTGAGATGCAGGAGCAAACCTATAAGATTGAACTACTGAAACGTAATTTATGTTTTTTGGGTAGCGTGCTCGTGCTTGGATTAGCTTTCAGCATCTTCTTATATAAATGGTATAAGCGCAGAAAAGGCCTTCAACTGATAGAGGCCCGCTACCAACTGGAGTTGTCGCAACGCGAGTTATCCGAACTGAAACTGCACCAACAAGAGTTGGAGCTACAGAATATACAGAATGCACTGGACAGTAGCCAGCAAGAAGTAACCAGCTTCGCCGTCTTCCTGAGAAGCCGCAACGAATTGCTGGACAAAATACGCGAAATGATTAAGGAAGGGTACAAAATGGATAATCAAACACTTATCCCCCACCTGAAAAAAGTGAATGCCTATATCAGTCAATACCAAAGCGGAGACAAGACCAATAATGCGTTACTGCTGAATATCGAAGACAAGAGTAAAGAATTCATTGAAAGGCTCACAAAAGAACATCCCAACTTGACACAAGGAGAAAAATATCTGGCAACCATGCTGCGCGTCAATCTTTCAACGAAAGAAATTTCCATGATTAGCGGGAATAGTCCTAAAACAATTAATATGAATCGCTACAGATTACGTAAGGCTTTGAACTTACCAACAGAAAAAGACCTGGTGGAATACTTGCAAAACTACTAAAACACCCATTAGCACAAACTGCTTGTTTGTAGATATACCACCCCCGCAATATAGCACTATATTACAAGCATTTACGATTATCTTTGTAGATCAAAAAGCCTGTAATTCCACCCCCTTTGTAGATATTTTACAGACCGTTCTTTATAGGAATACTTTTAATTATATCCTTTTCTTTGCCATGTGAGAAACAAATGTTATTAACCTTAAAAACTATCACACATGGGTAAAATTAAAAAGTATTCCTTAATACAAAGAGCCGCTTTGTTGGCCTTGCTCTTTGTATGTTACCGCTAAGTTCTTTAGCACAAACCATCCAATTAACCGGTACAGTAACCGACACCAAAGGAGAAACTCTCATTGGCGCCAGTGTTTTGGAAAAAGGTACAACCAATGGTTGCATTACCGACATCGACGGTAACTTTGCACTGACTGTTGCTCCTAATGCGACAATGGTAATCTCTTATGTGGGCTATGTCGCTCAAGAGATTCCTCTGAATGGACAGAAGGTGTTGAAAGTAACTCTGAAAGATGATACTGAAATGCTGGATGAAGTTGTGGTAATCGGTTATGGTACAATGAAGAAAAGTGATATGACCGGAGCTATTTCTTCTGTTGAT
>OFGQ01002403.1_pt1 | contig 10660 bp, 9 predicted proteins | sample 1521791 | NCBI WGS metagenome assembly OFGQ01 (sample SAMEA3504116, study PRJEB24116) | mouse gut metagenome | biome: mouse gut; feature: mouse-associated habitat; material: faeces | place: Denmark | collected 2011 | reverse complement strand
CTTTGGTCGAAATCAGTGAGTTAGATAGTACCGGACCAGCGTTTGAAGCAGCTCGTCCCGGTCTGCCTTGCGGATGAGGGCCCGGGCATTGTTATGGTTGGTGATATAAGTGGGGTCCTCAGACAGGATATAGCCCACAATCTGATTGATTGGGTTATAGCCCTTCTCCTGCAAAGCCTGATACACCGTGGTCAAAATGGCTTTAATCTCCAAATCCCGCTGGTCTCCCAGGCTGAATTTGCGGGTAAAATCCATATCGCCCATACTTGCACCTCCCATTCTTTTTCTGTCACCTGGGCGCAACACCGCCCATTGGCCTTAGTCTACTCCAAAACTCCGTTTCTGTAAAGACCTAAATGTGAAAATTTAATAAAAATGAAATATTTCACAGGGACGATCTGCCTCACCGGGCTGCTGTTACTGTTTCTCCTCCATCATGGCAGCGGCGGCAAGCTGAAACAGCACCGGCAGCGCCGCCAGATAGAACACATACTGCACGCCCCAGGCGCTCCAAATTAGCCCCATAATGGGTGAGGCAATGATTGCCATAACGTGGTCAACACTCAGTCCCACCGAGAGGGTTTGCGTCACCTCAGAGGGGTCCACGGCGATAGAGCGCATCATATAGGAATGTACCATGTTGAACTGCTCAAAGAGGACACACAACACATACGAACCGAAAACCAGCCAGGTCTGCCAGTCCCCCGGCTGGAAGGAGCCATCAGCCAGCATCCCAGCCAACAGGCCCATTACCGCGAAAGAAGCCGCAATATAGATTGCCTCCACCCACAGCATCTTCTTCACCCCCAGCTTGTCCAGCATTCTGCCGATCACTGGAGCAATCAAGGTACCTGCAAAGTGGGTGGCGATCGTCAGCAGAGCCACGGTGTCTGCCCCCTGCCCCAGCAGATTGATGATGACCCAAGGAGCAAAGACAATCCGAATACGCTTTTGACAGCCGTAGGCCAGCGTGACCATATAGTAGGGCATATACTGCTTTCGAAACAGAAGTCTATGATTTTTAACACTGTCCTTCTGTGGAATTACCAGCGCCATCATTGCCAACAGAACCACCGCTCCGGCAGTCACCGCCGCTCCCAAGACAAAAGGCAGGATGGCGCTGGCCTGAAAACTGAAAAAACCTGTGCGAAACCCGAAAAATACCAGCACTGCCGCCAACATGTTACACAGGGTATTCACGCTCTTAAACCGTCCCAGTGTAGCCCCCACCTGCCCCTTTTCCGCCAAATCCATGGAAATGGCGTCGTTCAGAGGCATAAACAGGTGCATTCCTAAAGAGTGGATAAACATAAAGGCCAGCATTACCCCATAGCTGGGGGAATACCATCCAATGGCCACAAATCCGATTAAAATCAGCACCTGCGCCGCCGCCGACATCCACAGATTTCCCATAAACCCCAGTGCAGCCACCAGCAGCATGCACAGAATACCGGGACTCTCCCGAGGAATTTCGATAAATCCCCGCTGGATTTCATCAATATGAAAAACCTCGTTAAAATAGTTGGAAAAGATGTTGTTGCCCAGACCGTTCGCCAGGGCGGTCAGGGCCAGTACCACCATGAAAAGGCGGACGGCCTGCTGACGTTTTTGTTCCGTCATGATGTTCTCTCCTTTAAAGCCCCGGCTATAGCGTATCCTCCTCTGACCGGTCCAAGGCATCCTCCAAACCCAAGGGGGGCTCCTCCACCAGCGGGGCGGCCGAAGGAGCCATAGGAGGCGGTTCCGGCGCCGTACCACCAGTGGTAATCCCCTGGCGGTACTTCATCTCCTGCCACTGCTCCTTGGTCACCAGAAGTTGGCGGGGCTTCGAGCCCTCAAAGGGACCTACAATGCCTTTTTCCTCCAGTTGATCAACCACGCGGGCCGCGCGGGCGTAGCCTAGCTTCAACCGTCGCTGAAGCATAGACACAGAGGCTTGTCCTGTCTCCACGACCACCTCGGCAGCGGCGTCGATCAGCTCATCGTACTCGCCGTCCACAACATCAGGTGTGGAACCGCCCGATCCCTTGGAACCTTTATCCTTCTCGGCAGCGTTGTGCTCAATTTCTTCCATCACAGCGTTGTCGTACTGGGCTGAACCGCTGTTCTGTTTTACAAAGTTCACTACGGCTGCTACCTCCGGGTCGGAGATGAAACAGCCTTGTACCCGGGCTGGCTTCCCGCTTCCCAGAGGAGCAAAGAGCATATCTCCCCTGCCCACCAGCTTCTCCGCGCCTTGGGTGTCCAGAATAATGCGGGACTCCATTGCGGAAGCCACGGCAAAAGCGATTCTGGATGGAATATTCGCCTTCATCAAACCGGTGATCACATCGGCAGAGGGACGCTGGGTGGCAATTACCAGGTGCATCCCGGCGGCGCGGCCCATCTGAGCTACCCGGCAGATGGATTCCTCCACCTCCTTTGCGGCCACCAGCATCAGGTCTGCCAACTCGTCGATAAGGACCACAATAGCAGGCATCTTATCCACGCCCTCAGTGCGGGCGGCATAGGCGTTGTACTCCTCCAGTTTACGCACCCCTACTTCGGAGAAGGTGCGGTACCGTTTCATCATTTCGGTAACTGCCCATTGCAGGGCTCCAGCGGCCTTTTTCGGGTCAGTGACTACAGGAATCAACAGGTGAGGAATGCCATTATAAATCCCCAACTCAACCATTTTGGGGTCCACCATGATCAGACGAACTTCTTCTGGGGTAGCTTTGTAGAGTAAGGACGTAATGATCGTATTGGTACATACTGACTTACCCGAACCGGTGGTACCCGCGATGAGCAGATGAGGCAGTTTACCGATGTCCCCCACAATGGCCTGTCCACTGATATCCTTACCCACAGCGAAAGAGGTTTTAGATTTGCTGTTGGTGAACGTGGTGGACTCAATCACAGAATGGATACTCACTGGGGAGACTACTTTGTTAGGTACCTCAATACCCACCACGGAGATTTTGTCCGGAATAGGGGCAATTCGTACGCCGGTGGCACCCAAGGCCAAAGCGATATCGTCGGCCAAATTAGTCAGCTTATTCAGTTTGACGCCCTGTTCCAAGGCCAGTTCATACCGGGTAACCGACGGCCCTCGAACCACGTTGATAATATTGGCATCGATGCCGAAGGAGTGAATGGTGTCCCCCAAACGCTGACGGTTGGCGTTCAGTTCCCCTAAAGCCTCGCCGCCAATCTCCCCCGCGCCCTCTCGCAGGAGGGACAGCGGCGGGTACTGGTAGGGCTGAGTCTCCTGATCCATACTCAGCTGAATTTCCTGCTCCAGCTGAGCAGCCTCGACAGCAGCGTCCTGAGCAGTCACCTTGCCCAGTAAAGCGTTTGGACTGGGGACAGCGGCTGGCTCAGAAACGGCGGAAACCGACGGCTTCTGAGGTTCGCGGATCGGTATTACGGGAGCTGTAGATACCGGGGCTGGTGCAGAAACTGGAGGCTGATACCGCTCGATCAACGGCATAGCGGCAGCTGGCTTAGGGGGCTCTTCTCGGACCAGTTCCTCTTGCTCTGGATGTACAATTGGTTCTAATACAGGTATTGCGGCGGCGGCGGGCCGGGTCAGCGGTTCGGGCTTAGAAATGGATGGAAACGCTGCCTCAAATTCGAGTTCGGGTTCTAGATCTGGCTCTTCCTCGCATCCAGGCGCTGGGGCTTCCTGAAGCGGCTCTTCCTGCGGATGGAAGAGCTGGTCTGGCGTAGGCACTCGGGGACTGCGGTTGAAAAAGCTCTTTTTACGCTGGACCTCTTCCTGAATCAGTTCCGGGTTTGCACCAGGGCCGTTATCTACAGGGATATCAATTGCAACGCGGGACGGGGCTGTATGCGGTCTGGGCGGCTCCTCATATTGCTGGGCGCGGCGTTCCGGAGTGCTCTCTTTCCAACGCTCCGGGGGTGGTGGGGCCTCTTTCCTGCGTTCCCGCCGGGGAGCAGGTTCCGGCTCATAGTCGTACTCATAGCGGGGCCGGTTAAAAACCCAGTCGGCCACATCTACAATGGAGCGGTTAAAAGCGGCCAGTCCCAAGAAAATGCAGGCCAGCGTAAAGACAATCGCCGCGCCTAGCGCGGTAAACAGTGTAACAAATCCTTGACCCAAAATACCGCCCAGCGCACCACCAGACTTCATTGCCTTACCACTCTCCACCAGAGTCCCCCAGATCTGGGCATTCCACTCCAGAGGCTCTGCCAGCAATCCATGGAAGAGGCAGGAAAAAGCCAGCGGTAAAAGCAAGGTACAGGTTAATCTCAGCTGTACCGGCCGTCCTCGGTGAAAGGCCAGAATATAGGCCCCCAGCAGCAGCGCCGGAGGCATCAGCCAGAACCCGTAGCCAAGCATGGACTTGAGCAGGTCACTGAACAGGTCGATAAAAATAGCCTTCATATTGAAGTAGCCTAAAAAGGAGAAAATAGCCAGCATAAGGCAGACCATCGCCCCAATCTCCCGGCGGTATGGTTGTTTGGCTGGTTCCGTCCTGCTCTTGGATTTCCCTTTGGAAGCAGTGCGGCTCGCTCCCGACGAGGAACGGGTGGAACTGCTTCGCCCTCTCCCAGATGATGTCCGGCTTCCCCCTGTTTTCCTTTGTGTTGCCATATGTATCTCGTTCCTTTCCAAATTCCCTCCCCTTATGGGAAAAAGGCGTTGTGATAGTGAAAGGCTTCCCCCCTAAGGGGGAAGCTGGCACCGCCAAAGATGGCGACCAACGAAAGAGACCTTTTATGGGGCTGTAGTCAGCGTCCAACCCATGATACTCAGCAGCAGAAACAGCGCCCCGGCTCCCCAGCAGTAAAAGGAAAAGGCCCCAAACCTTCCTTGGTCAGCCAGCAGCTTGACCAGCTGGATGGAGAAATAGCCCACCACAGCGGCAACCGCCATGCCCAGCAAATATTTGGGGATATTTTCTGCCGGAACGCCTCCCTCTAACTTCAATACGTCCAGCACTTCCAGCAGGGTAGCACCTAATACGGCGGGCAAAGACATAAGGAAAGAGTAGCGCACGGCGAACTTCCGATCAAACCCCCGTACCATCCCAGCAGAGATGGTACATCCGGAGCGGGACAGCCCCGGAATAGTAGCGCAGGCTTGAGCCGCACCAACCAGAAGGACATCAATCAAAGTAGCATTCCGGGCCGTCTTGTGTCCTCGGGCCATCTGGTCAGAGAGAAACAGGATACAGCCCGTCACCAGAAGCGCACAGCAAACAAAAATGGGGTTGTTTCCAAACGCCTCTACCCTGTCCTTGATGGGCAAGACCAGGAAAAGCGGCAGTGTTCCTATGATAATGAGCAGAACCATTCGCCGCGCCTCGGGCGGGTTACCCCGCCGGGATGAATGTGAGAATACATCCCCAAAAAAGGAGAAAAACTCTACAATCATCTCCCAGATATCCTGCCAGTAGACCACACACACGGCCAGTAAAGTAGCAAAGTGAAGAAGGACGTTAAAGAGCTGGTCGGCCTCCGGCATCCCCAAAAAGTGCTGGAACAAAGTCAGGTGGCCTGAACTGGAGATGGGCAGAAACTCAGCCACGCCCTGTACAAAACCCAGAATAGCGGACATGAAATAAGACAAAACGGTGTACCCCCTATCATGGGACAGTGCCCACGAAATCACTGAATTATTATATTAACACAAGTCGGCGAAAAATTCCAGTAGTTTTCTATTATGAGAAGTTGCCCAAGTTAATTCAGCTGCACTCGAAAATGGTGAGGAAAAGGATAAAGGCAGTCCGCTCCCTCCGTTTTTAAATGGCGCTAGATGCAGAAAAGGCCAAAACCTTTTCTGCATCTAAGATACAAACCATATTTTTTAATCTGTCCCGCCGTCTCTTTTTGACAAAGGACCAGTTTTACCCATATAGTCCCCAGTTTCTGTGGACAGACCGCGGGAGCGCAGGCCGTAGGATACCGTCCGGCTGACCACGCTGTAAAACATGGCGAACACAGGAACACCCAGTACCATTCCGGCAAAACCGAACAGTCCACCGAAAAACAGGATGGAAAACAGCACCCAAAAGGAGGCAAGTCCTGTGGAGTCCCCCAGAATTTTGGGCCCCAAAATGTTGCCGTCAAACTGTTGGAGTACCAGGATAAAGATCGCAAAGTAGACCGCTTGCAGGGGATTGACCAAAAAAATCAACAGTCCACAAGGGATAGCGCCAATAAAAGGACCAAAAAACGGGATAATGTTGGTCACGCCCACAATCGTGGCCACCAAAGCCGGGTACGGAAACTTAAAAATGTTGCAGCACACCAGACAGATAATTCCGATAATGAGAGAATCCAGCAATTTTCCATTGATGAAACCACTCATAATTCGGTAGGCATTGCGTACTTCACCCACCAGCAGGTCAGCGATATCGGTACGGAAGAGGCTGTACACAATTTTCTTGCTCTGGGCGGCAAAGATATCCTTGCGTGCCAAGAGGTAGACAGAGACAATCAGGGCGATCAGCAGGTCTTTGACTAACACCAGAAAGCCCACTACCATGCCAGACACCCCGGCCACCACGCCGGTGATATTGGGCAGGATCGTCTGTCTCAGCCACTTAAAGGTAGTGGTCACCGACTCCAGATTGGGCAGAATGTCGGAGTTCAGCCATTGTTCCAACGAAGTAGCAGCGGAGTTGTAGACCGGCAAAATAGAGTCCTGTATGTCTGGATTGTCCTCAAAGAAGGTCTGGAGCCAAACTTGGACCACCTCGATGTAATCAGGAATGGCCTGAACCAGCCCCACTACACTGTCATAGACCTGAGGAATTACCATAGCCAGCAAAAGATAGAACAGGAAACAGGCTAACAGCAGGCTGAGAATAATGGCCGCGATGTTCAGAAAGGCCGCATCCCGCTGATTCTTAATCCGTTTGTCCGGGGTCAGCGCCGTTAAAAACTGAAGTATCCGCCGGTGAACCGGCAAAAGCAGAAACGCGATCACGGCTCCCATAAAAATGGGCCGCAGGATTGCCCCCAAACCGTTAAAAAACCTGGCTACATCTGAAAAATGGAACAGCGCAAAGAAAAGACACAGTGACGCCGCTACCACCGCAAAGGCCGTCAGCCCAGCAGCCAGATAGGAATGCCTGTCGTTCCGCTTCATGCGCTCCCCTCCTTACACCTTCAGTTCCGTATCTTTCCCAGCCAGCGCACTGGCGTACTTCTTCAAAACCGGCGCGACCTGTTCTGATAAAAATTCTGCTACCTGTTCTGGACAACGTCCGATATAGGAGGCGGGGTCTAGATGGGTGGACAACTCTTCTTTCGTCATGCCAAAGGCCGGGTCGGCAGCCATCAGGTCGATGAGATTATTTGACAAGCCTAATTCCTTTACATGGTATCCGGCTTCCTGCGACAGTACCCGAATGCGCTCATGAAGTTCTTGTCGGTCGCCGCCTCGCTTGACCGCATCCATCATGATGTTTTCACTCGCCATAAAGGGCAGTTCCTCTAACACATGCTTTTCAATCACTTTTGGATGGACCACCAGACCAGAGGCTACATTAGCCCAAATATTCAGAATAGCGTCCACCGCTAAAAATGCTTCGGGCACAGACAGCCGCTTGTTGGCAGAGTCGTCCAACGTGCGCTCAAACCATTGGGTTGCAGTGGTGATCGCAGGGTTGCCTACATCTACAATCACATATCGTGCCAGAGAACAAATCCGCTCACACCGCATCGGGTTCCGCTTGTAAGGCATTGCAGAAGAACCAATCTGGTTCTTTTCAAAAGGCTCCTCCACCTCTTTCAGGTGGCACAGCAGACGCAGGTCGGTAGCAAATTTACTGGCGCTCTGAGCCACTCCGGCCAATGTGGATATCACATTGTAATCCATTTTGCGGGAGTAGGTCTGTCCGCTCACCGGTACAACCGCTGTAAAGCCCATCTCCTTGGCGATCTTTTCTTCCAGTTGTTTTACCTTCTCATGGTCTCCTTCAAACAACTCTAAGAAAGACGCCTGGGTACCGGTAGTACCTTTGGAACCTAGCAGAACCAAGGAGGCAATACGGTGGTCGATTTCCTCCAAATCCATAAGCAGCTCGTTCATCCACAGTGAGGCCCGCTTGCCCACGGTGACAAGCTGCGCTGCCTGGAAGTGAGTAAAACCAAGGGTAGGCAAGGATTTATACTTTTCGGCAAAATCCGCCAAATGGGCCAGCACTCGGACAATTTTCTCCCGAACCAGCTCCAATCCCTCCCGCATAAGGATAACATCTGTATTATCCCCTACATAGCAACTGGTAGCCCCAAGATGGATGATGGGCATGGCTTTGGGGCACAGCTCGCCATAGGTGTGGACGTGGGCCATCACATCGTGGCGTAGTTTCTTTTCCCACTGTGCGGCCTTGTCGTAGTCGATATCCTCTAGATGAGCCTCCAGCTCATCTACCTGTTCCTGGGTGACAGGTAGCCCCAATTCCATTTCCGCCCGGGCCAATGCGACCCAGAGCCGCCGCCAGGTGGAAAACTTTTTATCTGGTGAAAAAATGTATTGCATCTCATCGCTGGCATAGCGGGAAGACAAAGGGCTCTCGTAGCGGTTAGCAGGCATAATATCGACCTCTTTTTCTTTTGGTGTAGTGTTACGGTCTTATTATACCGTATTTCTCCGCTGTTTGCCACCCTTACGGAAAAATTTCACAAAACTTTTAACATAATTAACCCCGGAGGCATTTTGCCTCCGGGGTGGAGCTGTTACAGCTTTGCTCGAATTAACTCACCCATTTTCAGGGTGCCTACTACTTCTTCGCCGGATTTGGCGATGTCGGCAGTGCGCCAGCCCTCGTTCAGAACGGTGTCCACCGCCTTTTCGATGGCTTCGGCCTCGGCGGGCAGGTTAAAGGAATATCGGAACATCATCGCCACTGACAGAATGGTCGCCACAGGGTTTGCCTTATCCTGCCCGGCGATGTCGGGTGCGGAGCCGTGGATAGGTTCATACAGGCCGGGGGTGGTGTCTCCGATGGAGGCGGAGGGCAGCAGTCCGATGGAACCGGTAATCATGGAGGCTTCGTCGGAGAGGATGTCCCCAAACATATTCTCGGTAACTACAACATCGAATTGCCCCGGGTCCCGGACCAGCTGCATCGCCATGTTGTCCACCAGTACATCCTCGTACTGCACATCGGAGTACTCCTCCGCCAGACGGTGCATCACCTGCCGCCACAGCCGGGAGGTCTCCAGCACATTGGCTTTATCCACGCTCGCCAGCTTATGGCCGCGCAGACGGGCCAGTTCAAAGCCCCGCCGTCCAATGCGCTCGATCTCCTGCTCGGAGTAGGCCATCCGGTCGGCAGCCTCCTCCCCCCGGTCCTCGGTGGCGTACCGTTCCCGTTTGCCAAAGTAGATTCCGCCGGTCAGTTCCCGAACAATCATCAGATCAATGCCCTTTTCCGCCGTCTCCTTTTTCAATGGACATGCGTCTGCCAGCGCAGGGCGCAGCGCGGCGGGACGCAGATTGGCATACAGTCCTAGGTCCTTTCGGATGGACAGCAGGGCGGTTTCCGGACGTTTCTCCGGGTCGGTGGAGTGGCCCCATTGGGGTCCGCCCACCGCGCCCAGCAGAACCGCGTCGCAGGCTTTGCACTTCTCGGCGGTGCCCTCGGGGTAGGACTTGCCCACAGCATCGATGGCACAGCCGCCCATCAGAATGTCTACATACTCAAAGGTATGGCCGAATTTCGCCCCGACGGCGTCCATCACCTTCACGGCCTCCCCTACTACCTCGGGGCCAATGCCGTCCCCTTTAATAAGGGCAATTTTGTAGTTCATCTTGTTACACTCCTTATGTTACTCCGGATAGACCTGACGGCACTGCTCTATTCTGGCAGCGGCCTCCTGCGAGACCAGCACCAGCGCCGTTTCAGACAGATCATTTTCACAGAACCGCTCTGTTTTTAGCAGTTCCACCACCCTGGGCCACCAGCTTTCCGCGTCCTCCGTCTCCAGCCAGACAGCCAGGATATGGCCTTCCCCATCTACATAATCATAGCCGTCGTCGTTCACTGCACCCCTGGACCACTCCTCAATCCGGTCCGGCAGGAGATAACGGATATCCAGGTCCGGATTCTCCATCTTCCGGGAATCCATGCTGATAATGATGGTCTGCATTATCTGGCCGCTCCCCGTTCCTTCAGGGAGTTGAGCAGTCCGCCGCTTTTGATGATGCCCTCAATAAACGGAGGGAAGGGCGCGGCCGTGTAGGTTTTGCTGGTGGTCACGTCTGTGATGACTCCGGTGGCGAAATCCACCTCCACCTGGTCTCCGGCCTGAATTTCCTCCGCTGCCTGTGCACACTCCACAATGGGGAACCCGATATTGATGGCGTTGCGGTAGAAAATACGGGCAAAGGAAGGTGCGATCACGCACTTCACCCCGCAGGACTTGATGGCCAGAGGGGCGTGCTCCCGGCTGGAGCCGCAGCCGAAGTTGGGCCCGGCCACGATGATGTCCCCCGCCTGGACGGTGGAGGCGAAGTCCGCGTCGATGTCCTCCATGCAGTGGCTGGCCAGAGCCGCCGGGGAGGGATCGTTCAGGTGCCGCGCCGGGATAATCACGTCGGTATCCACATTGGCGCCGTATTTGTAAACTTTCATGGTATCAATTCCTTTCTGTTCCGCTTTTAAGGCCCCTTTTGAAAGGGGCTGTCAGCCGAAGGCTG
>OFGQ01002402.1_pt1 | contig 10661 bp, 9 predicted proteins | sample 1521791 | NCBI WGS metagenome assembly OFGQ01 (sample SAMEA3504116, study PRJEB24116) | mouse gut metagenome | biome: mouse gut; feature: mouse-associated habitat; material: faeces | place: Denmark | collected 2011 | reverse complement strand
GGGTCATCGCCTCCCTCAGCAAGAACGAGCAGGGCATCTATCTGGCCATGGGGCCCGACCTGATGCAGACGATTGTCAACCAGCTGGCCGAATACCTGAAAAAATTCAACGACTTGTCCCAAACGCCGATTGTCTTGACCAGTCAGGTAATTCGTATTTATCTCAGCCGGATGCTCTCTCAATTCTACCCCAGCGTCTACGTCCTCTCTTTCAATGAAATTACCAGTGATGTACAAATTCAGTCCTTAGGTAACATCAGTCTGGATGCGGCCCCCAGCAGGCCGGAGAGAAGGGCGGCTGCCGTATGACCGGGGGGGCGCCCTTCCGGCGGGAGGACCGGGAATGGACTCAGGATGAATTGGACGTTATGTCCAACGAGGAATTGTTCCAAGCTTACAAGGACACCGGCAACCAAGACTTGAAGTGGCCTCTGGTGATGCGGTATATTGGACTGGTAAAGTCCATTGCCCTCCAGGTACGGGGTGTATACAGCAGTTTTGCCCAAGTGGACGATATCGTCAATGAGGGATTGCTTACCTTGGCTGTGGCTGTGGATAAGTTTGACCCAGATAAGGGGATTAAGTTTGAGACCTACGTTTCGAAGCGCATCCGAGGTGCGGTGATTGACTTGGCCCGGCGGCAGGACTGGGTGCCCCGCAGTGTGCGGCGCAAAGCAAGAGACATCGACCAAGCCAGCAGCGAGCTTTTTTCCGAACTGGGCCGCTACCCTACGGATGAGGAAATGGCTCAGCGGCTGGGCGTGTCCCAAAATCAGTATCAGGAAGACTTGGCAAATTCCTCTATGTGCAATGTTCTCTCCTTGGATGCCTTGTTTGAGGATCGGGAGCAGAACAGCAGCGCGGAGGTACCAGACGGCGGCTTAGACAGCCGTCCAGAAGATTCCATGCTCCGCCAGGAGATGTTGGAGATTTTGACGAAAGCCATTGAATCTCTGCGGGAGAATGAGCAGACTGTGATTTCGCTGTATTATCATAAAAATCTGAGCATGAAGGAGATTGCCCAGGTTATGGAGGTCAGCGAACCTAGGATATCTCAGCTCCACTCCCGGGCGATTCAGAAATTGAAGCTGTATATGAATCAGTATATGACCGGTGTGTGAGCCAGCCGCCGGGTTTGAGAGGAGTTTTGCGCGATGATAAAGGGGTTTTATAACTTGACCTCCGGAATGCTGTCCCAGGGACGGCGGCTGGATGTGGTGGCGAACAATATGACCAACATTTCCACCGCTGGCTACAAGGCGGAGCACTATACCGACCGTACGTTTGACGAGGTGATGGTAACTCGAATCGGAAACAAGATTAAGACGCCCTATGAGACCCTGGAGACTTATCAGAGCCACATACTGGCCCCGGATGAGTTGTATACCGATTTCAGCCAGAGTTCCTTTGAAGAGACCAATCTGCCCTTGGATTTTGCGATTCAGGGGGAAGGATTTTTCGCCATTGAGACGGTGGACGGTGTGGCGTATACTCGGGCAGGCAGCTTTACCTTGGACAATGAAGGCTATTTGTGCCTGTCTGAACTGGGCCGGGTTCTGGACCGGGAGGGCAACCCCATTCAACTTCCGACCGACAAGTTGGAGGTGGATAAGCAGGGCAACATCTCTTCTAAGACCGGAGATTATTTGGCCAGCTTGGGCGTATATATGTTTGAGGATAATAACGCCCTGGAACGCACGCCTTACGGCCTGTTTACGGGTGACGGAGCCCAGCTCAACGAGGAGGCGGTCATTCACCACAAGTGGGTGGAACGTTCCAATGTGAACATGGTCAAAGAGATGGTGAGTATGATGAGCACCCAGCGGGCGCTTCAGAGCGCCGCGCAGATGAGCAAGATCTACGATCAGGTGATTACCCGGATCGTGAGCGAGATTGGAAGACTGTAAAAGCAAACCCCCGAAAGAAAGGCGTGAGAGCAGAAGATGAATATGTCCTTCTATACAGGCGCGGTGGGCGCCTGGCAGCAGCAGCAGCGCATGAATGTGCAGGCCAATAACATCGCTAATGTGAATAACTACGGCTACAAGGCGGAACGGGCCACGTTCCATCATCTGATGTACGGCAATGTGACTGGCATTGACGAAGAACAGCTTCCTAAGGGTTCGGGCACCAAGATGGTAAAGGCCAGCGTGGACTATGAGCCCGGTGCGTATACGGACACCGGCCGGCTGTTTGACTTTGCGATCACAGGTGACGGCTTCTTTGCCCTGTTTGACCCGGCGAGCGGCGAGATCTCCTTTACACGGGACGGCGCTTTCATGATGGCGCGATTTGAGCTTCCTCCAGCTGAGGATGCGGAACCGGTGATTGATCCGGAGACAGGAGAAGAACTGCCTCCGGAACCAGAAGAGGTGTGGCGGCTGTCTGACAACGAAGGGCGCTGTGTGCTGGACCCTATGGGCAATTTCATTGAGATTGACCCGATGGACCGAAAGGCGGATTTGGATATTGGCGTCTTTGATTATCGGGTTTACGATGGAATGCTCCATGCTGACAGCGGCCGGTTTTCTCCCATCAATAAGAACGGTGACCTGTATCTGGGAACCGGAGAGGTGAAGAGAGGTTTTCTGGAGACCTCCAACGTGGATCTTGCCCAGGAATTGACTAAGGTCATTGAGTCCCAGCGGGCTTACAGCTATGCGCTGAGGATAGTGCAGACCACAGACGAGATCGAGCAGACAATTAATGGCCTGCGCAGTTAAGCAGTGAAATAGAAGAAAAGAGGTACTGGGATATGATTAAAAATTATGATCAGCTGACCTCCATGGAGATTGATACTCTACGGGAGATTGGCAGTATCGGTACCGGCAATGCCGCCACCGCCCTGTCCCAGATGTTGAACCAGGAGGTGCGCATTACCCTGCCGGAAGTGCGCATTATGGAGTACAATGAGGCGATTGAGTGGATCGGTGGTCCGGAAGAGGTGACCGCCGGGGTACTGGTGAAAATGAGCGGCGATGTGGGCGGTATTATGCTCTCAGTCCAGAAATTGGAACTGGTCAACGTGGTACTGAACACTATGCTAGGTGAGAACATTGATAGTTATGAAAACCTGACGGAGCTGGAACGTTCTGCCATGATTGAAATTGGAAATATTATGATATCCACCTTTATCAATGCAATGTCTGGGCTGGCCGACTTGAATATCAAGCTAACAGTCCCAGCCTTTGCGGTGGACATGCAGGGCGCAATTCTCACGGTTCCTATGGCCGAGTACGGCGGTATGTCTAACTATTTGATGGCCATTGGCGGCAATTTTGTCTGCAACGGCCAGGAAGTTCCTTGTCATGTGCTGTTATCCCCCGATCTGCGTTCTCTTGATTTCTTACTCAGGAAGCTGGGCGTTAGTGATGAGTGAGAGTAAACTCACGGTGGGAATTGCCGATATGAAGCTGCTCCAGGGTGATGGTATTCTGGTGACCTATGCTCTGGGTTCTTGCATTGGCCTGTGCTTTCATGACCCCAGGCTGCGTCTGGGTGCTCTGCTGCACATTATGCTGCCCCTAAACATGGAGGCGGGACGTACCCACCCTCTGAAATATGCGGACACCGGCATTAAAGAGACGCTGAAGCAAATGGAAGCCCGAGGGGGATCACGCAGCCGGATTACGGTAAAGATTGCCGGCGGTGCGAAAATGTTCGAAATTAGCGGCGGCAGTGGCTTGGGAAATATTGGACAACGGAATATTGAAAGTGTCCATGCCGTTTTGAAGCGGGAAAATATCCGTCTGATTGGGGAGCATACAGGGGGTACCGTAGCCCGGACCTTGCTGTTTGATGTTGTCAGCGGGCAGAGTTGTATCCGATCCTATGGGCAGAAGGATATTATCTTCTGATTGTTTAGCTCGGAGCGTGCGGGGCGCGGAGCCCGAATAGAGTAAGGAGTGTTAAAAATGTCGGAGCTACATAACAACGGTATTCTTTTGGAGTCAGGCACAAATGAAATCGAGATCATGGAATTTACCATTAATGAAAATCTGTACGGCATCAATGTTGCCAAGGTACGAGAGATTATCATGTCGGCTCCGGTCAAGTCCATGCCTCACGCGCACGCGGCTGTGGAGGGCATCTTTAAGCCCAGAGATGTTGTCATTACCGTGGTGGACCTGCCTGGATATCTGGGCGTGAACCGAGAGAAAGGGGCCAAAGACCTCTTTATCATCACGAATTTTAACAAAATGTATATTGCGTTCCGGGTACATAGTGTGGTGGGTATCAGCCGTATCTCCTGGACGGACATCCACAAGCCGGATAAAACGGTATCTGGCGGATCTGAGGGGGTTGCTACCGGCATTGCGCAGTGCGGCAGTGATTTGGTGACAATTCTGGACTTTGAACGTATTGTGGCGGAAATCGCGCCTGAGACCTCCATCCAGATGGAAGAAATTGACCAGATGGGACCGCGGGCGCGCAGCAGTGAACCGGTCTGGATTGCGGAGGACTCCATTCTTCTGTCTAAAATGATCGAGGAGTGCCTGCGTAAGGCGGGGTATGTCAATTTGCGGATGTTCCCCAACGGCCAGGAGCTTTGGGAGGCGCTGAGCGCACTGCCCAAAGACTGCGACCTCTTTAAGCAGGTGGCAATTATTATCACGGACATTGAAATGCCGCAGATGGATGGACACCGGTTAACCAAACTGGTCAAGGACAGCCCCAGATTTAACCCCATTCCGCTGATCATTTTCTCCTCCCTGATTAGCGAGGAGATGCGTATTAAAGGACGCCAGCTGGGCGCCAATGAGCAGATGAGCAAGCCTGAAATCGGCCATCTGGTGGATGTTATGGATCATCTGCTTGCAAAATAATTAAAAGTAGAGGCGCTTTGTAATGACAAACAGCAAGTATATTGTTCGCAAGCCCATTAAGGATATGAGAGGCAGAACCATTGGTCATGAGATTCAATACTATGGAGAGAATCAGGCCTATGCAACGGAAGAGTCGGGGAGTGATTTTGCCGCCGCGGACACCATTTACAGTCTGCTGCTTCAGAATACCGACAAAGTATTCAAGGGTTCGCTGAACTTTATGACCTTTACCACGAACCTGCTGATGAAACAGACGCCGAAACTTTTTGCTACCAGCGATTTGGTGATTCAGGTGGGGGAGGATGTGATTATCCATCCCCTGGCTATGCGGTTTTTAGAGCGGTACTCGAAGGAAGGATACCGGCTGGCAATCAATGATTTCCAGTTTTCTCCCCGTTATTTTTCCATTATCGACAAGTTTGATTATATCAAAATCAATTTTCAGACGGTTGCCGATGGCAGTATCCGCAACATTGTGGACATGGCCCACAGCATGAACAAGCGTTGTATTGCGACTGGTATTGACACCGATGAGTTGTATCAAAAGGCGTTTATGATGGAAGTAGACGCGATGCAGGGGCGCTGGGTGGCGGAACGGCTGTTTACCACCGTTCACTCCAGCAGTTTCCTTCAGAGCAACTTCTTCCGCCTGATGGTTGCCATCAACCGGGATGACCCCGATGTGGAAGAGATTGAAAATATCATTTCAATGGATGCCGTCCTTACCTACAGCTTGCTGAAGATTGTTAACTCCAGCTATTTTGCCCTGCGCAACCGGGCCACGGACGTCCATCAGGCAATTGTGGTAATGGGTTTGGGTCAACTGCGCCAATGGATTTATCTGTTGGGTACCGGAAACGGAGATGATGACCCGGACAACAGTCAGGAAGAGTTCTTAAAGGTGTCCTTTATGCGGGCTAGCTTTTGTAGTGAGCTGATCAAGCTGGCGAAAGATATGCCCATCGCCCGGAATGAGGCTTACCTGATGGGAATGTTCTCCATGCTGAATTACCTGATTGCCGCACCCATGGAAGAAATTTTGGCTGATTTGCCCATTGCGCAGGAAGTGAAAGATGCTCTGCTTTACCACGATGGGCGGTGCGGTGTTCTCTACGATTTGGTACTCAGCTATGAGCGGGCGGACTGGGCGGCTATTGGCGATCTGGCGGACACACTTGAAATTCCTGTCAATCTGCTAACCAATACCTACTTCCAGTGTCTGGGAGAGGTCAACAGCATTTGGAAGCAGTTGACCGAGACCAGCGATGGTCTGGCTCCGGAACCGGCACCTACAGCGACATAATAAAAACAGGAACCCGGCAGTGAGCCGGGTTCCTATTTTTATATTTGACGGTCATGACGAGGGTGATCCATTACTACTTTACAGGCCCGAGTAAGCTGGGCGAAAATAGTGGAGTTGAAACGGCCCTCGTAGACAGTAAGCATAGGGATCCGGTCTATTTTGGGCAAAACCACATACTTTGGGACCAGATTGGACAGAGTCAGCGCCTTGACGTCCGCTTGACAGTGCTGACAAGTACACAGACCAAACATCTTAATATAGCGGGGGGCCTTTTCCTCCACCAAGACTTGCATCACGTTGATGTATTCAATGTCTTCTTGAGGAGGCTCCGGTTTCTTTTCCGGCTTAGGAGCAGGAGCTGGGGCAGGTGGAGGTGTTGGGGTGGGTTCGGGATCCGGTGGGGCCATGGAGGCGAGCATTTTTTCAATCTCGTCCTGATTCATCTTGCCGCTCGAGGGCGCAGGTGCGGGGGCCGGGGCCGGTTCAGGCACTGGAACCGGTTCGGGAATGGGATCCGGTATGAGTTCCTCTTCAAGAGCCTGTTGAATCTGTTGTGACAAATGGTCATCATTGGCCTGGGCTACCTCTAGGATAGGGGGGAGCAGGGGACGGCTGGCGGCGGAGGGAGCCGTTTCAGGCGCGGTTTCTTCCACCTCCTCCTCTTCGGCGGGGGTGGAGGCAACCTCCCCAGGGGCAGTGAGTAGATTCAAAACATGGGCGGTCTTATTGCCTTTGGCGCCCTTCTTGCCAGAAGCCATGACAGCCACTCTCCTTTCCAAAGTTTAGCATTGAGAACCTTTATCGAATGGGCGGGGCAGTAAATCTGCCGTATTCCTGGGTAATTTCATTTAAAAGCAGGCGGAAATCCCGGGCTACCTTGGTACTGGGGGCGTAGGTCAGCACGCTTTCTCCATGGGCGGGGGACTCAGCCACCGCGACGGCACTGCGGATGCGGGCCTGAAAGACCTTGCTGTCCAGCTGTTTGGCGATTTGCTCGGCCATGTCCAGCACATCGCGGTTGAGTACCAGGCGCAGGCTGAATTTGTTCAGCAGGATGCCCAGTACCCGGAGGCGGGAGTTATAACAGCGGCGGACGGTGTCGATGGTCTCACGAATCTGGGAGACGCCCAGCAGGCTGAGAATTTCCGGGGCCATGGGGACAATCAAGCCGTCAGCGGCCACATAGGCGTTTACCGTCAGCACGTTAAGGGCGGGCGGAGTATCGATAATGATATAGTCATAATCATCCTCCACCTCCATCAGGGCATTTTTCAGCAGGAATTCCCGGCCGGGCCGGTTGAACTCCAGTTCCGCGGCGGACAGCAGAATATTGGAGGGCAGTACATCCCCGCAGGAGTCCGACGGGGTGATGACGTCACGGATGGGGCGAGTGCCCTTTAAAACGTCATAAATGGTGGCGCAGTTTTCGATGTCCAGCCCAAGGCAGAAACCCAGACTGCCCTGGGGGTCCAAATCGACCCCAAGCACTCTGGCACCTCTCTGGCAAAGGCCATCCATCAGGGAACAGGCCGTGGTGGTTTTGCCCACGCCGCCCTTCTGATTGGTGATTGTAATAATAGCGGACACGTGATCTCCCCCTGAAAAACTTTCTCTCTGGAACTATTAACTTAATCATACTACATGCCGATAAAAAAGTACAGAGTATTTTTGCGCACATTTATAATTTCGACCTCTGGTAATTTCAGATAAAAAATGGAAGGAGCGAGTTATATGGCCTCTATCGGTGGAGTAAGCAGCAGTAACAGCATGAGCAGCCTCATGCGCAGCGCAAACATGATCAGCGGTCTGGCCAGCGGCCTGGACACAGAAAGCATGATCGAAAATCTGGTCAAGGGCTATCAGACCAAGATCCAGCAGATCAACCAGAAAATCACCAAGACGGAGTGGAAGCAGGAGGCGTACCGGAGCATTATCCAAAAAATGGTGGGTATTTCCAACAAGTACACCTCCTATTCTACGGGAAGCACCAACCTGATGTCCCCCAGCTTTTTCAACAACAGCGTGAAAATTGAGACCAATGGCAAGTACAAGGATTTGGTCACCGCTACCGGCAAGAGTGGCAGCGATATTTCCTTGGACGCGGTCAAGCAGCTGGCTACCGCCGCCCAGTACCGTACCAGCGGTAACCTGAATCACGGCGATAATCAAAACATTGACGGCAGCAGCGTTGACCTGACCGACCCCGACGCGTTTAAACTCAGCAGCCTCAATGGCAGCCTGAGCCTGAAATACGGCTCTAAGACCGTCAGCATTTCCTTCAATGAAGTGGACGACGCCAAGGCTTTGCAGGAAATCAAGGATAAGTTTAAGGCGGACCCCGAGAACGCCGGCAAGGAAATGAGCGAGGCAGAAGCCTTGGCTACCCTGATGAACAACAAGCTGAAGGGTCAGCAGATCACCTTTAACGGCGGCAATGTGGAGAGCGCAGACAAGCGCATCCAGTTCGAGGCGTCTGAGGATGGCAAGAGCATCAACATCAAGGAGCTGGGTACAGCCGGAAACGGCGTGAGCATCAGCGGGGCCAGCGGCAATGTTAAAAGCAAGCTGGGCCTGTCGGATGACGCCCTGAAAGAGATCAAGGATAAACCCATTACGTCCTTTAACATGAGCGGCGTGCTGGACTCCGATGGTAATCTGGTCCGCAATCTGAGCTCGTTTGAGTATCTGGCGGAAAAGGGCAAGACCAGCATGAACCTCACTCTGGATGGCGTTACCAAGCAGATTGCCCTGCCTGAGGTCAAAATGGTCAAGAAGGACAGCGGAAACGAGTATTATATCAATGGGGAACAGGTCGACGAAGATAAATTGGCCGATGTTTATACCAAAGCCTTGAATGACGAGGTTCAGAAGCAGTTCAAGGGCGGCAAGATTGAGGTTACCAATCAGGGTGAGAATGGAGAGCTGAAGCTCAACTTCAATCTGAAGGACGAGGGCTCTAACCTGGTGGTTAACACCGACGTGGGCGACGCTCTGGGTATTGGCCGGACGGCAACTTCGTACTTGAACACCAGCAAGACCCTGGGCGATTTGGTGGACCTGAAGGATGAAGACGCCCTGAAGGACAAAGACGGCAATTTCGTTCTGGACGACAAGGGCAACAAGCAGTATAAGTTTGAACTCAACGGCGTGACGATTGGTACCTACACCAAGGAGAGCAAGCTGTCTGACGTTATGAACGACATCAACAGCAACAAAGAGGCCAATGTGTCCGTCTCCTACTCCAAGGCTACCAACAACTTTACCTTTACCTCTAAGGAAACCGGCCTGGACAGCGAGGTAACCATGGGCGAGGGCCTGGCGGAGAGCATGTTTGGCTCCACCAAGGTTGCAGACGCCGGCGAAAGAAAGTTTACTGACTCCTATCTTGTGGCCGGAATGCAGGGCGGGACGGCAAATGTTTCCATCCAGGTGGACGGCCATGCGACGAAGCATAACATCAGCATCACTGAGAACACCACGATGAAGGATGTGGTCGATTCCCTGAACAGCGGACAGTATGCAGACCGCTATACCTTCCAGTACAACGAGTACTCGGGCAAGATCGAGGCGAAGGATAGGGATACCGGCAAACTGGTCAACCTTGATATGACCAGCAAGAAGCAGGATGGCACGGAAACGGCAGTCAGATTCGACAAAAACAATGCGCCCAGCCTGGACTACACCGCTGGTCAGGACGCCAAGTTTACGATTACTGTCAACGGTGAGACAAAAGAGATGACCCGCAGCAGTAACACTGTGGATATCGATGGGATGTCCATCACCATGAAAGGCACCTTCTCCGCAGCCAGTAATGACGAGAAGGTCACCTTCTCCAGCAAGACTGACTCGGATAAGATCATCAACGCCATTAAGGATTTTGCCAAGGACTACAACGAGATGATGGCGGAGATCAAGAAGACGTATGGCACCATGCCCTATCAGAAGTCCGACGGCAGTTTGGGCGGCTACCAGCCCCTGACCGACGAGGATAAGGAGGGCATGACCGAGAGCGCCATTAAGAATTATGAGGAAAAAGCCAAGCAGGGTATTCTGTTCGGAGACCAGACCTTGTCTACCCTGTACGACAAGATGAGCGAGGTATTCTCCTTCTCCAACACTGAGGACGTGGACGCGCTGAAAGATGCGGGCATTTCCCTGACCTACGACATCAGCACGGGCACCCAGAGTCTGGAGATCGATGAAGAAAAGCTCCGCGCCGTTCTGGACAGCGACCCCGACCGGATTGCCAACGTCTTTACCAAGACGGACGGCGTGATGGACCGGATGAAGACCCAGTTGGACGCCTATGCCAAGACCACCGGCGAGCCCAAGGGTATCCTCATCCAACAGGCCGGCAGTCCCCTCAGCTCCCTGTCTCTGCTGAACAACCAGTGGCAGAGCGAAATTGACAACTACAACACCCAGATTGAGAAGTGGCAGGATAAGCTGACCAGTCAGGTGGACCGCTACACCCAGCAGTTCAGCCGTCTGGAACAGCTGATCAACCAGATGAACTCCCAGAGCTCCACTCTG
>OFGQ01002398.1_pt1 | contig 10677 bp, 9 predicted proteins | sample 1521791 | NCBI WGS metagenome assembly OFGQ01 (sample SAMEA3504116, study PRJEB24116) | mouse gut metagenome | biome: mouse gut; feature: mouse-associated habitat; material: faeces | place: Denmark | collected 2011 | reverse complement strand
CTAGAAAACCACGGAATAGGAGGTAAAGTTTATGAAAAAACACGGAAAGAAAATTATTTTACTTGCGCTTTGCCTTGCGCTGCTGTTCGCGGCAGCCGTCTGCGGCGCGGATAAGGGAAACACGCCGGAAACCGGCGGGGCGGCATATCAGCCGGAAGCAGATGCCGGAAACCGGCAGCCGGAAGAAGTGAAAGCCGGGGCGGAAAATTCGGAGGCGTCGGACAATGAAATCATCTTAACCGACCAGGATGGAAACGAAGTAAAACTGAACGCTCCCGCAGAGCGGATTGTAAGCTGTTATTACGTTACAACCTATGCCTGTATTGCCCTGGGGCTTGAAGACAGACTGGCGGGAATCGAGAGCAAGGCGGACAAGCGTCCCGTTTACGGGCTGGCCGCGCCGGAGCTTCTGGGGAGCGGACATTCGCTGATCGAGTATCTTACGAATGTGGATGTTATGCTTGGAACTGTTATTTTCATATTGATGAGCCGTTTTGTGTATTCGGCAGTATGTTTCGGTTCCGGGGCGCCAGGCGGCATCTTTTTTCCGCTGTTAGTGCTGGGAGGATTTATCGGAGGGGCGTTTGCTACTGTGGCTGTCCAGTATTTCGGGCTGGATGCCATGTATATCAATAATTTCGTTCTTCTGGCCATGGCAGGATACTTTTCTGCGATTGTGCGGGCGCCGCTTACCGGCATCATACTGATCTTCGAGATGACAGGCTCTCTAAGCCAGATGCTTTCTCTCTCGATTGTCTCTATCGTAGCGTATATAACAGCGACGTTCCTTAAATCAAAGCCGATTTATGAAAGCCTTCTGGAGCGGCTTCTGGAAAGACAGAAAAAACAGGTGGAGGATGCGGATGAGCCTGCTCAGGAAACATGCCATGGGCAGAAGATTTTAGACAGCTTTGTGGTGCAGTTTACGTCACAGCTTGACGGGGCAGCGATCAGCGAGGTGGAGTGGCCTGCGAACTGCCTTCTGGTGGCGATACAAAGGGGCAGTGAGGAGATCATACCGAGAGGGAGGACAAGGCTTCAGGTCGGGGATGTGGTAGTGACGCTTACGGACGAGAGGGATATGGCGAATGTGCGTGATAAAGTGCAGGAACTGTGCTCATCCTAGGTTTGGATTTTTTGGATTCCATAGGCAGAAAAATTATGGACAGGGCAGCAGATATTATGATACAATCGGAGAGCAATATAATATATTGCTTTATGATTTTTAATTTAATTAAATTTGATATTTCTATCTGGAATAAGAACGAGGAGGATAAATATGGGTGGATTTTTTGGCGTAGCCTCAAAAGAGGATTGTGTACTGGAACTGTTTTACGGAGTGGATTATCATTCGCATCTGGGAACAAGGCGCGGGGGCATGGCAACTTATGGCGAGGACGGGTTTAACCGCGCGATCCATAATATTGAAAATTCACCGTTCCGTACAAAATTTGACCGTGACGTAGGAGAGATGAAAGGGAATCTTGGCATCGGATGTATTTCAGACTTTGAGCCGCAGCCGCTTCTCATCAGTTCCAAGCTCGGAAGCTTTGCCATCACCACTGTCGGAAAGGTAAACAACTATGAGTCGCTTTTGAATGAGCTGTATATAAACGCCCACTCCCATTTCCAGGAGATGACAAACGGGCAGGTCAATGTGACGGAGCTGATCGCGGCGCTGATCTGTGAAAAGGATTCTTTTGTAGACGGGATTAAATATGTGCAGGAAGCTGTGGACGGCTCCCTGACGCTGCTCCTGATGACAAAAGACGGCATATACGCGGCGAGGGACCGCTATGGGAGGACGCCTCTTGTCATTGGGCATAAGGATGGGGCGTACTGCGTTTCGTTTGAGAGCCATGCGTACATTAATCTTGGATTTTCCGATTATAAGGAGCTTGGCGCTTCCGAGATTGCATTTATCACGCCGGAGGGCGTAGAGACATTAAGCGCTCCGAGGGAGGAGATGAAGATCTGCTCATTCCTCTGGGTGTATTATGGATACCCCACGTCTGCTTATGAGGGAGTGAATGTGGAGGAGATGCGGTATAAATGCGGCAGCATGCTCGCGAAACGAGACGGGAACAGTGTCCACCCTGACATCGTAGCAGGCGTGCCGGATTCAGGCATTGCCCATGCGATCGGGTATGCGAACGAGTCGGGCATCCCGTATGCCAGGCCGTTTATTAAGTACACTCCTACGTGGCCCCGCTCCTTTATGCCCACCAACCAGAACCAGAGGAACCTTATTGCCCGGATGAAACTGATCCCGGTGCAGGCGCTGATCGAGAACAAATCGCTGCTTCTGATCGACGATTCTATCGTGAGAGGAACGCAGCTCAGGGAGACGACAGAATTTCTGTATAACAGCGGGGCGAAGGAAGTGCATGTCCGCCCGGCATGCCCGCCGATCTTATACGGATGTAAATATCTGAACTTTTCACGCTCAAAAACTGAGATGGAATTGATTGCAAGACGGGTCATCCGGGAGCGGGAGGGAGATGAATGCCCGCAGGAAGTGCTGGACGAGTATGCGGAGCCATGCAGCTGCCGGTATGCCCAGATGATTGAGGATATCAGAAAGCAGCAGAATTTTACCACGCTTCGGTATCACAGGCTGGACGATTTGATTGAATCTATAGGAATCAGCCCATGTAAAGTATGTACTTACTGCTTCAACGGGAAAGAATAACAGACGCTCCGTCCATGTGCGAAAGCCGTGGGCGGAGTGTTTTTTAGATGAATGTCGGAAGGGATAGAGCTTATGGGCGCATTTATATCGTTAAAGAATGTAAAAAAAATATACCGCATGGGCGAGGTAGAGATCATGGCAGCTGCCGGTATGGACTTTGAGATACACAAAGGGGAATTTGCGGTTGTGGTCGGCCCCAGCGGGGCAGGGAAGACGACCGTGCTCAATATCCTTGGCGGGATGGACACGGCAACGGAGGGGGAGGTTCTTGTGGACGGGCAGGATATCGCCCGGTATTCCCCGAAAAGGCTGACCTCATACAGAAGAGATGATATCGGATTCGTATTCCAGTTTTACAATCTGATCCCCAATCTTACGTCGCTTGAAAATGTGGAGCTCGCGCTTCAGATATGCAAAAACCCCATGGATGCAAAGGAAGTGCTTGGCGAAGTGGGCCTTGGGGAGAGGCTTGACAATTTTCCTGCACAGCTGTCCGGAGGAGAGCAGCAGAGGGTGTCTATCGCAAGGGCGCTTGCCAAGAATCCAAAGCTCCTTCTCTGCGACGAGCCCACAGGCGCGCTTGATTACCATACAGGGAAAGCGATACTTAAGCTTCTGCAGGATACTTGCCGCGGCAAGGGCATGACGGTAGTATTGATAACGCATAATTCTGCCATCGCCCCCATGGCTGATCGGGTGATCAGGATAAAAAACGGAAGAGTCTCGGAGATATCTGTGAATGAAAATCCGGTATCTGTGGAGAGTATCGAATGGTAGGTTCATAAAGCTGCAGACGGCAGCGCACAGGCAGGATGGTGGTGGATCTGATGGCAAGAAGAGCAGCCCGTAAAGATTTTTACATGGAGATAAAAAAAAGCCCCGGCAGATTTCTGTCGATTTTCTTTATCGTTGCCCTTGGAGTGGCGTTTTTTTCAGGTATCAGAGCGTCAGAGCCGGATATGAGGATTACGGGCGATTCCTATTTTGACGCAAGCGAGCTTATGGATATCAAGGCTCTGAGCACCTATGGAGTGACGCAAGAGGATGTGCGCGCCATGGGGGAGCTGGAAGGGGTGAAAAAAGCAGAAGGGGCTTACAGCGCCGATTTTCTGTACGATGTCGGGGAAGAACAGCATGTAGTCCATGTGATGGGTCTCCAGAAAAAGATGAATCGGCCGACTCTGACGAAAGGGCGTTTCCCGGAAGGCATCGGGGAATGTCTCGCAGATGACGAGTCCGGATACAGGGTGGGCGATAGGATAAAGCTGGAATCTGGAACGGAAGATCCGGTGTCCGATACGCTGGAAACGGACGAGCTTAAAGTTGTAGGCCTTGGGAACAGCCCATGCTACCTGTCCTATGGGAGAGGCAGCACTTCGATAGGAACGGGGAGCATTGACGCGTTCCTGATCGTGCCGGAAGAAACTTTTGCCCTTGAGGCATATACGGAGGTTTATCTTCAGGCAGAGGGGGCAAAAGAACTGCGTGCTTTTACGGATGAGTATGACGATAAGATAGACAAAGTCCTGAAGAGAGCGGAAAGGCTCAGCGGGGAGAGGGGGATTGTCCGAAAGAAAGAAATCCTTGACGAGGCCAATGAAAAGATAGCGGATGCAGAAGATGAGCTTGTCCGGGGAAAAGTAAAGGCAGAAAAAGAACTGGCGGATGCCAGGGGGAAGATAGATGACGCAAAAGAGCAGCTTGACGATGCGAAAGGCAGGATTTCCGACGGGAAACGTAAGATTGAGAGCGCGAAAAAAACATTAAAATCCAAACAGAAAGAACTGGATAAAGGGAAATCCGAATATAAGTCGGGCAAAAAGAAAATAAGAAAGGGAAAAGAGAAGTATAAGGCAGGCCTTGCCAAGTTTGAGAAGAATAAGCCGATGGCGGAGGAAGGCATTAAAAACGGGCAGGCGCAGGCAGACGCCCTCAAAGCGCAGATTGAGGAGGATGAAAAGACATACGGCAGCCTGCTTTCGCAAGAAGAAAAGCTCAGTGCCATGCTCGACAATCCTGCGGGATTGACCGAAGAGCAGATAAAAGAGATAAAATCCCAGGCTGAGGAGCTTGCGGCACAGGCAGGCGGGCTGAAACAGAAGATTGAGGCTCAAAATCAGGGGTATGGCATGGCCGTCTCAGAGGTGGAGAAAGCACAAAAAAAACTTTCGGCCGCCCGAAAGGAGCTTGAGAAGGCGAAAAAGGAGCTGGACAGCGGGGAGAAAGAGTTAAAGAAAGCGGCAAAGAAACTGAAGTCCGGGCAGGCTAAGATAGACGACGGCTGGAAAGAGATTGAAAAACAGGAAAGGAAGATAAAGGACGGCGAGGCTGAGATAAAGGAGGGCGAGGCAAAACTAAAAGACGCGCTGGAAGAATACGGCGACGGTGAACGCAAGTCAGAAGAAGAGATTGCAGACGGAGAGAAGAAAATAGCAGATGCGAAGGAAGAGCTTTCTGATATTAAAGATCCGAAGTGGTATGTGTACGACAGGAGCACGCTTGTGGAATACAGCGGGTTTGGGGAGAACGCGGAGCGCCTTGGGGCGATCGGGAGAGTCTTCCCGGTTCTGTTTTTCCTGGTGGCGGCGCTTATCAGCCTTACAAGCATGACCCGCATGGTAGAGGAGCAGAGAACTTCTATCGGAACGATGAAAGCGCTCGGATACGGCAAATTTGCCATAGCTTCAAAGTATCTGGGCTATGCTTTCCTGGCTACTATAGGAGGCAGCATCGTCGGAGTCCTGGCGGGGGAAAAGATTCTTCCCTATATTATCGTATATGCATACGGGATTCTCTACAGGCATCTGCCGGTAATCCTTGTTCCGTATGACTGGGGTTATGGGATAATGGCGTCGGGAGCTGCGGTTTTCTGTACGATGTTTGCTACATTCATGGCATGCTTTAGGGAGCTCGCGGCGCAGCCCGCGGAGCTGATGCGCCCTCCTGCGCCAAAGAGCGGGCGCAGGGTGTTGATGGAGCGGATACGCTTTTTGTGGAGGCATCTGAGCTTTATCTGGAAATCTACAATTCGAAACCTCATGAGATACAAGAAACGATTTTTCATGACGGTCTTCGGCATCGGGGGCTGCATGGCGCTCATGCTTGTGGGATTCGGGCTTAAAGACTCCTGTTATGAGATCGCGGAGCTGCAATATTCGGAGATCCAGATGTACGACGGCAGCATCTATCTTGAGGAAGATGTGACGGATGCCCAGAGAGGGCAGATTGAGGAGGCTCTGGATGATGAGGCGCTTATTGACCGCCATATAAATGTAAATATGCAGAACATTACTCTGGTAAAAGGAAAGAAGGAGCGGTCGGTATATGAGTGTGTCTTTGAAGACTCCGAATCGGTGAAGGAATTTGTGGACTTCCATAACCGCAAGACGAAGGAAGAGTATGTGCTTACGGACGGGGGAGCGATCGTCAGTGAAAAGACAGCAAAACTGCTGGAAGTGTCGGAGGGCGATGTTGTCTGCATCAAAGATGAGGACGAAGGGAACCGGGAAGTGAAGGTCTCCCACATCTGCGAGAATTATATGGGGCATTACATGTATCTTACGCCGGCTTATTACAGAGATGTGTACGGAAAAGAGGCAGAGTACAACAGCATATTGTTTGCCGCAGGCAATGCGGATAAAGAGAAACTTGAAAAATGCGGGCGCAGATTGCTTGAGGAGGAGGGAATATTAAGCGTCGGATATACTCACGACATAGAAAAGCAGCTTGACGATATGCTAAAGAGCCTTAATCTTGTAATCGTGGTGCTGATTGTTTCTGCCGGGATGCTGGCATTTGTCGTCCTGTACAATCTGAATACGGTAAACATCGCTGAGAGGAAAAGGGAGCTGGCGACGCTGAAGGTGCTGGGCTTTTATGACGGGGAGGTAGCGCAATACGTGTACCGTGAAAATATGATCCTTACGTTGATCGGCGCCGCGGTGGGGTCAGGCCTCGGAAACATGCTTCACCGCTTTATTATAGAAACGGTAGAGGTGGACTCGGCAATGTTCGGCAGGCAGATTAATGTGCCGAGCTATATGTACAGCCTGATTCTGACAATTGCCTTCTCGTTTCTGATTAATGGAGTGATGTATTTTAAGCTGAAAAAAATTGATATGGTAGAATCGCTCAAGAGCGTGGAGTAAAGAAAAAACAGGCCGCCAAAGGTAAAGAGGGCAGGCCTGTTTTTGATTGAGCCTTATTTCATTGCCAAGCCGGAAAGAACTGATTTTACGTGGTCAATCTCCTGCTGGGATGCTTTTGCCGCCGGCACATAGTAGCTTTTTTCGCGGGCTACCTGATACAGCTTTTCCTGTGACATCTCACACTCGTTCCGGATCTGCTTGAGGCACTGCTTAAGCTGTTTGTTCTCTGTCTGAGGGATCATCTCCCCGTATCTGGTCAGTTCGCCGTTTACGCCTGTGAGGGCGTCTGATACCATTGTCTTATCGTCTAACATAATGTCCCTCCTATAAAAACTTCATCAAATCCTGTTTGTTCTTCATTGCCGAGTTTGCCGCATCCTGAAAAAGCTGTTTGATCTCAGGATCTTTTGCCTGTGCCGCGTAGTCCTGCATTTTGCAGTGACAGGTGTCGAACCCTCCGATAAGGTGACGGAGATTCTGCAGGTCAAGTGTTGATATTTCTGCCATGGGTAAAATCCTCCTTATATAATCTTTCCCGGTTAGTATGCGTAAAAAATCAGATTATATGCCGTTCTTTTTTTGAAACTTTTATAAAATGCAAAAAAATATTTTTCATGGGCGCGTGGCGGCGGTACATACATTCCGGATGCCACTGAAGGCCTACGGCAAAAGGAAATACAGATGATTCAATGGCCTCGATTACCCCGTCGGGGGCGATGGCAGAAGTCTTCAGGGTGTCTCCGGGAGAGCGGATGCATTGGTGGTGGAAACTGTTTACATCCGTGAAGTCTCCGCATATATTATATAACAGGCTGCCTTTGGAGACAGATATCCGGTGGCATGCATCCGAGCGGTCGGAGGAAAGCTGCATATGGTTCAGCGATTTTTCCGGGCGCAGGGAGATATCCTGATAGATGGTTCCTCCCAGCGCAAGATTTAAGACCTGCATGCCGCGGCAGATGCCGAGCACCGGAAGCTTAAAAGAGAGCACATGCTGCATGAACCTCAGATGGAAACTGTCGGTCTTCCAGTCAGTGGCTCCCTTTCTTGCTATCAGGTTCTCGCCGAACAGGAGAGGGGTAATGTCGCCGCCGCCGCAAAAGAGGAAACCGTCGCAGATTTGGAAATATTTTGAAAAGTAAGCGTCCTTGCCGGGGTAGGGGATGATGACCGGGATGCCGCCGGCGTCTGAGATAGCATCGATATAGGGCGACGTGACAAACTGCCGGTTTTTGTCAAAGCCGCAGAACAAAATTCCGATTACAGGACTCATAATACGCCTTTCTGCAATATGGGTATTTATTATTTATTATGAAAAAGGGGCAGGAGATATGAAATTAATTGATATGCATTGCGATACGATATGGAAATTGATGGATTTGGATAAAAAGGGCGACCTTAAGGACAATCTATGCGCCGTCAGCATTCCGGGGATGAAAAAGGCAGGCACGGCAGTGCAGCTATTTGCCTGTTTTGCGTATTTGCAAGGGATGGAGGGTGGATATGATGAAGGGTACCGCCATGTCCTTGAGATGATCCGGTTTATGGGCTCAGAGATTGAGAAATTTCCGGAAGATGTGGCACATGCTTATTCCTATGAAGATATCCTGGAGAATGAAAGGAAGAAAAAAGTGTCGGCGGTTCTTACCGTGGAAGAGGGGGGCATCCTTAACGGGGAGATGGAGCGGCTTGACGTACTGCGGAAAAAAGGCATACGGCTTGTGACCATATTGTGGAACAATGAAAATTGCTTTGGCTATCCGGTAAGCAAAGATAAGGATGCCATGATGAAGGGCCTCAAGCCTTTTGGGGCTGAGGCGGTGAAAAGGATCGGAGAGCTTAAGATGATCACGGATGTCTCACATTCCTCGGACGGAGTTTTCAGTGATGTCCTTGAATGTGCAAAAGGCCCGGTTGTGGCGTCTCATTCCAACTGCCGGGAGATATGCCCGCATCCCCGCAATCTGAGCGACAGTATGATAAGGAAACTTGCAGAGAAGGGAGGGGCAGCAGGCCTTAACTTTTACGGGGCGTTTCTCGGAACCCGGGACGCGTCTTATGTTGAGGAGATGACAGCACATGTATTCCACATGATAAAGTGCGGAGGGGAGGGATTCCCGATGATAGGAAGCGATTTTGACGGGTTCAGCGGAATGGGGCATATGGACATCCCAAAAGCAGAGAATATGGATAGGTTGTGGGAGGCGTTAAAGAAAAAGGGCGCTACTGAAACCATTCTTGATAAGATATGGTACAGAAACGCCTTGGGTATCCTGAAGGAGATTTGACGCAGCGAGGGCTGTCATAGATTGAAGAACTCTTTTACCTGACGGTAAATGATATCCATAAGGCGGGTGCGTGATTCAATGCTTGCCCATCCTACATGGGGCGTGATGAGGAGCTTTCGGCTGTCCTTTATCCTGCGGAGGGGATTTTGAGGAGACATAGGCTCCTCGCAGAGTACATCAAGTCCGGCGGCCCGGATAAGCCCATCCTCAAGGGCATTGCACAAATCCTGCTCGACGACGATGGGGCCGCGTCCGAGATTTAAAAAGATACAGTTTCTTTTCATATTAGTAAAAGCGTCTTTGCCGATCAGGTTTTGCGTATGCCTGTTGAGCGGGGCATGGACAGAGATGATATCGGACAGGGAATAAAGGTCGTCAAGGCTGACCTGGCGGTATCCGTCCTGAGGAGCCTGGCCGGAGGGGGAGGCGTATATAACCTGTGAGCCAAAGGCCCCGGCGATATCTGCGACACGGCGCCCGATATTCCCCAGCCCGATGATTCCCCATGTCTTATTATGAAGCTCGCAGAACACTTCCTCAAAATGTGTAAAGACAGTGTCGTTGGTATAGCGATCCTGTTTTACATAATCATCATAGTAGCGGAGCTTTTCCAGAAGATAGAACAGCATTGCAAAAGTATGCTGGGCTACAGACTCCGTGGAATATCCTTCGACATTGCGCCATGCGATGCCGCGGGCATCAAGATAATCCTTGTCCAGATTGTCTGTTCCCGTAGCTGTGACGCATACCAGTTTCAGGCCGGCGGCGCTGCCGACAGTAGATTCATTTACCGGGATCTTATTTACTATAATGACATCCGCGTCTGCAATCCTTTCCGGAACTTCAGCGGGCAGCGAGAAGGGGTATCTGGTGACTCTGCCGAGAGTGTCGAATACGGACAGGTCGATATCTTCGCCAATCGTCTTTACATCTAAAAACACAATATTCATATAGGGCCTCCTTTAGCTTTTTTATGAATTATACCATAGTTTTCAAGGTTTTGAAAAAGTTTCCAAAAAAAGATAAAAAAAGTGTTGACAAAGAAAATAAAAGCTGTTATTATTAACTTCGCTGCTGAGAGCGCAGCAAAATTTACCAGAAAATTGTTGAAAACAAAATCGGGTAAATAAAAAAACAAAAAAAGATGTCAAAAAGTGTTGACAAAGAAAGACAAATGTGATATCTTATAGAAGTTGCTGATAACGCAACAAAAACATGAACCTTGATAATTAAACAATAGACAACATCCCTGAAAATTCTAAAAGAGAATTATTCAGAACAGACATGAGAATGTCAACCTAGAAACAGTAAAGAACGGGAAAAGAAAGCTAGACGTTTTCTTGAACGGAATTGAACTTTGGCTCAATGGAAATTGGGTTTGAATGTAGCTCCTGCGACACTAGGCTCACGGCTCTTGGAAGGGCTGTTTGCCAAGTCGTCGAGGAGCGCATACGGACGTAAGGGTTGTGAGAGACCGACCCTAAGTCCTTTATGCGAGAGTTTGATCCTGGCTCAGGATGAACGCTGGCGGCGTGCTTAACACATGCAA
>OFGQ01002396.1_pt1 | contig 10684 bp, 9 predicted proteins | sample 1521791 | NCBI WGS metagenome assembly OFGQ01 (sample SAMEA3504116, study PRJEB24116) | mouse gut metagenome | biome: mouse gut; feature: mouse-associated habitat; material: faeces | place: Denmark | collected 2011 | reverse complement strand
TGAGAGCCGGTGTCCGTTCCATGTGCCGGTGGCGGAGAGGATGGAAAAAGCCAGAGAGATCTTTAAATGAAAATAAAAGTAATATGCTGACGATTTTTAACATCCGGAGCCTGTTGCTGGAAAAGCCGTTCCTGTATCTTTTGGGCAGGGCAGAAGCGGAAGGACAGAACGGGAAAATGTAATTGCGGTAAGTGATAGTAATATAGAAACGGATCTGGCAGGTGCCCGCTGATACGGTGGGCGCCTGTTTTTTCTCATACAGGAAAGTCCGTTTTATATGACAAACCCTTCAGGGGATGCACACTGCTCGCATAAGGAAAATGGCTGCTGCCGCAGCCGCGCTTCGGCGCGAGTGTGTGCTAAGGCACACACTTTTTTATGGAAAAGCTGATACGGTTATCATTTTCCGGTGGGAACAGTTGAAAAAAGTTTCCGGATATGATAAACTTTTTTCGATTTAACAGGAAGAATTTGAACTGTATTCCGGGAGAAGGATGTGTACCATGAGAAAAAAAAGATTAAAAAAATTTTTTCCGAAAACCGTATGTCTGGCGGCGGCAGCTATCCTGATTGCAGCGTCTTTGGACGCCAGGGCTTCCCAGACAAGCGACAAGTTAAAAAATACAGGCAAAAAGATTGACGAACTGGAGCAGAAGAAAAAAGACGCCAGTGAAAAAGTCGGAAATCTGCAGGAAGAGGCCGGCAATTTAAAAGGGGAACTCGCAGAGTTAAATCAGCAGCTTTCCGATGTTTCTGCGCAGATCAACGATCTGGAGACCCAGATACAGAAGAAACAGGGTGAAATCAAACAGACGGGAGAAGAGCTTGCGGCGGCGGAAGCGCTTGAGGCAGAACAATACGAGAGTATGAAGCTTAGGATTCGCTTTATCTATGAAAACGGCAATACGGATTTGATTGAAGCGATATTGGGCAGCACGTCTTTGGCAGATTTTCTGAATAAAGTGGAGTACGTGGAGGAGATCAACCGATACGACAGGCAGATGCTTACGAATTACGAAGAAACCTGTAAACAGATTTCTGCCAAGAAGAAGAATCTGAAAAAAGAGAAAAAAGAACTGGTAGCCATGCAGGAGAGCATGGAGCAAAAAGAAGAGCAGGTGAACGGTCTGATTGCCAAAACGCAGTCCAACCTGACATCCAAACAGAATGAAATTTCGGATGCAAAAGAAACGCTGGAAGACTACGAAGCGCAGATTGCTAAAATGAAAGCATACGAAGAAGAGCTGGAACGCAAAAAAATCGAAGAAGCGAAAAAGCGGGCGGCGGCGCAGAAAGCCGCAGAACAGCAGAAAAAAGAAGGCGGCGGATCCGGCAGCCCCGCGCCAAGCGGCGGCGGAACGGTGACGTCAAATGCAAGCGATCTGGCAATGCTTGCCGCATTGGTGGAATGCGAGGCAGGCGGAGAAAGTTACGAAGGACAGCTTGCCGTAGCCAGCGTTGTGGTCAACAGAGTCAAAAGCGGCAGTTTTCCCAACACGATTTCCGGCGTCATCTATCAGGGCGGGCAGTTTTCGCCGGTAGCCAGCGGACGTTTTGCCGTTGTTTTGGCAAAAGGAGCAAACGGCAGCTGTACAAAGGCGGCGGGTGCGGCGTTATCCGGCAATACGAATATCAATGCGCTGTTTTTTTGCCGGGCATCTTCGGGCGTGGAAGGCACGGTGATCGGGAATCATGTGTTTTATTGATGCACAGGAAAGTTATTTCAGCCGCAAGAGTTTACCGGCGGAAAAGAGGCGGAGAAATTTATGGCGGGCAATAAGATTTTGATTGTAGAAGACGATCCTGCAATTGCGCGGGCAGAAAAAGAGCATTTGGAAAAGTGGGATTTTTTTGTGCAATGTGTAGAAGATTTTAAGCAGGTCATGTCGTATGTGACAGATTATCAGCCGGATTTGATTCTTTTGGACCTGAAACTTCCCTATTATAATGGTTTTTACTGGTGCAGTGAGATTCGGAAATGTTCGAGCGTTCCGATCGTCTTTGTCTCTTCCGCGAATGACGATATGAATATCGTGACGGCAATGGATATGGGCGGGGACGATTTTATTGCAAAGCCGTTTTCGCTTTCCGTATTGACCGCGAAAATCCATGCGGTTCTTAGGCGGGCGCAAAGTTTGGCGGGATCGGTCAATCTGTTGGAGCATAAGGGCGTGCGTCTGAATTTAGCGGATGCAAGGGTCTGGTATCAGGGACAGTCGGCGGAGCTTACCAAAAACGAATTTAAAATCCTTGCCCTTTTGATGGAACAAGCGGGAACTATGGTGGCGAGAGACGCGATTATGATGAATCTTTGGGAAAGCGAGAGTTTCATCGACGACAATACGCTGACGGTAAACGTGACGAGGATTCGTAAAAAATTAAAGGAAATTGGGGTTACGGATTTTATTCTGACAAAAAAAGGAATCGGGTATCTGGTATGATACGTCTATATTTCAAACAAAAAAGGAAAAGAGTCGTTTTGGATCTGGTCTTTGCAGGGATTTTTGCGCTTTGCTTTTACCTGACGGGAGCAGACCTTCTCCTGCTCTGGTATCCGGCGTCATTGTGTTTGTTTTTTGAATTTTTGTTTGGATTTTTTGATTTCCTGAAGTTTCAAGAAAAGCATGAGCGTTTGCTTATGCTTTGTCTCTATCCGAAAGAAGCGGCAGAATTTCTCCCGGATACAAACGATGCGATCGAAGAAGATTATAAAAACCTGGTAAGGGCGTTTGCCGATATCTACCGGACCGAGAGAAAAGCAAATGAAAAAAAGACAGAGAGCGCCATGGAATATATGACTTTATGGACGCATCAGATCAAAACGCCGATTACTGCCATGCAGCTTCTTCTGCAGGAGCCGGATGAAACAATGATTTCGGACAGAAAGCGCAGAGAACTTTTGGATCAGCTGTTTGAAATCGAACAGTATGTGGATATGGTGTTGCAGTACACGCGGCTGGATACGATGACTTCGGATTTTCTGTTTCAGGAATATCGGCTGTTTGATCTTGTGAAACAGGCAGTGAAATATTTTGCACGGACATTTATATCCAAAAAGCTTTCCCTGGATATGAAAGAGACGGATACCGTTGTGGTAACGGACGGGAAATGGCTTTTATTTGTAATCAAACAATTGTTGTCAAATGCTTTAAAATATACGGATCGCGGCGTTATATCCGTTTTTATGCATCCGGATCATGCGCAGACGCTTGTGATCAAAGATACGGGGATCGGCATAGCGGCGGAAGATCTGCCGAGAATTTATGAAAGAGGATTCACCGGCGAAAACGGCAGGATGCAGAAAAAATCCACCGGGATCGGGCTGTATCTGTCAAAAACGATTTTAGGACGCCTGGGCCATAAAATTGTAATCATATCAGAAGCAGGGCGGGGGACAAGGGTGGAACTGGATCTTGCCGACTGGAAGAAGGAAGGAGCAGAGCGATGAAGAAATTATTGGAAGTTTGTGTGGATTCCGTAGAATCTGCAATGATTGCACAGGAAGGGGGAGCAGACCGCTTGGAGGTTTGTTCCAATCTGGTAATCGGAGGGACGACGCCTGGCGTCAGCCAGTTTAAGCAGATCCGCAAGGCGTGCAATATCAAGTTAAACGTGTTGATCCGTCCCAGATTCGGAGATTTTTTGTATACGGAACCGGAGTTTTTGATGATTGCAGAAGATATCCGTATGTTTCGGGAATTGGGTGCGGACGGCGTGGTCGTGGGATGCTTAACGCCGGACGGCAGGCTGGATGTTAAGCGGATGCAGACGTTAAGAGACTGTGCCGGAGATTTGCATATGACGCTGCATCGGGCATTTGACGTCTGTCAGAATCCGGACGAGGCGCTTCGTACGGCGATTTCTCTTAAGATTGATACGATTCTGACATCCGGCCAGGAAGCGGATTGCGTGAAAGGAAAGGCAGTCTTAAAACGCCTGATTCGACAGGCGGGAGAGGACATAGAAATTCTGGTGGGCAGCGGTGTCGATGCAGCGGTCATCCGCAGCCTTTCCAAAGAAATCCAAGCCACGAGTTTTCATATGTCCGGCAAAGAGATCAAGCAGAGCGGAATGACCTATCGGAACGAACGCGTCAATATGGGGCTGAAAGAACTGGATGAGTTTGAGATTTTCCGTACGGCAAAGGAAGCGGTTGTACAGGCGCGGGAGGCGCTGGACCTGCAGTAAGGGAATTGTTTGTTCCAGGTTCCGTTTTCTAAGAAGGGGCAGGAGAATATTCGCTTTTTCATATGATAGTAAGACTGGGAACAGAAGAAGAATAGTAAGATGGAAAAGTGCCAGATACAAAAAATGTATCTGGCTTTTTTGCGGAAATAATCGGATAAAGGAAACAGTTAGATTTCTGTAAAATATTTATATTTTTAAACGTATCATTTCGTGTATTGTTTTTATATAAAAATGGAATTGCAGATAAGCGTATTAAAAATATCTTATAAAAACGATTCACAAAGAAACAATGAATTAAATTCTTGTTATCTATTGATTGAAAAATAAAAACATGATACAATTTATAATCATTTGAAAAAATTTCTTGGTGATAAAAATTTTGCAACAACCAGGGAATAAGAAAAGATTGATTTTATTTATGAATGTGCAAAAAGAGTGCCCTATGCAGGGAAGGGGTGAACGATGATGAAAAGAAAACGGAATAGGATCCTGGCCGTTCTGTTTCTGGCAGCGGTCGGCATGGTCTTTGTATTTGCAAATATTCAGAAAAAAACAGAGATCGTATGGTATCTTTCCGATCCGGAATATTTTGGAATAGACAGGGAGGATATGCAGCCATATCAGGAAGTTTATGCGAAACGGTTTGACCTTTTTAACAAACGGCTGGGAAAACTTGGGATCGCTGCGAAAGTGGTGTTCAAATATCTTCCGGATTCGTATGAAGCGGCAGCAGAAGAGGAGGAAGGCGGTTTTCGGCTGGAACAAGAGCTGATCTGTTCCGGAGAAGTAATCCAGGCGTTGCTGCAAAACGATCCGGATGCGGATATTGCACAGTTTTCGTCCATGGAATACGACCGGTTTCTTCCGTTGGATTCTTATATGGAAAGCGAAGGGATGCAGCGGGCGCAAGCGGCGATTCCCCAAGAGATCTGGGATGTAAACCGGATCAACGGAACCACGTATCAGATTCCGCGCGGAAATGTCTGTGTGAAAGAGGCGGCATATTGTTTCCAGAAATCTTTTTTGGATCAATACCGGGTGGACTTGGACGAGGAGAAGATCAAAAAGATGACGCCGGAAGAAGTGATCCAATGGCTTTTGCCTTATTTTGAGGAAGAACGTCTTTTGGAGGGCGGGTATTATCTTACCAATGCCGCATATCTGGATTTCAGTGATTATCTGCTTGGGGAATATATGCCGGTGTTAGAAGGAACGACGAATAACCTGTATGTTCATATGCGGGAAAAAAAGATCGAGGATGGTTTTTCTATGCAGCGGATCAAAGATGCCTTCGCGTTGTATCAGTATATTTATGAAAACAACCTGGACGCCCATGACAGCCCCGGTTCTTTATCTGCGCGTCCTGTATTTACCATACAGAATATGCCCGGGCTGAAACAATTGCAGGGGTCTTACGATGATGCGGAAGATATTGTTTCGGTTCCGCTGGGAAATCCTTTTCTCACCCGTTCGCTCGGGAACGGAGTATTCAGCGGCAGCAAACATAAGGAGCTTGCCGTGCAGGTGCTTGCGGCGTCGGTATACGATGAGGAATTATCAAACCTTATGATCTACGGCGTGCCGGAGGAAGATTATGTTCTGTCAAACGGATATGCCGTCGGCAAACAGCAGGGCACTCTTTCGTATATGAGAACATTTGGCGCAATAGGAAACAACCTCATTGCATATCCAAACGAACGTGAAACGCCGGATAAAGAAGAGCGTACAAGAAACCTGTTTCATGAGATGCAGCCGGATTTGTACCGTAATTTTGTGCCGGACTGGGATGAAGAGTTACTGAAACAAATGAGCAGGCTTGCCGCAGTTTATCAGGAAGCGGTCCGTACGCTGCAATCTTCCGAAGTACCGGACCTGGAAGCGTTTTTGACTATGCAGCAGGAGAAATTGGAGGAAGCCGGACGGGACGATGTGATGCGTAAGCTTCAGGAACAGCTGGATGGCTGGGAGGAATAGGCGTATGGTGTTGGAAATCAAAAACGTGAGAAAGTTCTATGGGGACAAAGAGGCGCTGAAACCGCTTTATGTAACGTTTACGCCCGGCGTATATGGGCTTCTCGGTCCGAACGGCGCGGGAAAGAGCACGTTTATGAAGCTGATTGCCATGCTGCTTGAGCCGTCGGCAGGGGAGATTGTATTTAACGGGAAAGAAATACGGAAACAGAAAAAAGATTTTTTAAAAGCATTGGGGTATATGCCGCAGCAAACATGCCTGTATCCGGAATTTGACGTGTTGGAATACCTATATTATATCGGGGCGTTGAAAGGAATGGAACGAAAGCATTTGCTTGTCCAGGCAGAGGAATTATTGGAGCGGGTACGTCTGGTTGATGTAAAAAACAAGAAGATCAAGACGCTTTCGGGAGGGATGCAGCAGAGGCTGATGCTTGCGCAGGCTTTGCTGGACCGGCCGCAAGTGGTGATTTTAGATGAGCCTACGGCTGGATTAGATCCCAGAAAACGGATTGAAATGAGGAATTTAATTGCAGAGTGGGCAAAGGAGCGGATTATTATTATTGCTACGCATGTGGTCAGTGATGTGGAACTGATTGCAGACCGGATTCTGATGCTGGACGCCGGGAGGATGCTTGCGGACAGCACGGTATGGGAGCTGACGGAGCAGCTGTACGGAAGGGTCTATGAGACAGAATTAATTCTCCCGTTGGAAGAGCTGGAAGAGTTGTATCAGGTCAGCAGCGTGTATCACCGAAAAGGAAACGTCTATGCGAAGGTGATCGCAAAAGAAGGGGAACCGCAGCTAAAAGGCGCGGTACCGGTATATCCGGATCTGGAAGATGTGTACCTGTCTTATTTTGGAGAGGAAGTATGAAGACGTATGAGGCTTGTATGGTATGAATGGAAAAAATTGTGGAAAAATGCTTCCGTCTTAAAAATTTTCCTGTTTTTTTTGCTTCTGTCCGGCATTGTCTTTTGGGGTGAGCTGGATAAAAACCGGGAATGGATTCCGGAATATTTAAACATGCATGGTCTTTTGGAAGAGGAGCAGGGGGATGCCGCCGAATGGGTGGAGCAGAAAAAAGCTTCGCAAAGCGCGGCAGGCTATGAGCAGTGGAAGGCGTTGGAGCAGATCGGACGGGAAGTGGAAGCGCAAAACGGCTATGCAGCCTACCGCGAATCGATCCAGAACCGGTACGAGAAGGGGCGGGAAATTTCTATATTTGCAGATCCCGATTCCGACCGGAACGCTTATGGGAAACGGATTGCCCAGGCCTATGAAAAACTAGACATTCAGGCGCCTATGGAACTGCATCCTTATCTGGGCGTGGAACAGCTGCTGGATTTTTATGCCGGCGACCTGCTGGCAGCGGTATTTTTAATCTATCTGACGGGCGTCGTTTTTCTGCAGGAGGAAAAAGCGGGAAAATCAGAGTTTGCGCTTACGATGTTTCATGGAAATGTGCGCCTGTTTCTGGCAAAGGCGTTTGTGGTTTACAGCAGTCTTACCGTATATATGCTGCTGATTTTCGTTCTTAACTTTATGCTTGCGTCAACAAAGTTCGGCGGGATTGCCTGTATGGCTGCGATTCAGGGCGTTCCCGGGTATTATGCCGTTCCATACGCCTGGACGATCGGACAATATCTGCTTGCCTGTATGGGTTTAAAGCTGCTTGCGGCAGCGGTATTAACAGCCTTGGCGGTGGCAATTGCAAAGCGGTTTTGTTCCGTAATCTTAACGGCGGCGGGAACCGCATGCATTTTGGGGCTCGGTATATGGTTCTGCAATAGCTCTGTGGGCGGCGGTCTGTGGGAAGCCGGTCGGATTTGGAATGTGTGGAGCCTGCTGCGGGGAAAACCTGTCATTGGCACGTATGAATTGATTTCATTCGGAAGTTTGTATTTTGAGGCGGCATGGGGTATCGTACCTTTGGCAGCGATCCTGTTTGGACTGATGCTGTTTGCGGGAGGCCGCAGGCAGATGAAACGGAGGAGAAGGATTTGGGCAAAGAAGGGGAGCAGGCGAAAGCCCCATTCGATTTTTTATTTTGAAATGAAAAAACTGTGGATTTACCAGAGAGGCATGATTTTGTTTGCGGCATGTATACTGCTGTATGGGATGACGGTGCGGCAGTACCGCCATGATTTGGATACGGAAGAATATTATTACCAGCAGTATATCGACCGGTTCGGAGACCGGGTTACAAAACAGACGGATCATCAGATCAGGGAAGAGAAAGCATATTTTCAATCCCTGGAAGAAACGCTTGCAGGAGAAGAAAATATCTACCGTGCAGATGCGCTGCAAAGAGAGCTGGAGCGCCGGGATGGATTTGAGAAATATGCCGACCGCGCCGCGCTGCTGCAGCGGGACGGGAAAGAAGAAATTTTATTAAAAGACATACAGTACGAGATGCTGTTTGGTTTTACGGAAGTATCCAGAGGGATGGTTCTTTTCCTTTGTATTTCCTTTGCGTTTCTGATTCCGGCAGTGTTTCAGAAGGAAAAAGAAACCAGGGTAGAATTGCTGCAGAAAACGTCTGCCTGCGGAGGAAAAACGCTGTGGAATGCAAAAATAATGTCGCTGCTGCTCTACTTCGTTTCTCTTACCCTTGTGTTTGGGGTGTTTTCCTTTTGGAAATCCGCAGCATCGTATGATTTAAAGATGTCCGCTCCGGCGGACTGCCTGCCGGCGTATTGGGACAGCGGAATCAGTATACCGCTTGCTTGTTTTTTTAGCCTGGGAGTGATACTGCAGTGCATTGGTGTGTCTGCGTGTTTGATCGTGCTGTCGGCATGCGGGAAACTTGTAAAAAACCAATATATGCTGACAGGAATGATTTTGGGAGCAACTGTGGTTCCGACATTGTTATCGCCGTATCTTTCCCTGCGATGGTTGAGAGCGATACATGATATTTTGTTTGTGTTTACGTTTCAGGGACGTTGGACGACGATTGGTTTTGCAGTATTGCTTGCCGCAGCTGCGGCAGTGATCGGAAAGGAGACCATATGCAGAGAAAAAAGTATGGAAAAATAGTTTTAGGAGCAGTTTGTTTCGCCTTGCTTTTGGCGGGATGCGCAAAACAAAAAGCCGGTATGGAGGCGGGTGAACGGCAGGATCAGGACGTATTTCGTCCGATGATCAACTTAACGGAAACGGACGAAGGGGTGTATTACGTACAGAACGTACAGGCAGATTCGGATTTTATGGCGCTGAAATATGTAGATAAAGCGTCTGCAAAAGAAACGGTTCTCTGCCGAAAAGTAAACTGCAGGCACGATTCTAAAGCCTGCCAGGCAGTGTCTGAAGGGGCAAATTATATGGGATTTCTGACGTATGTCAATGAAAGCCTTTACTATATGGTCTGTAAATCCGTCGGGGAGGACAGGGGTTTATGCCTGTACCGTATCAGGAAAGACGGGACGGATAAAACGCTGGTTCACAGATTTGAAAACCAGACGATCCCTCCCAATGCGGCGGTGATGTACAGGGGAAAATTGTTTTTATCGCTTCCGACCATGGTTGAATTTGAGGATGCAACCGGCAGCGAGTCGGCAGAGCCGTCGCTTGTCATGTACGATTTGCAGACAGAAGAAGAAACGTTAATCGTGGACGGAAGCAAGTTAAAGGATACCTATGTCGTTCCGTGCGGCGGCAGCGGTGATTCGATCTATTTTCTGGAAATGAATCTGAATCAGGATGAGGGGCTGATATTCCGGCAATACGATTTTCAGACAAAAGAAATCCGTACCGTTTTGGAAGGCGTGTTAAATGATGCCCAGTTTATCTGGGACGATACGATCTATTTACAGCCGGCACACAAAAAGAACGTTGAAGCTTACCATATAAAGACAAAAAAGAGGGAAGAGATACTGACGTATGAGGAAGAGATCGACGATGTGTATATCCAGATCGGGTATATGGAATTGATCAAACGGACGAAAGAGGACGGGAAGGAGCGGGGCTATTATAAATGGTATGACCTAAAAGAAGGGAGATACCTGTTCGATGAGTTTGAATCCGAAGACGAGATGTATGTGAGGATGCGCCTTGCGAACGGGGATTACTGGATCGAAAAAGACGACGGTATTTATTTTTATCATTTAAAAGAGGGGACGTGGACGAAGGTGGAGGAGATTTCGTAGGTGATATAAAAGAGGGAGAAAGTTTGTTTGGATACCAGACAGACGGATTTTACATATCTGATCACCATATAATATAGTAACAGTAGGATAAATCAGAGTAAAGCAGGGTAATCGCATGAGCAATAAAGAACGTGTTTTGCAGTTAATAGAAGATATGCCGGATGAGAAACTTGTTTTTGTCATTCATATGTTAGAATGGATCAGCGGCAATCAAGTTCTTAAGGAAACAGGACAAAACGATTATTCTTTGAAAGAAGAATTGAAAATTATTTGTATTGAAAATATTGATAATCGTGGAGATATTTACAAGAGATCTTAAGTTTTAGAACAGAATCTTCATAGGCATATCAGATGAAAAAATCTGGTATGCTTATTT
>OFGQ01002395.1_pt1 | contig 10690 bp, 10 predicted proteins | sample 1521791 | NCBI WGS metagenome assembly OFGQ01 (sample SAMEA3504116, study PRJEB24116) | mouse gut metagenome | biome: mouse gut; feature: mouse-associated habitat; material: faeces | place: Denmark | collected 2011 | reverse complement strand
GCACTGTGAATTTTCTATGAATTATTTCACTGTCTACTTGACGGGGTGCAGTTCATGATGCACATCGGCTATGTCCAGCGATGGGGCAGCCCCCTTAGCCGGCTGGGGGAGCTGTATCTGTCCGAGGTGCGCAAGTCCATCCTTCTGTAGAGACCGGTATTTTTTGTCTCCGCCCTTGGGCGGGGACTTTATTATAAGGAAAAGCTATAACCCGCCCCTGATTTTGGGTATTAACACCCGGGGCGGGTTTTGTGCTATCCTATGGGCACCTCAGAGGAAAAGAGGAACGTTATGATTCGACTGGAACATGTCTCAAAGCGGTTTGAGGCGGGAGGACAGACGGTGGAGGCGGTGAAGGACGTCAGCCTCCACATTGAAAAAGGGAGCATCGCCGGCATCATCGGCTTCTCCGGGGCGGGCAAATCCACCCTGGCCCGGTGCGTCAATCTGCTGGAGCGGCCCACGGAGGGAAGGGTAATTGTGGGCGGCAGCGAGCTCACTGCCCTGAGCGGGCGGCAGCTCCGGGAAAAACGGAAAAAGATCGGCATGATCTTCCAGCACTTCAACCTCTTCGCCTCCCGGACGGTGTACGGCAACGTGGCCTACCCTCTTCGGGGGAGCGGAAGGAGCAAGAAAGAGATTGAGGACAAGGTAAAGCCCCTGCTGGAGCTGGTGGGGCTGTCTGACAAGGCGGACGCCTACCCCTCCCAGCTGTCCGGGGGGCAGAAGCAGCGGGTGGCCATCGCCCGGGCTCTGGCCAGCGACCCGGAGGTGCTCCTCAGCGACGAGGCCACCAGCGCCCTGGACCCGGAGACCACCCAGTCCATCCTCCGGCTTCTGAAGGAGGTCAACCGCGCCCTGGGCGTCACTATCCTGATCATCACCCATGAGATGCAGGTCATCAAGGAGATATGCAGTCAGGTGTATGTGATGGAGGGCGGCAGGATTGTGGAACAGGGGGACGTGTTTCAGGTGTTCGCCGTCCCACGGCAGGCGGTCACCCGCCGGTTCGTGGACAGCACCTCCCACCTCTCCCGGATTCAGGAGCTGCTGGACGACCCCGCCCGGCCCATCAAGCTGAACCCCGGGGACTATCTATTCCGGCTGAACTACCTGGAGCGCAGCACCTCCGAGGCGCTGATCTCCAACATCTCCCGGCGGTTTGAGCTGGATGTGAATATCCTGCTGGGCAGCATCGAGCTCATCGACGGCAATCCTCTGGGGGGCCTGGTGGTGGTCGCCGGGGGCGGCCACGACAAAATAGCCGCCGCCGCAGAGTACTTATCCAAACGAAACGTGCAGGTGGAGGTGATTTCCCATGGCTGAACTGCTTAATCAGATCATCCCCGACGTAGTGGCCCGGTCGGACCAGCTGTGGCGGGCCTTCTGGGAGACCATCCAGATGGTGGGCATCTCTGGGGCCATCTCCCTGGTGCTGGGCATCCCCTACGGGGTGCTGCTGTTCACCACCAGAGAGGGGGGCGTGCTGCAAAACCGGCCGGTGAACTTTATCCTGGGCCGCGTCTGCGACTTCTTCCGTTCCATCCCCTTTATCCTGCTGGCCATTTTACTGCTGGGGCTGAGCCGGCTGGTGGTGGGCGTGGCCATCGGCGTGCGGGGGGCCATCATCCCCCTGGTGTTCGGCACCGTCCCCTTCCTGGGCCGGCAGACCGAGAGCGCCCTGGCCGAGGTACCCGCCGGCCTCATTGAGGCGGCCGAGGCGATCGGCTCCTCCCCCTGGGAGATTATCTGGCGGGTCTATCTGCGGGAGGCTGTCCCCGGCATCACCCGGGGGGTGACCATCACCATCGTCTCCCTCATCAACTTTACCGCCGTAGCCGGGACCCTGGGGGCGGGCGGTCTGGGCAACTTCGCCATCATGTACGGCCACAGCAAGAACCTGCCCCAGATCACCTGGACGGTCATCCTGATCATCGTCGTCCTAGTGAGCGCCGTCCAGTTTGTGGGCGGCTATATCGCCAAGAAAGCGACCCATTAAAGCGTCTGTTCTCCCGCCTTTGAACCGGGATAATGGAATATTTGCCCCATTAAAGGAGGAGCTTAAAATGAAAAAGAAGAACGTTTTTGCCCTTGCGCTGGCCGCAGCCCTGGCCCTGTCCCTGACGGCCTGCGGCGGAAAAGATAGCGGAAACGGCGGCGGCTCCAGCCCCGTGTCCGGCTCCAACCCCGGCTCCGGCTCTGCCGCCCCGTCTGCTGAGCCCACTGTAGTCAAGGTGGGCGTGGTGGGGGCCAACAACCAGCAGTGGGACACGGTCAACGAGCTGCTGGCCAAGGACAACATCAAGGTGGAGCTGGTGGAGTTTGCCGAATACAAGCTGCCCAACAACGCCCTGGACGCCGGGGAGATCGACCTGAACGCCTTCCAGCACAAGGCTTACCTCCAGAAGGAGATCGACGACCTGGGCTATGATGTTTCCATCCTGGGCGACACCATCGTGGCCCCCCTGTCCCTGTACTCCGACAAGATCACCGACGTGAACCAGCTGAAGGAGGGAGACAAGATCGCTGTCCCCAGCGACCCCACCAACGAGGGCCGGTGCTTTAAGATTCTGGAGTCCGCCGGCGTTCTGGAGGTGGACCCCGCCGCCGGATACATGCCCGAGCTGAAGGACATCACCGCCAACCCCCTGAATCTGGAGTTTGTAGAGGTGGAGGCCGCCAACACCGCCAGCCTCCTGCCCGACGTGGCCGCCGCCTTTGTCAACGGGGCCCACGCCGTGGACAACGGCCTGAACATCGACGAGGCCATCTATGTGGAGCAGGTCCAGCCCGGCTCCGATAACCCCTACATCAACATCATCGCCTGCCGCACCGCCGACCTAGACAATGAAGTCTATCAAAAGGTGCTGGCTGCCTACCAGTCCGAGGAGACCGCCCAGGCCATCCGGGACATCTATCAGGGCACCTACATCCCCGCATTTTAAGCAAGATACAGTTCCCGCCCCCTCGGAGGGCGGGAACAAACATAACTTTGAGGTGAATCAATATGGCCATCCATCCGCTGATTGAACAGGACAAGGACTACATCATCTCCCTGCGCCGCTGGTTTCACAGCCACCCGGAGCTGAGCATGAAGGAATTTGAGACTGCCAAGCGCATTGAGGAGGAGCTGAACGCCATCGGCATCCCCACCTTCCGGGTGGGGGCGACCGGGGTGCTGGGGACCATCCGGGGCAAAAGGGGGCCGGGGAGGAAGATCGTCCTCCGGGCGGACACCGACGCCTTGCCCATCCAGGACGGGAAGGCCGTCCCCTACGCCTCCCAGTGTCCCGGAGTCATGCACGCCTGCGGCCACGACGCCCACACCGCCGCCCTCCTTGGGGCCGCCCGGGCCCTGAAACAGCTGGAGGACAATTTTTCCGGGGAGATCGCCCTGGTCTTTCAGCCAGGTGAGGAGTACGGCGCGGGGGCGGTCCTCTTTGTCCAGGTCGGGGCCCTGGAGGGGGCGAACCGCTCCTTCGGCGTCCATCTCCAGTCTAATCTGCCGGTGGGACAGGGGGCCATGAATCCCGGGGCGGAGAACGCCTCGGTGGACCATTTCACCATCCGGATCACCGGAAAAAGCGCCCACGTCTCCACCCCGGAGCTGGGGGCGGATGCCCTCTACGCCGCCGCCCAGATTGTCACCGCCCTCCAGGGCCTGGTGGGCCGGCTGAAGAGTCCCACCGACCCCGCCCTCATCGGCGTGGGGGTGCTCCGGGCCGGGGAGGGGTACAACATCGTGGCCCGGGAGGCGGTGATCGAGGGCACGGTGCGCTGCTTCTCCGAGGAGACCCGGGCCATGATAAACGGCAAGATCGCCGATACCGCCCGGGGAGTGGCCGCCCTGTACAACACCACCGCTGAGATTGAGACCGAGTCCTTTACCCGGGCCCTCATCAACGACGCCCGGGTGTACGCTGAGACCGCCCCCCTGGTGGAGAAGGTGGTGGGCAGGGGGAACCTGGTGGTCAAGGAGCTGTCCCTGGGCGGGGACGACATGGCGGAGATCATGGCCGTGGTCCCCGGGGTCTACGCCTTTGTGGGCAGCGGCAGCGAGGCCGTCCCCGGCTCCCGGCTGGCCCATCACACCCCGGGCTTCGATATCGACGAGAGATGTCTGACTATCGCCGCAAGTTTATATGTAGAGTCGGCTCTGTTTTGGCTGAAGCAACGGACATAGTACAAAAATTTTGCAGTCTGCCGCCTCTGTTTTCATATAAAAATCCTCTTGTAAATTCAATGAAAGGCGCTATGATAGCTTTGCATTTATTCCATATTCTGCAAGGGGGAATCGGCGATGTCCTATCACTATCTATTGGATCTGGCTTTGATTTTATTGAGTACCAAGCTGTTGGGGATCGCAACAGGAAAATTCCAAATGCCGCGGGTGGTGGGCGCGCTGCTGGCCGGGCTGATCCTGGGTCCTGCGGCGCTGAATATTCTGTCAGAGACTGCGTTCCTTTCCCAGCTGAGCGAACTGGGCGTCATCGTGATTTTGTTCACCGCCGGAATGGGCACCGACCTGCGTGAACTGCGCGGCGCCGGAAAGGCGGGCTTTTTGGTGGCGCTGTGCGGCGTGCTGGTACCCATGCTGATGGGCACAGGCTTTGGCTGGCTGGCGGGACAGGCAGGCTGGCTGCCGGGAAATACCTTCCTGGAAAACATCTTTTTAGGCACGGTACTTACCGCGACCTCTGTGAGCATCACAGTAGAGACGCTCAAGGAGCTGGGGCATCTGGACACCCGGGTGGGCAGTACGATCCTGGCCGCCGCCCTGATCGACGACGTGCTGGGTCTGGTGGCGCTGACCGTGGTGTCCAGCATGGCGGGCGGCGGAGGCAGCCTGCTGCTGGTGCTGCTGAAGATTGTGTTGTTTTTTGTCTTTGCCGTCGCCGCCGCGCATGGAAGCATCCGGCTGTTTCGCCGGATCATTGCAAGCGCCCACCAGAAAAACCTCCGGCGCTATCCGGTTTTTGCTTTTGTGCTCTGCCTGCTGCTGGCCTACTGCGCGGAGGAATTTTTCGGTGTGGCCGACATTATCGGGGCCTTTGTCGCGGGGCTGGTGGTGGCCTGCACCCCCAAGGCCGGTTACATCCGCTCAAAGTTTGAGCCCCTGAGCTACCTGCTGCTGACACCGGTGTTTTTCGCGGGAATCGGCATCAAGGTGGAGCTGCCCCAGCTGAACGGGACGCTGGCGGTCTTTTCCCTGCTTCTTCTGGCGGTGGCAGTTTTGTCCAAGATCATTGGCTGCGGCCTGGGAGCTAAGCTGTGCGGCTTTGACGGAGCGGAGTGCCTCCAGGTGGGAACCGGCATGGCCTGCCGGGGTGAGGTAGCTCTGATCGTGGCCAACCGGGGGTTGTCTATGGGGGTGCTCAGCCAGGCTATGATGACGCCTATCGTGATCACTGTGGTGGGCTGCGCAGTGCTGACGCCGGTTTTACTAAAGCTGTGCTTCAGCGGACAGCCCAAGAGTACAGCGGCGGGCAATGCACTGGCTGACCACTACCATAAGGCGGAGCAGCTGGAACTTATGTCCGATGAGATGCTGAGAAAAAAGCCTCAGTGAGGCATTTTTTAGCGTGGGTAAGGGCTTTTCTCCGACAGCTTCCGCTCAAAGCGGTCCTTTCGGGTATCTGTGGGGACCGGAGTGGGATACCGCCCGGTAAAGCAGGCGTCACAGCAGCGGCCCTGTCCGATGAGTGCCCCCAGCCGTTCCGCTGGCAGGTAGCCCAGGGAGTCCGCCCCGACGATTTGGGCGATCTCCTCCACGGTGTGGTGGCAGGCGATGAGGTTTTCCCGGGAGTCTATGTCGGTGCCATAGTAGCAGGGGTTGAGGAAGGGGGGCGCGGAGATGCGCAGGTGAATCTCCTTAGCCCCCGCCTCCCGGAGCAGGCTGACAATCCGGCCGCTGGTGGTCCCCCGGACGATGGAGTCGTCCACCAGTACCACCCGCTTTCCTGCCACACTGTCCCGGACGGCGCTGAGCTTGATGGCAGATCTGAAAGCCCTGAACTCCAGTGTGGAGGTGAGTCAGGAGGAGCGCGACGAGGTGGTGGCCGTGAAGGCCATGTTCCTCAATGAGGACTACCGGTAGCCTGACAGGATAGAGGCGGCCGGCCTGCTGGTTCGATATGCCCTACATAAATCGAAAATCCTCTTCGATGAGGGAAAAGGCGTGAGACATGAATTGCTCACGGCTGTAGCAGTTAAAATGATCTCGCTCTGCAAGGGCATGAAACGATGCAATTTTTGGCTCTGTGTCAATTCAAATCCGGAGCATAGGCTGACATTTTCTTTCTATCAAAATGCTCCCTCCAAATATTCTTCCAGGCAGACGCCTAATGTGTGAATTTGCTCCGCATCCTCCCGGCCCACATAGCGGTAGTGCCAAGGTTCATAGATGATGTCTGCCCTTGCGGGCCAGGTCGAGAAACTCATATACTTGAGGAACGCCACATTTCAAAACAGGCGCTTGGCTTATGGAGCAGAAATAAGATCTAAATCTAAACAATTGTCTCTCAAGTTCTTCCTTGCAGCTTCCTCTGCTGAATCAAAATACACGCCTCTACACGGTCTGTTATAATGTCTCTATCCCTCTGGGGATAGTAGTTCAGGACTGGCCCTAGGACTTCCCGAATATCAGATGTTGTCAGCTTTGGCATAACCAGCTGCGTTCCGTACAGACTGCGGGCTGTATTCATCTGCCGGGTAAAGGTGGTGTTGAAAGGTCTGGCCTGCAGGGCGGAGATTAAGGCAGGCGGCAGGATGTCCATTTGGGACAGCTGCGTGTTGGACAGAAGTCCGGCGCCATTGTCGAAAATGGGGCAGTAGTCAAATTTCCCATTCTGCTCTATGACAGCGATATTGTTCAGATGGCGGTCATCATTGCAGAACAGAGCATCTACCTCAAAAAGCAGAGTCAGGTATTGGGGGAACAGCTCTAAACCGGTAAGCTCCGCCGTTGCCTCTGCCAGATAGGCGATCCGTTTCTTGTCGCTGGGAAGGCGAACCAACTTCTCACGGAGCGGTTTCCCCAGGTAGCTGGACAGCAGGCGATTGATTGTAATAAGGGCCTGGTCGGGCTGTAAAAAGTTCTTGCTGGAGCAGCCTGTACGCTCCCGACCGTGAACCCGCAGACGCTCCATGTGATAGCGAACAAAGGTAAAGGGGGTGTCGGTTGTGATATTGCTTTGCTCTAAAAGCGTGGAGATGACCGTCTCCGCCAACGCCTCGTATCCGAATTGATCCAGCTTGTACCAGAGGTCGGACACTTGGTCATACCACTTTTCCTGGTTTCCCTTTGAGGATGTCTCCGCAATTTTTTCGTCGGTTACCAATTGGATTGTCATTTCAGCACCTCGATCATCAGCCACTGCTGATCCTCGGCCATGCGCCCGCCTGTTTTTTCTAGAATAGTCAAGGGATCATACTCATCCAGCCCTAAAGCTTCTAGATACTCCCGCAGTCCGGCCCTTTGCCGGGGGATGCAGCGCCCCTCTAGAAAATGCTGGAAGTCTTTCCAGTCTGGGAACGGGTTGTTTCCAAATGCGGTTTTAACAGGGGAGACCGCCTGGTTCTCAACAACTACAGTTTGTCCCGTAAAATCGGAATAGATAGTGGAGCAGAGGGTATCGCCGTCATAAAAACGCAGGACCCGAATCTCATGACCGAGGGCTTGCTGCTGTTCGGCAAAGTCGGAGCCGCTGGGTCTGCGGGACAGTGTGATGGTCGTTCCGTTAAAGGTCAGTTCCACCTCCCGATGTTTCTCGGTGATTCCCATCTCTTCCAGCCATATGGTGGGTAATGTGACCTTACAGGTTTTGGAATTTTTAGCAGCGGTCCCCCCGGCGGCGCTAATATTTACTTTTGCGTTGCGATGATCCATGTTCTCACCTCCTGAATATTATAGTTTATTCGGTACGAATAGTCAAGAAGTTGAGATTTCTTAGCGCTATAATGGACCGGCTCAGAGGGAACAGAGACAGCAACGCCGTCTCCGTTCCATATTTTTAAGCCGCTTGACGATTATCTCTCAAGCTTTTCTTTGGGGCCTCCGCGACATCGACAATAATCTGTTTCTCGTGGGGCAAGCAATCTTTCAGAAGCATTTCCACCTCTGGAAGGAAAGCAGCTGCGTCAAGAGATTGTGTTCCGGTGAGCAGATAATCTACCGTTACGCTTAGGGACGCTGCGATGCGGGAAATCGTCTCCAGGCTGGCCTTTTTACTTGCCCGCTCAATGTGGCTGATAAAAGGTGCGGACAAATCGACCTCCTCCGCAAGAGCCTCCTGCGTATACCCTTGCTGCTGGCGGAGATTACGAATTCGTTTTCCGATTTTTTTGTAATCCATTTTTGACCTCTCTTTCTCAGTGGCGCAAATGACCAAGTTGGTCATTTGCATGGAAGATTTTCCCTTATGCTGCACTGCGGAGCAGGAGCATTCTGGTTTTCTGAACCAACATTGACCTGCGCTGATGTGGCGTACGCTGCATGGCGGAGTCCAGCGCGTCCAGGTCGCCGAACAGCATGACTTCCTTTTTGGCTCGGGTAATGGCGGTGTACAGGAGATTGCGTACCATCATACTCTGCATCCGCTTGGATACCGGCATCAGGACGGTGTCGTATTCACTACCCTGGGCCTTGTGGACCGTAATGGCGTAGGCCGTACACATATGAACAAGCCCGCTGGTGTCATCCCACGAGGGGCGGCGTCCATCCGGCAGAACTACCGAGTAGTCGGGGGTTTCGTGCGGCTGGGATCGGATCTTCAAAATACCGACATCTCCGTTGCAGCACCGCCGTTCACGGTCATTTTTGGTGACCATGATCCGGTCGCTGTCCCAGAAAACGGAGCCTTTCTCCAACTTGAGGGAGTGCTTGTCCTCAAAGGGCGGGTTCACCAGCGGCTGGATTACTTGGTTCAGGCTTTGGACTGACAGGTCAGTGGCTCTGTTGAACGGGGAGAGAACCTGAACGCACTCCCCGGCCAGATACCGCTTTACTGCTTCGTCACGGATGGCGGCTTGGATATCCTTTTCCTCCAGTTGTACCAGTTGGAAGCTGTCGTCAAATACCAGGTCGGCAGCACGGGAGAGGGAGGAAAACTGCGTGGTGTTGTGAACGAGACCAGCAGCGTCTTTGGACTGACGATGGGTCGTTTTCAGTGTGATACTAGGGCACCCTAATGCCAGCAGGTCAGGGAGAATATTGCCGGCGCCTACGGAGAGCAGCTGGTAAGGGTCGCCTACTAGCACGACATGACAGGTATCAGGAACCCTCTGAAGGATACCCGCCAGCATTTCCAAGGTCATCATGCTGGCCTCATCTACAACCAGCAAACTGACATAAGGCCACTGGACAGGTTCCAAGAAGTCGTCGTCCGGACGGAGACCCAGTGCGCTGTGGACTGTCCGGGCCTGAAAGCCGGTGCGGTCAGTCAAATTTTGCGCCGCTTTACCAGTAGGACTGCAAAGGCCCCATCCGTTTTTAGATGGACGGTGGTCCATGATCGCCTTGACCAGGGTAGTCTTCCCAGAACCTGCGCCGCCCAGGATAAGAGACAGACGGCTGGACAGTGCCAGCTCCACGGCGGAGCGTTGCTCTCCGGCCAACTGAACGCCGTTGACCAGTAATGTGTCTGGCAATTCCGGCTTGTCCAGGCTTGGCGCGCGCAGGATATTGGCCAGACTGATTACGGCGGACCGCTCACAGCGCCAGTTGTAAGTTGTGTACAGGCGCTGGCCCTCCAGGTGGAGCAAGCCCTTGTGAAGCAAAAAAGCAAGGTCCTCCCGGAAGGCGGAGTAGGGGAGCCGGCGGTCATTGCGCTGGCAGACCTTGAAAAGAGCTTCGGCCGTCGTATAGGCATCGCCATTGAGCGAGATGTCCTCCATAGTACGAAGAATATACATCCCTCGTTTATCCTTTGAATAATACAATTCTATTCCTCCTGATTCTTTGGTCTAAACATTCCAGATGATCTCAGCGGAATTTTCGGCTACTTCTACCCGGCGGATAAACTGTGCGGCAACAGCCTTTTTCTCTTCAAAACCGAGGGAGAGAAAGTCTAAAACCGCAGGCATGACCGGACGCTTTTGTTCCCGGCGCTGTGCCTCCAAAATCGTCTGGCGTTCCTGCTCCAGCCGGGCCAGTGACCGCTGGAGATAGGAAGGCGGCATGTCCGCGCTCTCGGCAAAAGCGTCAATCAGGCGGTCCGCCTTTCTGTCCAGCTCCTCCAGTTGCATGGCATAAATGTCGTTCTCTTTTATCTCCAAGGCTTCCGCGGGGCATTCATCCAGCATTTTTGTGATTTCCGCTGTGATGATTTCTTCCAACTCTGAGAGCTTGACGTGGATGCTGGCGTCACAGCGAGAGAGGTTGTACCGGCCGCTGCAGGCCAGCCAGCGGTGGGACTTGTCCGAGATGACCTTGAGACTGTAGCCGCACTTGGCGCATTTCAGCAGCCCGGAAAGCCAGGTATAGGTGCCCTTTCCGCTGTTTCCAAGCTGACGGTTGCTGTCTAGCTTGAGCTGACAGCGCAGCCAGAGGTCAGCGGGAACGATGCCCCGGCTGTTCATGACCGAGGCGGAATGATCCTTCAGGCTGGTGTATTTGCGGTCAGAGGCCTTTCTCTTGCCTACCAGCAGAACCCCATGGACTCCGTCGAAGTGTTCGGCGGGCGAGGTGATA
>OFGQ01002388.1_pt1 | contig 10716 bp, 8 predicted proteins | sample 1521791 | NCBI WGS metagenome assembly OFGQ01 (sample SAMEA3504116, study PRJEB24116) | mouse gut metagenome | biome: mouse gut; feature: mouse-associated habitat; material: faeces | place: Denmark | collected 2011 | reverse complement strand
GGCTGGTTTCAAACACAGAAATCTGCCTGCCTCTGCCTCCCAAGTGCTAGGATTAAAGGCGTGCGCCACCACTGCCTGGAATATTTTTTCTTATACAGGAAGCCTAGTAACAAAACCCTTTGTGGGTAGTGTGTGGTGGTACACACTTTTAACCCAGAACTTGGGTAACAAAGACAAGTAGATTTCTATAAGTTTGAGGCCAGTCTGATCTATATAGTGAGTTCCAGTCTAGCCTGGGCTACATAGTAAGACTGTATCTCAAAAGAGAACACAAAACCCTTTGTGTGGGGTGTGTGCATGTATATGTATGCACATGTCTATGGGTGTAGAGGAACCAAAAATCCAATGTCTTCCTCAGTCACTCTCCATCATTCCCTAAGACAAGTGTCAGAGGCTGAAGCTCCCTGTTTTGGCTGACTGGCTAGACAGTGAGTCCCAGGATCCTCTCAGTTTGACTCTAACTCCAGGACAGAGTTACAGACACATGCAGATGTAGTGATTAGAATGTGCTTCAGTCTCAGGCTGCTTCAGACTGTCTACAGCAGCTAACAAACAATGCCTCATGCTCTAGCAGGGTTGTGGTTTGTCAGCTGCAGATCCTGTGACCTTTGGAATTCTGGGAACTTTTCAGAGGGTAAATAAATGCTAGAGCCCTAATAGGAAGTTGGTGGTTGCTAGTCATTTAGGGGGGTTGGTTGCAATTTGTCAGTAGTTGTGCTCTAAGAAGAAACAAAAGGAAAGAAATTAGATTCAGGGATCTCTGTATATATATTCTTTTTTCTCTCCTATCTAGAGATAGGGAGTGAAACCAGGAAGGATAAAAGGTAGAAAAAGAACTCATAAAGTACCAAAGACCAGATACACACAGTCATATTCAACTTTATGTGGGTGTTGGGGATTTGAACTCCTGTCCTCATGCTTGAACATCTTACCAGTACCACTAAACACATCTAAAGAAAGCAGGGAACCAGATGAAGCATGGTACCAGCTTCACCAGTCATAAACTCCATTCCCACCTGAGTGCTCTCTCTTCAGAGCATTAAACCTAACCAGATCTGGTCATCTCCTCCCAAGGCAGGGACCACCCAGCATGTCTTGAACATTTCTGAGAAGATACCAGTCTTCACTAAATGCAGCTGCTGCCTCCCCAGGGAACTGCATGGTCACCAACAGGTAGATCTATGTCACTGAGAGTTCCCAACAGTCTGCTTTATTCCAGAACAACCATGACCCAGGGACAGTCTCTGGGACTGTTTCTGTTTGAACCACTTCCTTGTATTATATTCCAATGTGTTGCTCATCCCTAGAACATGGAACTTGCAGGAAATTTCCAAAACCTACCCCAGCCAAGGAAACGAGGTAGTCTGGGTCATTTCAAACTAGATGACCAAGAACCTCTTGGGAGACACCATGCTTCCAGACAGGCCTCCTGATCATGCAGTCTGGGTGCCAGTGGGTAAGATCTGGCACAGTCTTCCAACAAGGATACTCAAGAATACTGAGTCTTCCAGGCTTTATCTGAGCGTAGTGTTGCACACTTATGGAAAATACTGGTTCTGGTAAGAACTAGTTTGCTTCCTATATGACATGTTTTCTTTTAATGAACAGTGATTCCTAACTCAGTACAAAGAAAAATACCTACAGACATGCATGTGTGAAAAATGGTTACCTACCCTGGGAGGTCCTTACTAAGTGTCAATTAATAAGGACTGTAATGTGAGCCCCAGGCTCCCTAGTAACCAGTCTGTACCTCACCTTGGAGCACAGAGTCCTGCTGTAGTGAACTCTTGCTTGAGAGGTTTTTTTGGCTCCATCCAAACGGGCCATGGTGTTTTCTCTCCAGAGATGTAACGCCCACCTGTAATGACATGGGTCAGGTGAGGAGAGTGACAGCAGTTTGGGCCTGGGAGGCTTCCGTGAAACACTTACTCCTCCCCATGCCTGAGTAAAGACTGTGCCTCAGAGCATCTGTCTCATGACCCTCAAGCTCATGCTCTTGCCGACACCCAACAACAGATGCTGAGTGTCTGCTCTGTGCCAGGTACCAGGTGGGACCAGGTGGCCATCACCGAGTCCTCAGGAGAGAGCACAGCTGTAAGCGGACGATAACAATTCAGGTGATTCACAGTGAGATAAGAGGCACATGAACCCCAGCACCTACTTGCTCTCTCATTCTGGGCTATCTGAGGGTGCTTCATGAGGACTTCAGGGGAGTGATTGTTTAAAGTCCACAAGACCCATGACCTACACACAGCCAGAACAGCATGTGCTAAACAAATACAAAGGGAGAGGGAGCAGGAGTTCAGAAACTTGAATTATAAGGAGTGGGGGTGGGGTGAGAGTTACAGATGGCCCTAGAGGGACAGAGAGGCCGCAGGCTGCACACAGGAGTGGGAATGAAATAGTATATCAAGGAGGAGAGAAGGTTAGATGTGAAGCATGGTGGGAAGAAGGCTCAGAACACGACAAACACGCTCCTATGTGGGCCTCTGGTGAGGGTCTATTACCTGCATGGGCAGACAGAGCATGCTGAGGTGAGCATGAAGATGCATAGCTTGCCATGGGGAAGCCAGAATCAAACACTTAAGCAGTAGGAGGCACTGAGGCCATTCTCTGCACATCTTAGGCAGGACTGCCCCACCCACCCACACCTGATTCTGGAAGGTCTTTCCTCGACCTGAGAGATCCAAAGGACTCAAGACTCACCACAGCAGCTGCCTGTTGTGCTGTCTCTCCCTGGCCGCCACCTCCCGCAGAACACTCCTCACCCTATTCTGGTAAACCTGTGGGAGAAGAGGAAGACTGGAGGCCACCCTGGGACCATACTTCTCCCTCTACAAGTAAGCCTCAGAGGTGCATTTACCACAGTGGCTACCAGGCCAGAGCTATCAGAGTGGGAAGAGGCTGAAGGTCTCCATTCCAAGACCAGCACCTATCTCTACTATAATGTTTCACAAGGCCCGACTCCTGAACTCTTATATAGAAACCAGATTTCCATGATGGCTGGCACCCCAGGCAGCACTTTCTGGGACACCTGATGTTTTGAGCCTTGCCAGATCACTCCGGGGAGGAACATAAACGCTTCCAGAAACCTCCCCTACCCCACAGTGAGGAGACCTAGAAGAAAGAGCTGGCTCCTACCAGCCACTTCTGCAGAGCCCTGCGAAGCAGGATGCACTGGCTGTGCAGGGCCGCACACTTCAGTTTCTGCTGCTCTTCCAGCCTCAGGGCCAGGCACTGTACACAGGGAAGAGTGGGGACTGTGGGCCGAGGGCCAGGAGGGGCTCACGGCAGCAATGTCTCTGGGTTTTCATTCTGTGAGCTCACAGAAGGAGAATATACCAATTGAGCCTCAATCTCATTTATAAATATAAACCTCCTAGAGGTTGGTCGGTGTCGAATGAGCAAGTGCCAGACAGGAAATGCTGGACAGGTACTGGCTTCAATGTTACACCCTTAGTAGAGTTTCTGTGAACGGCCAGACAGGAACTTTACATTCAGTAAGTTCAGATAATAACAGCCCCACACATAGTTATCACTGCCTCACAGTTGCCCTTGACCAGAGGCATATGGAGGAACCCATCTGTCTGTCTGCGTCATGTGGACAAACAGCCCCACTCAGGCTGTGCCCATGCCAAAGCCTTACCTCCCTCCACATGCTCCAGGCCCAACTCAAGAGCCGCGCAGAGTGGAAGTGCGCAGCCTGTGCTCTGCCCATCCTCCTGTGGAGAAACAGGAGAAGCTCAGCAGGGGCCAGACCACAAGGGGCCTCAGAACTACTGAGCTCAGGGAGTGAAGGATTCTCTGAAGAGCTGTCTGATGATCTGGGCCTCTTCCAAGTAGGGACACAGAGATTCAGGAAAATTTCAGGAAACCTCATGGGGCTTCAACATCTTTGCACCAGACACGTGGGCTGCATGCACTCTCCATTGTAGCCCTGTGGTCTGATAAACACTGTCATAACCTGCCCACTAGTAAGTGTCCAGCCACCTGATAATGGGCTCATCAGTTTATACCCTGCCACTAGCTACATGGGTCCCAGGCAGGAAGCAAGGTGGAGCTGAGTTTCAGAGCATCTGAGTCCAATGACAGATTCCAAGGTCCTTGATTCAAGCTGAATTTCCAGGACATACAACCAGCCCAACCTGACACACCACTATGGGTGGGCACATGGAGCTAGCCTGAGGGGGTTAGAAGCTCTGGAGTAGAAATGCCACTCACTCTATCCTAAATCCTTGGGTACTTTCCTTCCAGATGCAGAAAGCCCTCCTGAGCAGTCCACTGTGGTGGTGGGCAATGGCCATGGCTTGCTGCTGTCGCTCCAGCTGACACACTGCTGCCTGCTGGTGCCACACGAACCAGAACCTACGCAAAAGCTGCTGCTCTGCCTGCAGTATAGCCTGAGGCAGGGTGGGAGGAAACAGAACAATCCAGAAGGAGAACAGTTCAGAGGCTGGAGGAAAATCTGTGACCAGCAAAAGAGATCCTCCCCCAGCAGCTGTCCATGAACTGAGCTGACAACAGACATCAATGTCTGGATTTTCCCAGGCTCCTGCACCTGGCAGGGTGGACCACAATTGTATAACTTTCTGAGAAGCACCCCAGGGCAAGTGCATAAAATGGATCATCCCCCCGCCCCCCAGGAACCCATTCAAAGAAGACTACACACCATTCTCTCTGCCAAGCAGTTTTCTCGATGCTGAGACATCTTCTGCCTCCAGAGAGCAAATACTTGCTTCTCTAATGTCCCTCTAAATACACAGAAATGAGAAAAACTGACTAGAAGCCAAGCATTTCCAACGAAAGACAATTCTTATTTTTAGTTTTTAGTTTTTCTGTGTAGCACTTGGCTGACCTGGAACTTACTTTGTAGACTACACTGGCCTCAAACTCACAGAGACCACACTGCCTCTGCTTTCTAAGTGCTAGGATTGAAGATGTTTACCACCGACTTTACCACCCTGCGGCTCCTTGACCTTTGTCACTCTGTGGGTGACCATTGTTCTAAGACAGCGGTGCTCAGTCTTCCTAATGCTGCAACCCTTTAATACAGTTCCCCATGTTGTGGTGACCGCCACCCAACTATAAAATTATTTCTACTGCTATTTCATAATTGTAATCTTGCTACTGCTATGAATCATAATGTAAATATTTGTGTTTTCAAATGGTCTAAGACCCCTGTGAAAAGGTCACGACCCACAGGTTGAGAACTGCTATTCTAAGACTTCAAAAGACCGTGTTTTATAGAACAGGAGCACAGCATTTTAGGGAAATAGCATAATGTGAGGCTCCATCAAAGCTCTCATTACAACACTAACAGGAAATTGTGCTCATGAAAGAAGAGCAGACAACACATACAACACAAGCTGTTCTGAGAACACTTGCAAAAAGGATGGCCAAGAGTTGTCCCAGGAGAAAGTACTGGCTAATTTTTCCTGCTCCATGAGATCAAAGGTCCTCATTCTGAAAACCCAGAGGACCAGGGACTGGGGCTGGGAAACCAGTAACACAAAGCCAAGGCATACCAAAGTCACCAGAGCTACAACAGAGCTGCCTGTCCCAGACACACGGGAACTGCACAGCATACCTGTGGAAACGCACTGCTTTTGTGTGCAGGATCCGTCTCTGCTGGTGCCATAGCCAGCCTCTGTACCACGTGTAGAAGGCAGCAGGCAGTGCTCTGCTGGAAATGACCATCTGCTCTGGCCCGCAATAACTGAAACAAAGTAACAAAATGCCTCTGTGAAAGCTCAGAGGCACACTCTTCTGAGAGACTGCTTCTCATACAGGCAGGAACAGAATGAAGTGTTATGTTTGATCTTCACCAGTTTGCTAGGTTAAAAACATACCATGAGGAGCTAGAGAGACAGCTCAGAGATGGCAAGCACTGACTGCTCTTTCAGAGGTCCTGAGTTCAATTCCCAGCAACCACATGGTGGCTCACAGCTATATGTAGTGAGATCTGACTCCCTCTTCTGGTGTGTCTGAAGTGACAGCGTACTCATATACATTAAATAAATAAATCTTTACAACAAAACAAAACCAACAAACCAAACAACAAAAGCAATGTGAAACATGAAACTATTTGCATCTTTAATCGTATGCAGTGTTATTTTTCTAGACACAAATGAGTAAGAATATGTGTGTGTGTGTATGTGTGTGTGTGTGTGTATTTAACTGAAGCTGGGTTTGGTGACACACATGTTTAATTCTAGCACTCTAGTGGCAGAGGCAGGTCAATCTCTGCTGAGTCTAAAGGCCAAACTAGTTTACACACATCAGGCCAGCCTAGTCTACATAGTTGAAGCCAGTCCAACGATGACTGTCTGAGACCCTGTCTCAGACAGACAGACAGACAGGCAGGCAGGCAGGCAGGCAGGCAGACAGACAGCAAGCTGGAAAGGGCTCTGCACTTAAGAGCGCCCGGGTTTGATTCCCAGCCCCCACATGGTGGTTCTGAGCCATCTGAAATTCCAATCCCAGCAGGCCCTATGCCTTCTTTTGACCTCTGTGGACAGCTGCCAACACCCAGGTCAGGCCACTCACAGTCCTGTAATTTCAGGTCCTCTTTGGGCTTACTCAGACACTGCACAGACTCTGCATAGATATACAGAATAGACATGCACATAACTAAAAATAAATTTTAAAAAAGATTTATGTATTGATTTATTTATTTAATGTATATGAGTGCACTGTAGCTGTCTTCAGACACAGAAGAGGGCATTGGATCCTATTACAGATGGTTGTGAGCCACCATGTGGTTGCTGGGAATTCAACTCAAGTCCTCTAGAAGAGAGCAGTCAGTGCTCTTAACTGCTGAGTCATCTCTCTATTCCCCTAAAAATAATTTTTTTTAAAAAAAATGTGCAGTGAGAATTTCTGTTTCTTAAAAAACCCAGATATGTTATATAAATATGTTTTTGTTTTAACCCCAGGCATGAGGTAAGCGGCTACTTCACAGCAGGTGGTTATGATGTTCCTTTTACAGTAGCCAGCCACAGACTTGGGATTCTGGAGATGGCCTGCTGCTGCTGGTCCCTGCTGGTCCCTGCGGCTGTGTTTGCTATTGCTGGTTTGCTGGACATTTTGATAACAAAGATTGGACTGGCCCCAAGGACACCAACCCCCTGACCCCTGATCGGCAGGAAGTAGCTTACAGAGGTTTTCGACCCCCCTTTCCCTCTGGCCTTCTTTCTCTCTTACCTAGTGTTGGGGGTTGTAAAGGTTTACGGTGGAGCAAGGGTTGGAAGAGAGGTAGAGACATTAGAATTCAATAAAATAGTTGTTTTTTTTTATTTTTAAGCCAACAAAAATGACTCTGGGTGCTGAGGGGCAGTAGAGGGATGGCTCAGTGGTTAACTGCATTCTTGTTCCTGCAGGACTCAGATTCAGTACTCAGGACTCTCATGGTGGCTCACAACTGTCTTTAACTCCAGTTCTAGATGTTCCTACACCCTCTTCTGACCTCTGTAGGCACTGCACTTATGTACACAGACATTCGTACACATAAGTAAAATAAATCTTAAAAAGTCTAATGAACTCACGAACTTATCTTCCCAATTCAGTAACAAGTCAATATTTTACCATTCTACATGTTACTTTTGCTTGTTTGTTTGTTTGAGACAGAGTCTCTCTCTATAGTCCTCGCTGTCCTAGAACTCACTCTGTAGACCAGGCTGACCCAAAACTCACTGTATGTAGCTCAGACTGGCATGAAACTCATGATCACCCCCCTCAGGTCTGAAGCACTGGAATTACAAGCAGACAACACTGGTGGCCATTATACTTTTTGTCTGTTTTTGTTTTTTAAGATAGAGTTTCTGTCTAGACCTGGCTGTCCAGAAATCATTCTGTAGACCAGGCTGGCCTCAAACTCAGAGATCTGCCTGCCTCTGTCTCCCAAGTGCTGGGATTAAAAGTGTACACCACCATGCCAGGTTACATTAACTTTAAAAAGAAACTCACAATGAATAACCTTTTGTTTCCCTAAAACAGAAAGAAGTGCTCCTGAGATAGCTACTTGGACAGGTGGTATTTTTAACAAAAGGCTTTTACAGAGTAGTGGCCAAGGCAAGCTCCTGCTGCTCTTTGACTTGTCTCTCCTCCAGAAGCAGGCTGAGTTAGAGCAGGGTAAGAGAGACCTGAGCTAGCCCTTCTAACCTGAGCTAGCCCTTCCCACCTGCATCATCCTGGACATCATGGAAACTCTTTTTCTTTTGGTTTGTTTTCCTTTCTTTCTTTCTTTCTTTCTTTCTTTTCTTTTTTTTTTTTTTTTTTTTCAGATCAACCACTGTAGTTTATTACTCCAATGATTCGCACAGCCGGGTTGCAAGTCTAAGGCAGGCTGCCTGCCTTCCTGGAGGTACTTACCCCACCTCCCCCTCTGGGGGAGCTCCACTTGGCCATGGACCTCATAAACCTCTGAATGCATTTATTTAGACTTTTGGACATCTGCGTGTTTCCCTCTGAAAATGTTAAGAGCCATGTCCGCCTACCCCACGGCCTGCCAGTCCAGCCTGCAGAGAGATTCCCGCTATTTTGTAATTCTGAAATAAATAGAATTGGTAGCCAAGTGAGTGCTGAGTGATGTCAGGGTGGCCCCAACAGCCTCCAGAGGAGCACTGTGGGGACAGTCTCAAGGTGTCTTCTGATGGGCAGGCACTGTGCAACATGTGGCAGTATCAGGCTGCCTACAGTTTGTCCAGGAAGTTGTCCAGCCCTCTTTCAGGCCCTTGTGCTTGCAGGTCTCAGCTACCACTTGGCTGGGGCGGCTGCTGTTGACAAAAGGATCCCCAGGCAGGATCTGCCAGTGGTCAAACTCGCACTGGGGGAAGGCCTGGCTGCTAGTGTTGGATCGCAGATCAGCAGTGAAGCCAAAGGATTCATTGACAGGCAGATATGCCTTGACCACAAACATGGGGGTACCGGCCACCTGGGACATATGGCCACGCTTCCTGTTCAGGACACCATAGATGCCACCCACCACTTGCTCAGGACACTGGATCTCCACCAGATAGATAGGCTCCATGAGGGCAGATCAAAGTACTGGTCTCCCCACAGCTTCTTCATCATGCCCTCTACTTTCTTGGCACGCTCAGTTGCACCCAGCTGGCCCTCGCCCTTGGCTGCAAACTTGGCCACGTACATCTCCGCAAACTGCTTCAGGGTGAAGGCCCAGCCATGCAGGCCAGAACCAAAGCCTACGGCACCCAGGACGGGGTCAATCATGATATTGCCCATGGGCCCACTCTCACCCTCGCCATCGGTAGAGATGATGACGTTGACGTTTTCCACGATGCGCTGGAAGGTCTGGTAGAGCTCCTCGGGTTCCAGCTGCAGCTCCAGCAGGGGCCCGGTCCATCTTGTTCATCATCAGGACGGGCTTGATGCGCTCAGCGATGGCCTGGCGCAGCACAATTTCTGTCTGCACACACACGCCAGACACACAGTCCACCACCACCAGAGCTCCATCGGTGACACGCAAGGCAGCTGTCACCTCTGAAGAGAAGTCCACATGGCCGGGAGAGTCGATGAGGTTGATGAGGAAGCCCGAGCCATCCTTGCTCTGCTTAATGCGGTTCAGGTCGTTCTTAGAGAGCTCGTAGAAGAGGGAGATGGCGGTGGACTTGATTGTGATGCAGCGCTCCTGCTCATCTTTGCGCATGTCAGTGAAACGTGTCTCCCCGGCTCCGGCGGAGGCAATGATGCCAGCCTTGCACACAAGGGAGTCGTTCAGCGTGGACTTGCCGTGGTCCACATGGAGATGACTGACATGTTCTGAATGTTGGCTTTCCTGTCCGTGATGGCACGGATCTGAACTACTGTGAAGTTCACCATGGTGGTGGATGGCGACAGATTCTCAGAGTCAGAGGTGAACAGGGAAGCGCGCCTACAGTGGCCTGGTTTGTTTTCTTGAAACAGGGACTTATGTAGCCTAGGATAGCCAACACTCACTAAACAGCCAAGAATAACCTTGAACTACTTACTGATCCTCACATCTCCACCTCACAGGCACTAAAATGATAGGCAGGCAAGCTCCCTTTTTCAAACTACATTTTTGTTTTGTTTTGTTTTGTTTTGTTTTGTTTTGTATGAGACAAGGTATTGTGTAGCCCGGGCTGGCCTGGAATCTGCTGTGCATCTGAAGACAACCTTGAACTTCTTATCTTCTGTTTCTACCTCCTGAGTGCTGAGATGGTGGGTATGAACCCACACACCTGGTTCCTTTTTTTGAGGTAGTCTCACAATGCAGCCCAAATTGGTCTGAACCTCACTATTCAGACTGACCTTGAACTTGCAGCAATACTTCTACCTGTGTCTCTTGGGTGCTGGTATTACAGGTATGTGCCATCACACCCAACTTCCAGATAGCCAACCTGAAACATTGTGATGTGGTCAAGGACAGCTCACCCATGCAAATGAGTCAGCACCTCAGCTGAGCACTGCTCTGAGCTATGACAGGCATGCCAGACTAGCACCGGGCTAGGCATGCCAGACTAGCACCAGGCTAGGCATGCCAGACTAGCACCGGGCTAGGCAGGTGTGATTCTGCGCGCCTTTAAACCCAGCCTGTCTTAGTCAGGGTTTCTATTCCTGCACAAATATCATGACCAAGAAACAAGTTGGGGAGGAAAGGGTTTATTCGGCTTACACTTCCATACTGCTGTTCATCACCAAAGGAAGTCAGGACTGGAACTCAAGCAGGTCAGGAAGCAG
>OFGQ01002387.1_pt1 | contig 10720 bp, 17 predicted proteins | sample 1521791 | NCBI WGS metagenome assembly OFGQ01 (sample SAMEA3504116, study PRJEB24116) | mouse gut metagenome | biome: mouse gut; feature: mouse-associated habitat; material: faeces | place: Denmark | collected 2011 | reverse complement strand
AGAAGAGCGTCTCCGAGGTCGGGCGCACGCACAGCCTTTCCTGCAGGGGCTCAAGTCCCCCGTGTGTCACCCACGCAACCTCCGGCGCAAATCCCTCGACATGATCCTTCTCCTTTTCCAGAAGGCTTTCCGGTATGAACATCGGCATGTACACATTCTCCACGCCAGTCTTCTTGAACGCCGCGTCGAGCTGCTGCTGGATCTGCTCCCAGATCGCATAGCCCGCGGGCTTGATGATCATGCAGCCCTTCACGCTCGAGTAGTCGCACAGCTCCGCCTTCTTCACCACGTCCGTATACCATTGCGCGAAATCCTCCTCCATCGAGGTGATCGCCTCCACTAACTTCTTGTCATTTGCCATTGCTTTCTCTTCCTTTCTATATTTTCTCCTTATTCACTTCTTCCTTCACTTTTCCGACCTGTCATTCCTCATTTTTCATTCCATTCCAGTACTCCATCCGGTCCTGCCCAGCCTGCACATTTTTATCCAGGTGTGGATGCTCTCAGGATTCCCTATCCCCAAAAGTACCTCAAGCACGCTTGTCTTACCGCTGTTGTTATTTCCCGTCAGGATGTTGATAGCATTTAAATCACGTAAACACACATCGTTCAATCCTCGGTAATGATCGATATCCAGGTTTTTGATATGTCCAGCCATCTGTTCCACCACCTCTTTTTCCTCGGACCAGTCCCACGCAACACCCTTCACTTCCTTATATACATATACCGGTATGTTCTATGTCTTGCTTAACCTACATACTAACAAAATCTCATGCAAATGTAAATAAATTCCGCAAAAATCGGATCGCCTGCCGTGACAGTTCAGCCCAGGACTTCGCACTGCGCTGCGAAGTCCGTGAGAAAGCATGGCTTGATGCTTGTGACAGGAAGCCGAAGGCTGAACTGCTACCGCCTGTCTAAGAAAATAAGACGCAAACCCTCCGATTTCCGTCTTATATGATCCCATTATGAAATTCCTATTCTAAATCATAATTCATCCGCGATCGCCGCTGACGACACAAATGTCCCGACAACCGAAAGCACGACTGCAAGGATGATGATCAGCATACCGCCCATCAGAAGGATCATGGCTCCGCCGCCGTTGTCCTCCGCGCTGCCGTCCTGCGGCACCTGTTCCTCCACCGCATTTTCCACTGCCGTATCAGCAGCCTGCACCGTGACCGTTCCAAAGGAAAACATAGAGACAAATATCCCCACTACCATGGCAAGCATAAGCCTCGTCAACCTGCAGGCCCTACTGTTTTTTGTCATTAAATCCACCTTCTCCATCATATTTTCAGTAACGATCCAGCCCCCGCGGGATCTGATATCAAACCCATATACACACTGAATCATTTTTGACAACAGTTTATCATACAATTTAAAAATTGTAAATTATTTTTCCAAAAATTAACGAAAAAAATTAGTACCGCTACAGTGATACCTGTTCGCCGCCCTTAACCTCCACAACGCGCTCGTCGTCGACGCGCAGCCACAGGCTCTGCGCACACGGATTGCGGACAAAGGAACCGTCCGCCGCAAACTGTGCCATGCCCGCCGCATCCATATAGTCCGCGATCTGTATGTTGGTCGCGTACCAGATATCATCCCTGCCGCCCGCCATCCTGCAGAAGTCCTCGATCACATTCCAATTGTCGTTGTTCGCAAACTCATAGCTGTGTCCCCACACATACATCAGGTACAGATACTGCTTTTTCTGCAGCGCGACGAACTGCTCCCCCAGCTCCAGCAGTCTGTGATCGTGGTGGCAGGTCGCCTTCCACTTCCGGCAGCGCAAAACCGTCCGAATTGCCGACGATCCTGCCATAGCGTATGCCGAGTCCCGGAAGCAGGTCACAGATCTCCTGCGTGTACGAGCCGTTCGGATATGCCAGCCCGCGCACCGGATAACCCATGATCTCCTCAAGCTTTTTCCGGTCCTCCAGGATCTCCTGCGCCACGCTCGGAAGCGGGCAGCGCCCGATCGTGGGATGCGATACGGTGTGGCATGCCACCTCATGTCCCCTGTACAGCTCGGTACTCCGCCTGCGGGATCCGCACCGGATCGCCCTCAAGCCCGCTGTTCAAGTTAAACGTTCCCTTGATGCCGTACCTGTTGAATATTTCCACAAGCCGTCTGTCCTCGTGCTTCCCGTCATCATAGCTCATGGTCAGCGCCTTGTGCTTCCCGCCGGGAAAACACACATAGATCTTCCTGATATCTGTCTTCATAAGTACCCCCTACTTCATCCGCTCTGCCTTGATGTTCTTCTCGAAGTGCGCCACCAGCCTGCGCCCCTCCTCCTCGCCGGCACCCTCGAGCGCCGCGATAAATTCTTCGAGTGCCCCTCTCGTCTCATCCCCCGCCATGGCGAGGGAATGTTTCAGGCTCACAACATAGTCCTCGATGCGCTCGCTGAACTCAAAGGAAACACTGTCGTCCGGAAGCATTGTGATGTTGAGCGTGTACGCGACGTTCGTCCACTCGACACCCTGTGTCATGGCACACAGCTCCTTTGCCTTTTTCAGAAAATACATGCCTGCCTCCGTCCTGTCAAGCACATCATCCAGCGTGATCCCGAAAAAGTCAAAGTCCTCCCGCGCCGCAACGCACTCCACCTTCAGATCTGCCTTCTTATGATATTCCATATCCCACCTCTCCCTCCTGTGTGACTCCCCCGTGCGCACGCCGGGGCGCATATGTCTGCCGCAAGGCATCTGTGCAATTCCGCTGCTCCTGCGACGGGCACCCGTCAGCTTCTGCTGACATACTTCATCGGGGTGACCGTGCGCATAAAAGGAAAAGGACGCTGAGCGGTCACAGCGTCCTATATTTTCCATAATGGTAAGGGTCCTAATCATCTTCCTCCACGAAATCCGTGTGAAACATCAATAAAAATTCAGCCCCGTTCCTGATCGTGAGCTTCATCACCACGCCCCTGCCGTCCACTGATATTTTTGAGTCTACCTTTTTCACAGTGTCAAGGTTAAGCTGAACCGTTGTAAACATGTCATCACTCATGAGACACATGACTCTCCCTGCAACCTTTGCCTCGGAACAGATCACCGACAGCGACATATTTAGTCCGGTTCCATCCGTCACGTCCTCGACCGTTGAAAGCGCGATTGGTATATTTTTGACATCCGTCAGTACTGAAATCAGGCTATCAGCGTCATTGACGAGAAGCAGACGATTGCGCATAACCTCTAAATAGTTTGTCCAGTTCTGCATTCCATCCATACTCTGGCCTCCTTTGTAAAGGAACTGCGAGTTCTTGCAATATACAAGGCCTTCGTCTATATTTTATATTATACTTTTTCTGTAAAAATGTGTCAACTCCTAATCCGAAATCTTTTTATCAGAATATTATATTAAATTTATCAAAATTTAATGAAAATTCCATCCTCTTCCCGGTAGACGGATGGGTCAGTCCGACCGCATACGCCAAAAGCGCCGTGCTGTTGATGCCGAGCCTGCCCGAGATCTCCTTAGACTCCGCCGATCCATACTTGAAATCTCCCAGGAGCGGGAAGCCCGCGTGCGCCATCTGCACCCGGATCTGGTGATGCCTGCCCGTGTACAGCTCGATCTCCAGCATCGAAACAGCCTCGTTGTGCCGCAGGATCCGCCACCGCAGCGATGCCGCCTTCGCACCCCTCATCTCCTTTGGCACCACCCGGGATGTGTTGGTCCGCCCGTCCCTGAGCAGATAGTCCGCCAGTTCTCCCTCCGGTGCCTGGGGAACTCCCGCGACAAGCGCCGCGTACTTTTTGGTCAGCGTCCCTCTCTGCAGCCCGCCGCTGAGTTTTTTGGCTGTCCCCCCATCCTTTGCAAAGACCAGGAGTCCTTCCACCGGCTGGTCGAGTCTGTGTACCACGCCGATATAGGTGTCCTCACCTTTTCTCTTCCGATAATTTTTTAATTCGGACACAAGATCTGCCTGACCGACCCGGGCTGTCTCTGTCGCGATCCCGACCGGTTTATGCACCACCAGCAGCACATTGTCCTCATACACTATCATTTTGTCCATCTTCGCACATTCCTATTCGGCTGTAAAATTTTGTGAAGTTGATCAGAGCTTGAAGCGGTAGCCCACACCCCATATCGTCTCGATATATTGGGGCTTGGAGGTATCTGTCTCGATCTTTTCGCGTATTTTCTTGATGTGGACAGTCACCGTGGCGATGTCCCCGATCGAATCCATATCCCATATCTCCCTGAAGATCTCTTCCTTTGTAAATACGTGGTTCGGATTCTCCGCCAGGAAAGTCAGAAGGTCAAACTCCTTCGTCGTAAAGTTTTTCTCCACGCCGTCCACGAACACGCGCCTCGCAGTCTTATCGACGCGGATCCCGCGGATCTCCACGATATCATTCTCCTTGGTGTGGCTGCCCACCAGACGGTTGTACCGCGCCATATGCGCCTTCACGCGCGCCACGAGCTCGCTCGGGCTGAAAGGCTTGGTCAGATAGTCGTCCGCCCCCAGTCCCAGTCCGCGTATCTTGTCGATGTCGTCCTTCTTTGCCGACACCATGAGGATCGGCACATCCTTATCCTCACGGATGCGCTTGCAGATCTCAAATCCGTCTATCCCGGGGAGCATCAGATCCAGTATGATCAGATCAAACTCCTCTGCCAGCGCCGTCGCAAGGCCGGTATCGCCACTGTTCTCTATCCTCACCTCGAAATCGTTCAGCTCCAGGTAATCCTTCTCAAGCTCCGCAATTGCCTCCTCGTCCTCAACGATCAATATTCTGCTCATACGCCTTATCCTTTCCTTTCATCTTTGTCAATTTTGCTAAATCACCACTTCGTCGGTCTTCTCCGTGTACTTGCGCAGCACGAAATGCATGCAGGTTCCTTCGCCCTCCCTGCTGGTCGCCCACACGTACCCGCCATGATCCTCGATGATCTTCTTCACGATGCTCAATCCGATGCCGCTGCCGCCCTGGAGGGAATTTCTCGAGGAATCCGTCCTGTAAAAACGCTCGAAAATACTTCCGATATCTTTTGACGCGATCCCCTTTCCGTCATCCTCGATCTCGATCTTCACGGACTCGCCCTCATCCAGAAGCCTGATATCGATCACGCCGTTGTCATGCCCCATATACTTCACGCTGTTGCTGATGACATTGTTGATGACTTTTTTGAGCTGCTCCGGATCCGCCACGACACAGGTGCCCGCCGGCACGAGGTTGGTAAAATTGAGGTGGATATTCTTCGCCTCGAGGTCAAGCCCGACCTCCTCCACGCAGTCCGAAAAGTAATCCGACACATTGAGGATGTTAAAATGGTACGGGATCCTGTTGGAACCGATCCCCGAGTACGTAGTCAGCTCGTTGATGAGCCTATCCATGTCGTTCGCCTTGTTGTAGATGGTCTTGATATACTTATCCATCTTCTCCGGCGTGTTGGCAACACCGTCCATGATCCCCTCGACATAGCCCTTGATAGACGTGATCGGTGTTTTGAGATCGTGGGAGATATTGCTCACGAGCTCCTTGGATTTCTTTTCATTCTGGGCTTTCTCCTCCTCGCTCTCCTTCAGCTGGAGACGCATCTGCTCATAGTTCTCAAACAGCAGTCCGATCTCGTCCCCGCGCCCGCCGTTCATGTGATAGTCAAAATCGCCCGCCGAGATGTGCTGCATCGCCACGCCCAGCTCCTTGAGCGGTCTGTACACGTCCCGGTTGAGCCACGCCGTGATGATGCCGCTGGTGAGGATCAGTATGATCACCATGGCGACCACCATATACTGCAGCAGACGCCTGTTCACGATGGCACCGATCATGATATCCTTCTTGCTCAGCTCGTGCAGTATGTCAATGTTTTCATAATATCCATAGCCCATGAACACCATGACACCGCACACCAGGGGCACCAGTATGATCGCGAGAAACAGGATCATCATTTTCGTTTTGAGTTTGATATGTGTCTTCCTATTCATATAATCTCCATTCCAGTGCATAAAACGAGTGTGATCGAGTAAATATAAGATTAGTATAGCATATCCCGTTTTAAAATATAGTGCTTTGGGGATTTCTTAATTTTTTTTTAATCAGCACAAAATTCATATTGACAAACCCGATTTTAATGATTATAATAACAGTAATCATTACTGATTTATATCATAATGATCGACGATGTACGGAGCATGCCGGTGCAGGACGCTCTCTGCACACACGGACACGCTCCAGCAGAAAGGCAGGGGTTCTATGACGATGAAATACAGCCGCCAGCGGGCAGCTATCCTCTCCTTCCTACAATCCCGCAGGGATCACCCGACAGCGGAGCTTGTCTACTCCAATGTGAAGGAATCCTTCCCAAACATCAGTCTCGGCACTGTGTACCGCAACCTGAACCAGCTCGCGGATGCCGGCATGATCGCGAAGCACAGCTTCGGTCTGCTGGGGATTGACCATTTTGACTACAATACCAGCCCGCACTACCATTTCGTGTGCAGCAGCTGCAGCGCGGTCATCGACCTTCCTATGGCGTACAGCGCGGTCTCGGAGATCGACGCCAGGGCAGCCGAGGACTTTGACGGACTGATCCGGGAGCACAGACTATACTTCTGCGGCACCTGCAGAAACTGCCTTGACCGGGAATCAGGCAAAAATCATACTGGCTTATTGGAGAACAGTGAATAGCTACAGCCGATCTGTTTTTCATAGTGATAATAAAAAAGGAGGACTTTAAAATGAAATTTGTATGTACTGTATGTGGTTATGTTCACGAGGGAGACAGCGCGCCGGAGAGATGTCCGCAGTGCAATGCACCCGCTGAGAAATTCAAGGCACAGGAGGGCGCTATGTCCTGGGCTGCCGAGCATGTGGTAGGTGTCGCACAGGGTGTCAGCGAGGACATCATGGCAGATCTGAGAGCAAACTTCAACGGCGAGTGCACAGAGGTTGGTATGTATCTTGCTATGGCAAGAGTTGCCCACAGAGAGGGTTATCCTGAGATCGGTCTCTACTGGGAGAAGGCTGCGTGGGAAGAGGCAGAGCACGCTGCAAAGTTTGCTGAGCTCTTAGGCGAAGTCGTGACAGATTCCACCAAGAAGAATCTCCAGATGCGTGTGGAGGCTGAGAACGGCGCTACCGCTGGCAAGTTCGATCTTGCAAAGCGCGCTAAGGCTGCCAATCTTGACGCGATCCACGACACTGTTCATGAGATGGCTCGTGACGAGGCAAGACACGGCAAGGCATTCGAGGGTCTGTTAAAGAGATACTTCGGTTAAGAAGAAATGCTGTAAAATCAACATTTTTGAGGATTTAAGGGTATGTTGGAGCAGTCTGACATACCCTTATTTTTGTGCAAGCGATTGTGTTTGGATGTGGGTTTTAATTTTCATTTTCTTCAGCGAAACACACACCTTGAAATATGGGTCTGTGTTTTACTGAAAATGCAATAAAAAAGAAGGTTAGCTGTTCTTTCACCCATAACCAGCTACCCCTCTTTATTCTCCTTTGTCTGAAAGTCACTGTCTTTTATAAATTCTGCTTGTCTTGTATCTGACAGTCTAATATATTACACAACATGTTAATAGAATGTGTGCTGATACCCTCATTATTCCGTAACCGTTGCAAAAGTGATTTACTTATATTGTAGTCTGTCACTAAATTATACTGACTAATTCCCTTTTTCTTTAGGGTTTCCCATAATCGGTCATATATTATCATAGGTTCAACAAAATTTATTGTCTCCTTTCTCTTGCATATTTTTAATTTTAAGTCCATAATAGGTTTGACTAAATGGTCTATTTTCAGACCCTAAGCAAAAGGAGAATACGATTATGAAAAAAAGAACTGTAGCATTAGTATTTACAATGATAATATCCTTATCCATTGTAGGATGTGGAAAGAGTGCAGAGCCGAAAAAAGAAGAGCCACAGGAAACACAGGAGCAGGAAGAAAAGGAATTGGGTACAAAAGAAATTGACGGAGATATTGTATTTTATACAGAATTGCCAGAGTATGGTGACTATTTATTGAGTGATATAGAAGGATTTGAAACGGTAGATGAATTTCATGTAACTTCTACAAACAAATTGCCCGTTTATTCGATAGATGGAATAAATGTTGGGTATGTAAAGAATGGAATAACCGTTACAGTCAATGAAAAAGGTATAAATAGTGCTTGGTTTCATTTTTTAAATCCCATTAGCGGAACGGACTATGAATATTTATATGTTTTATCAGATGATTTGATAACTTACGGAAATGTCGATAATAGGTATACACCCGAAGAATATTTTGCAAAAGTTAGAGAAGAAATAGATAAATTGGAACAGGAATCTCAAGAATCATATGATCAATTTTTAGAGGAAAATCCAGATATTGACCTTTCAATAGCAGGTTCACCACGAAAAACAATCACAAAAGATAGTCCAGATGGACTGGAGACAGATGGTTCAATTATAGGGCCATCATTATTGAAAAACGAGGATATTGAAAGTTCGATTAGAAGTGATGCCCAATGGATATTTGGGAAATATGAGGAATATTATATTGATGTGACAAAAGAAAGTTACTTTGGTATGGAATATCAAGTTTATGGCAAAGAAAGGGAATAGTCAATAGCTATTGGAGGTTTTGGAGAAATCCGAAACCTCTTTTTATTCTTCCATTTTAAAGAATAATTATCCTGCTCCATTATAGAATAAATAATGTATCAATAAGATACTGGATAATTGCTCATTGGCGATTGATATAAAAAGGTTAAGTGTTAAAAAGGAATGTCATAATTCAAAACGGATTTATACTATTTACATGTTAAGCATTATGGATAAGGTCATAAATCCGCACCTTTGCCTATCCTATATAAAATTAAGATAAGGAACATTTGCATTAATGTGTGGTGTTCCTTTTTTGTATAGGATAGAGAATATAGGAAAGGAAAAAGGATAAGCAGAAAGACTTCGCATACTGTCTGTAAATGTATGTAAACATTAGGCCTATTTGGGGCAGTAGTCGGTTCACAAATTATAATTGTACTTGTGCCGATAATCTAGGTTCGCATTTTCTGTGGACAGAAATAGTCTGAAACGGCAATTATTTTTTCAATAGAATGTAGTATGTATGCATTAAGGTTGGACCTCTTGGTCCAAACCTTAATGCATACAAGAAAGGGGGAAACATATGTCAAAAAGACGAAATATAAAATATCAATTTCTGCATTGTATCAATACAAATTTTAGAGAAGGAATGGACAAACATTCTTTAAAGTCACAAGGCAAAGATAATAGCAGAATTTTCTCTTTTAGCGATAGAAAAAACTTACTTGATCTCAGTTCCTCTTTTTCAAACTGGCTCAAAATAAACTATCCAGAAATCAGACAACTATATGAAATAGATTCAAGCCATATACAAGAGTTTTTGAGTTTAAAATCAAGTAACTGTAGCCAAAAGACTTTAGAACAATATCAAAGCCGTTTCAGAAAATTAGAAGTATTAGCAAACTCTACATATAACATTAATGTTAATTATCATAATGTTGTTACACCGCTTTCAAGCCGAAATGGTGGGGGTAAAATTAGAAATGCTATGCTTTCTACGGATAACTATAATAAACTCTTAAAATCAACAAATACGAACTTCCGTAAGGCTCTTACTCTTAGCTTTCATTTCGGGTTAAGGGCTGCGGAGTGTGCAAAGCTCCGTTATGAAGATATATCTGCAAAAGGTATTAAAATCATTGACAGCAAGGGAAAAAGGAATCGGTTCATACCTGCAGAAAACAATCAGCAGAAGAAGGTTATTGAAGATTTTTTAAATAAAACTGGCCGTGTCTGCCCTATTCAGACAGGCTCGTTACAACAGGCCTTTAACCGTGAAAATAAGAAACAAGGAATAGTTATTTCTAATTGGGATTTTCACACCGCAAGAAAGGCATATGCGACAGGTAAATACAAGGAGTATCGGGAACAGGGGCAAACCGTCCAACAAGCCCTAAATACTGTAAGTCACCGATTAGGCCACGGAAACAATAGAAATGACCTAATGAAACAATATATATGCTGTCCTCTCAAATAATTTTGATCGTGCAGTTTTCGGGTTGATTTTTTATTATCTGTAGTTAAAATAATATAAAATCCAAAACGGATAGGAAAGGAATTATGACAATGAAATTAAAAATTTGCGAAATCTGTCAAGGAACTAAGTTTCTGACAGAGGACAAAATTAAAGAGGCTGTTTGCAAAAGAGGTATTAAAAAATTTGCTTACATACTGCATGATAAAGATACTTATACAGAGGATGACGAAAAGAAAAATCCTGAACACAAAGCAGGCACTTTAAAAGAACCTCATTGGCATATTTGCTTGCAGTTTAAAGATTCTCAAAACACAAAATATGTTGCAAAATGGTTTGATATTGAAGAACAATATGTAAATAAGTCCAGTTCGGGGCATTATGAAGATATGCTGTTATACTTAATACACAAAAATAGTTCCGAGAAATTTCAATATTGTATTGATGAAGTTCATGCAAATTTTGATTATGCTCAATTTATTCAAAGTAATGGAATATTGAAAACTCGTATTCAAGAACTCACTGATTTGATTATGGACGGAACTTTAAAAGAATATAACTATTTTAAATACATGACAAATTCTGAATTTCAGTTATATAAAACATCTCTTGAAAAGGCACATGAATATTATAGAGATTCTATTTATGACGGTAACAGACAATTAGAAGTTATTTATATCTGTGGGGG
>OFGQ01002384.1_pt1 | contig 10739 bp, 7 predicted proteins | sample 1521791 | NCBI WGS metagenome assembly OFGQ01 (sample SAMEA3504116, study PRJEB24116) | mouse gut metagenome | biome: mouse gut; feature: mouse-associated habitat; material: faeces | place: Denmark | collected 2011 | reverse complement strand
CGCTTTCGCGTCCGGGCCCTTTTCCCCTGCAGGCCGGCGCAGGCATCTTTCTCGAAATTGTTTCCGAATCGTATTCAAAAAGATGCAACAATGATACATGACCCTGTAAAATAATAGTTGGCAGGAGGAACTTTCCAGACCCTGTCTGCGTCTATATCATGCGAGGAAACAACTGGAGGCCGGAGCGGTCCGGCCTCCCCCAAGCGAACAGAAACAAGGAGGACCTTTGCAATGGATCGGATGAAAAAGAGGACTTTGTGCCTGCTGCTGGCGGCGTGCATGCTGCTGGGCCTGCTGGCGGGCTGCGGGAAGAAAAACAACGCCCAGCAGCTCTCCGCCACGGTGTACGTGCCCCAGTATCTGGACCTGAATCTGGATCTGGAGTATGTCCGGGGCGGGTGCTGCGACGGGGAGAACCTGTACGTGATCGGCCAGATCGGCCATGACGCCACAGAGACGGACCCCGACACCGGGGAAACCTACACCAGCCGCACCTATACGTATGACATCTTCCGCATCTCCCTGGCGGACGGCGCATCGGAGAAGCTGAGCGGCTACACCGCGCCCGCCGTGCCGGAGGGCCGGGGGGGCCGGGCCAGCATCGAGCGTCTGGAAACCGGCAAAGACGGCACCCTGTGGGTGACGGAGTATCTCTACTTATGGGGCAGCCGGGACCAGGAAAAATACCCTGACATCGCTGTCGACGCTATCGGCGGCATCGCCATCGACAGCGCGGTGAGCGTCATGGCCAGATCCGCCGCCGAAGCCGAACCCCTGCCGGGGTACACGGAGGTCGAGGCCACCCCCGACACGCCCGCCGGCGAGGTCTATGAGGACCAGGAGATCATTACCCGGCGGCAGCTGGACGCACAGGGCAACGAGCTGGACCGCATCGACATTTCCAATCTGGACGAGGCCCTTGCCGGCGTCCTGGGGGAGGACGAGTACATCAGCGGCCGCACCTTTGACAGCGAGGGCAACCTCTACGTCGTGACCGCCAGCAAAATCTACGCGCTGGACCCCCAGATGAACATTCTCTTCAGCGTGGAGGGCGAGGACATGTGGACCGAGCCGGTCCAGCTGAGCGGCGGCCTGATGGGAATGCAGGCGTGGGAGGATGACGATGCTTCCGAAACCAGCACCAATAAGCTGCGCACCATCGATCCGGCGAAGCAGGACTGGGGCCCGGAGTACATCCTGCCCAACAATGTCTATGAGTTCTCCCCCGGCGGCGGAGATTATCTCTGCTACTACCAGCTTAACGACTCCATATTCGGCTTCAAAGCCGCCTCGGACGGCAGCGCCGCCGGCGAGGGGGAGCGGCTGTTCTCCTGGATTGAGGCGGACATCGACTACAGCGATGTCAACGATTTCTACTTCCTGCCCGACGGACGGGTGGCGGCGCTGCTGATGGAGTGGCCGGAAGACGGCAAGGGCAGCAATGTGAAGGTCAGCGTCGTCATCCTGACCGCCACCCCCCGGGAGGAGCTGCCGGAAAAGACCACCCTGATCTACGCCTCCCTGTATCTGAGCTATGACGCCAGAAGGAAGATTCTCGACTTCAACAAGCGCAGCGACCAGTACCGCATCGAGGTCCGGGACTACGCCGAGTATGACACCGACGGCAGGGGCCAGATGGCCCTGCAGAAGCTGAACACGGAGATTTTGGCGGGCAATGTGCCCGATATTCTGGACACCAACAACCTGCCCCTGCGGCAGTACGGGGCCAAGGGCATCCTGGAGGACCTGTGGCCCTTCATTGACAGCGACCCCGACCTGGGCCGGGACGCGCTGATGGTCCGGCCCCTGGAGGCCAACGCCCAGGACGGGAAGCTCTACGAGATTTTCAGCAGCTTCTCCATCCAAACGGCGGCGGGCCCCTCCAAAATCGTGGGCGACAGCCTCAGCTGGACCCTGGCGGACCTGCAGGCCGCTCTGGAGAAGATGCCCGAGGGCTGCTCGATCATGGGCCAGGACGACACCCAGGAGAGCATGCTCCGGCTGCTGATGAGCCTGAACATGGACCAGTTTGTGGACTGGACCACCGGCAAGTGCTCCTTTGACAGCGAGGATTTCAAGGCCATGCTGGAGTTCTGCCGCAGCTTCCCCGTCGAGTGGGACTGGGAAAAGCAGGGGGAGGACTATGAGGATGCCAACTCCCGCATCATGAACGGCCGGCAGCTGCTGTCCACGATGAATGTGAGCGACTTCACATGGTCGGTGCAGTCTCCGGCGGCGGTGTTCAATAACGAATTCACCTTCGTGGGCTTCCCCAGGGAGAACGGCAGCGCGGGCAGCTACTTCAGCTTCTACCGGGGCCTGGCTATGACCTCCAGCTGCGCGGACAAGGAGGGCGCCTGGTCCTTCATCCGGCAGACGCTCCTGCCCCAGGTGGAGAACGGGCGGTACTTCGGGAACTTCCCCATCAACAAGGCCGACTTTGACAAGGTGGTCCGGCAGTCCATGGAGATCGAGTACGAGACGGACGAAAACGGCAAGCCCGTCCTGGACGAGGACGGCAATAAGATCCCCGTATACATGGGGGACATCTGGGTCACCAACGACCTGCAGGTCCCCTCCCGCGCCGCCACCCAGGAGGACGTGGACAAGGTGATGGAGCTGTACAACGCGGTGGAATCCATGTACGCCTATGACGAGAAAATCTTCGACGCGGTCAAGGAAGTGGCCAGCCAGTACTTCGCCGGCGACAAGCCTCTGGACGACACGGCCAGCCTGATCCAGAGCAAGGTGTCGCTGTACGTCAACGAGAGCCGGTAACGCCCCTCCGCCCCGCCCGTTCGCTTCGGCGGAAACGGGGCGGGGCGGAAAAATAAAACAACTGTGATAAAAGTAAGATGCAAAAATGATGCACGGCGCTGGTAGATTAGGGACAGTGATCTTGCATAAGGAGGAATTTATCTGATGATGAAATGCAAAAAAAGGGTCCTGACGCTGCTGCTGGCGCTGTGTATGCTCCTGAGCCTGGCGGCCTGCGGCAGTAAGGATAAGGGGGACGACACCCAGCAGCTGTCCGCTACGGTGTACGTGCCCGAATTTCTGAGTCTTGACCTGGACATTCTGGGAAAGAACTATAACATAAGCGGCGGCTGCACCGACGGCACCAACGTCTACCTGCTGGCCTACGTCTATCCCGACTACGAGGCCGGCGAAGAAGGAGACTCCCGAACCCTCCTCATCCGCTTCCCTCTGGACGGCGGCGAACCGACGGAAATGAAGAACTTCCAGAGCGGCAGCTCGGAGGAGGACGGCGCCGAGGTCAACCGGAACTTCAACAGCCTGCGCACCGGCATCGACGGGTCGCTGTGGCTGGAGGAGAGTACATACAGCTATGTATTCGATCTGCCCGAAGACTTTGACGAGGAGACGGACAGCAAGTACAACTACACCACCGACACCGTCCGCAAGGAGTACCAGGTCCAGCTGGATTCCACCGGCACGGAGATTACCCGCATCGACACCAGCGACCTGCAGGAGAAGGCTGGCGTGGAAGGCCGGTATCAGAACGGCCTCCTGGTGGATAAGGACGGGGATATCTTCATCACCGACAGCCAGAAGATCGTGGTGCTGGACTCCTCCATGAACGTCCGCTTCACCGTGGAGGACAGCAATATGCGGGGCGGCTCCCTGGTGGAGCTGTCGGACGGAAGCATCGGCGCCACGGTATACGTCACCGACGCCGCCAACCAGTCCACCACCGCCCAGCTGCGCACCATCGACAAGGCCGCCAAGGGCTGGGCGGAGAAGAGCTACGACCTGCCCCTCTACGCCTCCTATAACCTATATTCCGGCGGCGGAGACTACCTCTTCTACTACATGAACGGCGACGCCCTGTACGGCTACCGGGCCGAAGCGGAGGAGGGCAAGCCCCAGGAACAGCGGCTCCTCAGCTGGCTGGAGTCGGACATCAACGCCGACAACATTTCCTTTTTCTCCTTCCTGTCCGACGGTCGGGTCGTGGTCATGACCGAATCCTGGTACGGCGGGAACGACGACATCACCCTGGCCATCCTGACGGAGACGGACCGCTCCGAGCTGCCGGAAAAGACCACCCTGACCTACGCCACTATGGGCATAAGCTCCGACGAGCGCAGCCGGATTCTGGAATTCAACCGGAACAGCAGTACCCACCGCATCCAGATAACGGATTACTCTGAGTACTCTACGGAAGATGATTATACCGCCGGTATCACCAAGCTGAATACGGAGATCCTGGCCGGCAAGGTACCCGACATCATCAGCGTCAGCAGCCTGCCCATCCGCCAGTACGGCGCCAAGGGCATCCTGGAGGATCTGTGGCCCTACATCGAGAACGACACGGAGATCGGCGGACGGGAGGGCGTCATGGAGCGGGTGTTCCAGGCGGCGGAGCAGGACGGCAAGCTCTACCAGGTCTTTGACACCTTTGGCATCAGCACCGTCATCGGTTCCCGGAAGCAGCTGGGGGACCGGACCTCCTGGACGATGGCCGAGCTGAAGGAGGCCCTGGCCTCCATGCCCGAGGGCTGCGCCATCTTCGGCGAGTGGGATACCAAGGAAAGCATGCTGAGCACACTGCTGCGCATGAACCTGGACAGCTACGTAAACTGGCAGACGGGAGAGTGCGGCTTTGACAGCGACTCCTTCAAGTCCGTCCTGGAGTTCTGCAACAGCTTCCCCACGGAGTATACCCCCGTGGACGGCGAGTACGACGACGAGAACAGCCGGATCTCCGAAGGCCGGCAGATGCTGAGCCGGGAGACGCTGAGCGGCTTCGAAAATATCCAGCTTAACCAGGCCATCTTCGGCGGCGCGGATGCGCTGAACACCTTCTATCTGGATTACAGCTCCTATCCGCCCACGGTTTCCGACGTGCCCGTTAAGAACGACTGGGGCTACAGCGACGCCCAGAACCGGGTAAAGCCCGGACAGTACCTCACCTATATCGGCTATCCCCGTGAGGACGGCCGGTGCGGCAGCGCATTCGAGATCTACAGCGGCCTGGCCATGTCCAGCTCCTGCAAGGACAAGGAGGGGGCCTGGCAGTTCATGCGGGAGCTGCTGCTGCCCTGGGAGCCGGCAAGCGAGGACGAGCGGTGGGGCTGGAACCACTGGGGCTTTGCCGCCAACAAGGAGCAGTTTGAGAAGAACGCGGCGGAGGCCATGAAGGTAGAGTACATGACCGACGGCGAGGGCAATCCCATCCTGGACCTCAACGGCGATCCCATCCAGGAATCCTCCACGGGCTACGGCATGGGCGACCTGATGGTCAACATCCAGGCCACTTCCCAGGAGGAGTACGACCAGGTCATGGATCTGTATAACGCCATCGACACGCTCGCCAGTTCTGACAGCAGCATTTATGATATAGTCAACGAAGTGGCAGGCAGCTATTTCGCCGGGGACCGCTCCCTGGACGACGCCGCCGCCCTCATCCAGAACAAAGTGACGATTTATGTCAATGAAAGCCGTTAAAGAAAAAAAAGTAAAAAACAAGGCGCCCCGGGAGAAAAAGGCCGGGAAGGCGCGGAAGGCGTGGGACAAGGGCAATGACAAGGTCCGGGACGTCCTGCACTCCGTCGCCTTCCTGACCCCCAGCGTGACGGGCGTGGCGATGTTCTTCATCCTGCCGTTTTTGGTGGTGGTGTACTACTCCGTCATCCGCTCGCCCATGAATCCGGAGTTTGTGTTTCTGGACAACTTTCTCACCGTCCTGAACAACCCCTCCTTCCGCACCGCCGCCAAAAATACCGCTATGTTTTCTTCCATAGCGGTACCTTTGGCTGTGGTGCTGAGCCTGGCGCTGGCGCTGATGCTGGAGTGCCGCATTCCCTGCAAGAGCCTGCTGCGCACCTTCTTCCTCAGCCCCATGATGGTGCCGGTGGCGTCGGTGGTGCTCATCTGGCAGGTGGTGTTCCACTACCGAGGGACGCTGAACGTGATCCTGGACAATTTCGGGGTGACGGCGGTGGACTGGATCAACAGCCCCTACTGCCTTCTGGTCATCGTGGTGCTGTTTCTGTGGAAGAACCTGGGGTACAACATGATCCTTTTCATGGCGGCCCTGAACAACATCCCCAAGGACCTTCTGGAGGTGGCGGATGTGGAGGGGGCGTCCGCCGCCCACAAGTTCTTCAACATCAAGCTCCGCTACCTCTCCCCCACGGTGCTGTTCGTGGCCATCCTCTCCATCATTAACTCCTTCAAGGTGTTCCGGGAAATCTACCTGCTGACGGGAGACTACCCCTACGACGGGCTGTACATGATGCAGCACTTCATGAACAATACCTTCAATAACCTGGACTATCAGAAGATGTCCTCGGCGGCGGTGCTGATGGCGCTGGTGATGGTGGCGCTGATCGCGCTGCTGTTCAAGGTGGAGGACATCTTCGGAAAGGACGTTGAGGGATGAAAAAGAAACGCTATTTCGGCCGCTTCACCCTGACGGTCCTGGCGGCGTTCTTCGCCCTGTGGTTCCTGATGCCCACGGTGCTGACCATTTCCAACTCCTTCATGACCCAGTCGGAGATCAGCTCCAACTACGGCAAGGTGTTCGCCAACGTCTCCGGCAGCGACGGCAAGGCGTACATCGCCGAGAGCGTCAACTTGAAGTTTATCCCCGACAAGGTCACCTTCAACCAGTATATCTCCGTGCTGATCCGCAGCCCGGACTATCTGCTGAAATTCTGGAACTCGGTGATCCTGGTGGTGCCCATCGTGCTCCTCCAGCTGGTGATCGCCTCGGTGACGGCCTACGGCTTTACCCGCTGGCGGGGGAAACTGCGGTCCTTCCTGTTCTTCTTCTACGTGATATTGATGCTGATGCCCACCCAGGTCACCCTGGTGCCCAACTATCTGGTCAGCGACTGGATCGGGATTCTGAATACCCGGTGGTCCATTATCCTGCCGGGGACCTTCGCCCCCTTCTCCGTGTTCCTGCTGACCAAGTCCATGCGGCGCATTCCCGTGTCCCTTATTGAAGCGGCCAAGCTGGACGGCTCCAGCGAGTGGCAGATTTTCAAGGACATCTGCCTGCCCCAGTGCCGCAGCGCGCTGTACTCCATCGCCATCCTGGTGTTCATCGACTACTGGAACATGGTGGAGCAGCCCATCATCCTGCTGCCCAACGCGGACCTGCAGCCCCTGAGCGTGTACCTGTCCACCATCAACACCAGCGAGGTGGGGCTGGCCTTCGCCATCGCCACCATTTATATGGTGCCCTCCCTGCTGCTGTTCCTCCACGGCGAGGACTATCTGGTGGAAGGAATCGCCCACCAGGGCTCGGTGAAGGGATAACCCGTTTACCCGAACTCCACTTGAAAGGACGATATATCTATGGAAGTGAAGGAAAAATCCAAAAAGAGGGAACTTATCAAGACCATTGCCATCGTTTTCCTGGCGGTACTGCTGGTGCTGACCTTCTTTTCCGGGACGATTATGAATTACTCCCTGCCCGAGGTCGCCACCCAGCTGGTTTCCTCCGGTACCATCAACGCCAAAATCCGCGGCAGCGGCACCCTGGCCGCCAACGAGAGCTACGAGGTGATGCTGGACCAGACCAGGGAGATCCACTCCGTGGGCGTCAAGGTAGGCGACAAGGTGGAGGAGGGCGATCTTCTGTTCGTATTAAGCGACGTGGAGAGCGCCGAGCTGGCAGCCGCCCAGGAAGCCCTGGATAAGGCCCGCATCAGCTATCAGGAGCAGATGCTCACTTTCTCCAAGGACTATGCCACGGACAACCAGAAGGTCAAAACGACCCGCGAGGACCTGGAAAAGGCCATCAAGGAGCGGGACGCCAATTTCGTCACCGACGAGGAGGTATCCTACGCCAAGGGCAACCTTGCCGCCATGGAGGCCAACAAACGGGCCACCGATTTCACCGTAACCGAGCTGGAGGCCTCCCAGAAGGAGAGTGATGAGTACACCACGGCTAAAACGGAGTACGACGCTCTGAAAGCCCGGGTGGAGGCTCTGACGGCGGAAATCGACGGCTATGAGAAGAAGCTGTCCAGCCTTGGCGGCTCCGAGGCGGACTATAATGCGGTCCGTACGGCGCAGCAGGCGCTGAACGAGGCGCAGGCAAAGTGGAATAACGATTATGAAGCGAATGCAAACGCGTATGGAGAGCTGATTAATGCAATAAATAGTAAATATGCTGGCGCCGGCGCCAGCGCCGACAAAAATATCACTGCAACACAGTTCAATCAACAAAGCAGCTATATTGATACATATTTTGCAAACCACGACAATCCAGAAGCCCCCAATATTGTGGAGCAGAAGCGTATCTATGATTTGCTGGCAAAGGACATGGCCGCCATCGAAACCGCAAGCAAGGCCCTGAGTCAGGCGACCGCAGACGCCAACAAGGCGGAGAACAGCGCCTCCAACGAGCGGTATTCCATACAGAAGGACCTCAGCGACGCCCAGGGCGAACTCTCTGTCGTTCAGAGGGACCTGCGGGACGCCCAGCAGCGGATGGATTCCGCCTCCAGCGCAAACTCCCAGCTGAAGGATCAGATCAACTATCAGAAATCCGTCCAGCGTGAGCAGGAAGCCGCCATTACCGAGCTGAAAGCCCAGGTGGAAAGCCTAGAAGCCAAACAGGAAGCATACAAAACTGCGGTAACCACCGTGGAAACCAAGCAGCGCGAGCTGGAAACCATGCTTACCGGCGACGACATCGACAAGAAGCTCAACAACCTGACCCTGCAGTCCCTGAGCCTGGAGATCGAGAAGCAGGAGGAGCTGGTGGAGAAGTACCAGAAGGACTCCGTTGGCGCGGAGGTCCACTCCCCCGTCTCCGGCGTCATCAGCTCCATCAGTGTCTCCGCCGGCAAGAAGACCGACCCCAGCACGGCCCTGGCGGTCATCGACGTGGTGGACCGGGGCTATATCATCAAGATCCCCGTCACCAACGAGCAGGCCAAACAGGTGAAGGTCGGCGACGCCGCCGAGGTTACCAACTACTACTGGGGCAGCGACATTTCCGCCACCCTGGAATCCATCGCCCCCGACCCCAACAGCGGCGGGCAGAAGAAGCTCCTGGTATTCCGCGTCTCCGGCGACATCGACGCGGGCACCAATATCAGCCTCTCCGTGGGACAGCGCAGCGCCAACTTTGACGCCCTCGTCCCCAAGAGCGCCATCCGGGAGGACGCCAACGGCAAATTCGTCCTGGTCGTCACTGCCAAGAGCACGCCTCTTGGCAACCGCTACACCGCTACCCGGGCCGACGTCCAGGTGCTGGCGGAGGACGACACCAGCGCCGCTGTCTCCGGCCTGTCCGCCAACGACTATGTTATTACCACGTCCTCCAAGCCCATTGATCCCGGCAGTCAGGTGAGGATGGTGGAGAATCCATGATGAACCGCCCCAACATCTTCCGGCGGATGCTGTCCGCCGTCAAGGGCTTCGGCTTCAAGCAGTGGTTCCTGCTGGTGCTGAACGTGGTGCTGGTGCTGGCCTCCCCCATATTGCCCTCCAAGAACAATTTTGTAAAGGCGCTGTTAAAGCGCCATCCGGAGATCACCACGATAGTGGTAAATGTGAATAACCGAAACACCAGCATGGTGCTGGGTGACAGGGAGCAGGTGATCTACGGCAAGGGGTATATTGAGGATACTTTATGCGGCAAAATTTTCCGTATTTCTCCCAGGTCGTTTTACCAGGTCAACCCGCTCCAGACGGAACTGCTGTATGCCAAAGCTATGGAATATGCCGCTCTGACGGGGCGGGAGACGGTGTTGGACGCCTACTGCGGTACGGGCACCATCGGCATCATCGCCAGCGAACGGGCCGGACAGGTGATGGGCGTGGAATTGAATGCGGACGCAGTGCGGGACGCCCGCGTCAATGCCAAAATCAATCAGGTGGGGAATATTCGCTTTTACCAGAACGATGCGGGCCGCTTCCTGCTGGACATGGAGGCTCAGGGCGCCCGGGTGGATGTGGTCCTGATGGATCCGCCCCGCGGCGGCAGCAGCGAGGAATTCCTGTCGGCGGTGGCGCGTATGGCGCCGGAGAGAGTGGTATATATATCCTGCAACCCGGAAACCCTGGCCAGGGATTTGAAATATTTGACGGCACATGGGTATGGGGCGGAGCGGGGATTGGTAGTGGATATGTTTCCGTTTACGGAGCATGTGGAGACGGTGTGCCTCTTGAGCAACCGAAAACCTGATACGAAAGTCAGGACCGTTGCGGATCTAGAAGGCTGCTACCGTATCAGGGACGCAAAAAAGAATCAGGACTGAAGGCGTGTTCCCAGGCCCCGAACAAGAAGGCGCCAGGGACAGGGCAAGCAGGGGTAATAAAACATAGTTTTATTTAAAGTGGATTATACCGGGAAGCCGATTTGATGCGAAGAACAGGCCAGTTTGAGACAATGATTAATGCATATGCATCCGTCCAGTTTGACGAGGAGCTGTTGAATCAAATACTCCGATTTGAAGTTGAAAAAGCTAAGGAAAAGAACACTGCCTGCTATCGTGTTGAGGACGTGGCTGACCATACCGCCATATATGAATGTGGTGGATCAGCCGGAGAGAAGGTACAAAATGGAAAAATGGTTTGTGGCTGCGAAAAAAGCCGATTTTAACGCATGGGCAGAGAAATATCAAATCAATCCGGTGACAGCGCGGATTCTGCGGAACCGGGATTTGACGGAAGAAGGGGAAGTGGGAAGATTTCTGTACGGGACATTGGAAGACTGCCATTCGCCCTGGCTGTTAAAGGATATGGAC
>OFGQ01002378.1_pt1 | contig 10755 bp, 10 predicted proteins | sample 1521791 | NCBI WGS metagenome assembly OFGQ01 (sample SAMEA3504116, study PRJEB24116) | mouse gut metagenome | biome: mouse gut; feature: mouse-associated habitat; material: faeces | place: Denmark | collected 2011 | reverse complement strand
CAGCGGCATTGCTCCAGAGGCCATCCGCCACATCTTCAAGCGGTTTTACCGCAGCAAGCGCTCCCTGGATACTCAGGGGATCGGGCTGGGGCTCCCCCTGGCGAAGTCGATTATAGAGGGGCAGGGCGGCATCATCGCCGTGCAGAGCGATCCGGGAACCGGCACAACCTTCACCCTCTCCTTCCTTACAGAACTGTAAGCTGAAATTCACCTGATTGTAAGCTGCCTCTGTTATACTCAAGCGCAAGGAGGCATTTGTGCTATGAAAATTTTGACCGTACAGAACCTGTGTAAGACCTATGGCAACGGCGAGGCAAGGGTTGACGCCCTGAGGAATGTATCCTTCTCGCTGGAAAAGGGCGAATTTGCCGCCGTGGTCGGCGAATCCGGCTCCGGCAAGAGCACCCTGCTCAACTGCATCGGCGCTTTGGACACCCCCACTTCCGGCGAAGTCCGGATGGACGGGCAGAACCTGTTCTCCATGGGGGAAGAAAAGCGTACCATCTTCCGGCGGCGGAATATCGGCTTCATTTTCCAGTCCTTCCAGCTTGTCTCTGAGCTGAATGTGGAGCAGAACATCATCTTTCCCCTGCTCTTGGACTATAAGAAACCGAAACCCGCCGCTGTCCAGGAGATTCTGGAGCTGCTGGGCCTGACCTCCCGCCGGAATCACCTGCCCAACCAGCTCTCCGGCGGCCAGCAGCAGCGGGTGGCTATCGGCCGGGCGCTGATCACAAAGCCCAAGCTGATCCTGGCCGACGAGCCCACGGGGAACCTGGACAGCAAAAACAGCCGCGATGTCATGGAACTGCTGACCCAGGCGTCCCGGCACTACCAGCAGACCATCCTGATGATTACCCATAATCGGAACCTGACCGCCTCAGTGGACCGTGTGTTTCAGGTGACGGACGGCGTGTTGACGGATCTGGGAGGGACTTCGGATGAAACACTATCTTGATCTTGTCCCCATCGCTGAAAAGGTCCATCGGAAGCAGAGCCGGATGTCGGTCATCTGTATCGTCCTGTCTGTGTTCCTGGTCACCACCATTTTCGGTATGGCGGACATGTTTGTCCGCAGTCAGATCCTGCAGGCCCAGCGGGATGATGGCAACTGGCATGTGGGGCTGAAAAACATCAGCTCCGAGGATGCCGCTCTGATGGCGGTCCGGCCCGATATTGCGGTGCTCTCCCCTTATGGCACGCTGAATTTTGGCGCCAATCTCGGCTATACCATGGGTGGAAAAGAGGTCGTAATCTTCGGCACAGATGAAAACTGCGTCACGAAAATCTTTCCCGACATGCTGACGGAAGGCAGCTATCCCCAGGCGGAGGGTGGGGCGCTGGTCACGGAAAACGCCAGAGAGATGATGGGACTCCAGATTGGTGATGAAGTTACAGTGAGCACACCCGACGGCGCCGTTCATTCCTATCAGGTGACAGGGTTCTTAGGCAATGCCCCTGGCCTGATGCGGCACGACGCCTATGGGCTTTTCCTGTGTATGGAAGATTATTATGCGATCTACCCCGGTGTCACGGAGGGTACGTCCGCCGGTTTTGATATTATGTACTATGTCCAATTCTCCAGCACCGGCAATATCCAGGGGAAGATCAGAGAAATCAAGTCGGTATTCCAGCTCTCAGACAGCCAGGTCGCGGAAAACACAAAGCTGCTCGGCCTTCTGGGGCAGAGCAGGGATAGCTTCATGATGTTTATTTATGCCGCCGCAGGCATTCTCTTCGTGTTGGTTATGTGCGCTGGCATCCTGATGATCGCCAGCAGCCTGAACAGCAATGTAGCACAGCGCACAGAGTTCTTTGGCCTGATGCGCTGCATCGGCGCTACGCCCAAACAGGTCATGCGCCTGGTTCGGAAAGAGGCGCTTGCCTGGTGCAGGTTCGCAATTCCTGCCGGTGTGGCCACCGGGATCGTTGTCATCTGGGTTTTGTGCGCAATCCTGCGGTATCTGAGCCCCGGCTACTTCTCGGCAATGCCCGCCTTCGGCCTGAGCATACCAAGCGTGGCGGCCGGAATCCTGGTGGGACTGCTGACAGTACTGTTTGCGGCTCGCTCCCCGGCCAAGCGCGCCTCCAAGGCCTCGCCGCCGGCAGCCGTGTCCGGAAGCGCCGGGGATACACGGCCTGTCCGGTCTGCGGCCAACACCAGACTGACACGGGTGGATACCGCCCTGGGCATCCACCACGCCGTCTCCAGCCGGAAAAACTATCTGCTCATGACCGGCTCCTTCGCCTTGAGCATCGTCCTCTTCCTCTCCTTCTCCGTGACCGTTGACTTCATGCGCCACGCCCTGACACCCCTGCAGCCCTGGACGCCGGATTTATCCATCGTCAGCCCGGACCGCACCTGTTCCGTGGACAGCAATCTGCTGGAGCGTCTCAATGAAATACCGGCAGTCAAAGCGGCCTATGGCCGGATGTTTGCCTACGGTGTGCCTGTTTCGGGAAGTGACGCAGTCCAGACAGCCGATTTGATCTCCTACGATATAAACCAGTTTGGCTGGGCAGAGGATTATCTGCTGGAAGGCTCTCTGGAGGCTGCCCAGCGGGCAACCGGTACCGGTCTGGTGGTGAAGGAGTCAGACAGCACCATAAAGGTCGGGGACACGATAACCGTTCAAGCCGGCGGGGTAGCCCAGGAAATCAAAGTCGTTGGGATACTCTCTGACTGCCCGTTCAGCAACACCGACGGTGTTGGAATTATCATCTGCTCTGAGGACAGTTTCCGGCAGATAACTGGGCTGTCTGATTTTACCGTGATTGATATACAGTTGGTCCGGGGCGTCTCTGACAGTGAGGTCAGCTCAATCCATCAGATGGTGGGTACTCAGTATACTTTCTCAGATGAACGATTGGGAAACAGCAGTACGCGGGGGATTTACTACTGCTTCAATCTGTTTGTCTACGGTTTCCTGGTCCTGATTGCGCTGATCACAATTTTCAATGTGGTCAACAGTATCGCCATGAGCGTCGCCTCCCGGACAAAACAATATGGAGCATTCCGGGCCATCGGCCTGAGCACACGGCAGCTCTCCAAAATGGTTATTGCGGAAGCGGCTTCCTATGCCGCTTCCGGCATCATTGCAGGAAGCGTAGTCGGTATGCTCTCAAATCGTCTGCTCTTTGGTATGCTGATCGGTCAGAAATGGGGTGAGGCCTGGGGCATCCCTTGGTCGGAGCTGGGGATCATCCTCCTGATCATTCTGCTTTCTATCGCTTTGGCCGTACATGAGCCGATCAAGCGAATCCACAACATGTCCATCGTGGACACAATCAACTCACAATAATGATCGAGAGGCGGATCATCTCAAGAGGGATGACCCACCTTTTCTTACCTCTTTTTCCAATATGCTTGATGCCATTAAATTCTTATCTTATTCTGATGTAATTTATATGTTACGGCCACAAATTATTAACAATTTAGTTGCAAATACCTGTAAAATATTAAGTAAGCAAAGATATCCCGCGGGTAGCCGCCTCGATGATATCGTAGGGCAGCAGTTGATCCTCTGTCCGGGGCTTATCCTTCATAAAATCACTCCTTCAGCAATTGCTTCATTTGGTCAAGGAATCGTTGACGTCTGCGCTGGATGGTAGAGCGAGGGATCCCCAGCAGTGCGCCGATCTCCCGGTCATTCAGATCCAGGAAATAGGCCAGCAGCAGGAGATTTCTCCCCGCAGACTCAATTTGGGACAGCGCTTCTCCGAGGCGTTCATCCGCAATAGAGATTTGATGACCCTGGGTCTCAAACACATAATGGCTACTGGGGTAGTCATCCGACATACCGATCCGGAGCAAGGTATCAAACGGCATATCTGAAAAACTGACCTCCTGCTCTGCCCGGCGGAGCACCTGGCGCAGATAGTCGCAGCGCTCACCACAAATCACTCTCTTGCAGAACACCTCAAATTGATAACGGATGCTGGTCTTCTGGGACGGTGAAAGTTCCAAGTCTTCACCCCCCTCCATACCCGCGGAGGCGGTTACTTGTCCCCTTTCACTCCTTTCCCCGATGGTCAAGGGCGGATTTGCCCAGATTAACCAGAGTGCATCCGAAATAAGAACATAAATTGGGCTATACCCGAGCTTCGTGAGAAGCGCACGAGTATTAAGCCGCTGCCAGTATGACATGCAGTTTCCCTCCGAGTGCATCTGATTTTTGGATCAGACACACTGGGGGGCCACGGCAGCGAATCAGAACATGGGCATAAAAAAAGAGCAGCAGACTTTGTGATCAGACACAAAATCTGCTGCCCGGATAGATACATTGAGCGACGCAATGGGATCCTGCGAGGCGGGGGGAGGATCATCGCTTCTCGTTATCGTCTCCCGGTTCCTGCCTATGCGGAATGATGCTGCGGAATCCTGCGGCTTATAAAAGGCCGTGTGTTGCCAAGCCAGATAGAAACTGGCCAGCTCAATGTCACGGATCTTGTAGTCCATAACATTGCTCCTGTCCGTAATAGAACGGACGGCACACAGGCGGCGGGCATCATCCCAATTCCGATGCTCTGTGGCAGCATATGCTGCCGCCTTTGCCAGATGGAACTATTCAGTTGGTATTTTGAACGTGCAAAAAAATACGAATAATGTCGAAAATAAGCGCGGCCCCTATTCCGCTATCAGAATAGAGGCCACACCATAAATCGTTCAGATGTATGCAATTTCTGTTTCATACATCTGAACCTCCCATCTGTTTGATCTATGGGGAATTAAGGGATAAACTGCCACAAAAACAGTCTATCAGTCGGATGTATGAACCAAATCAAAACGAGGTAAGAATTGTGTATTATTTTGGAAAAATCAGAGAAATGCCGCCCAGCTTTCATATGCCGGAACACAGCCCTTATCTCAGATATTGACCGGTCACGCTGTTGGGGCTGGCGGCCACTTCCTCCGGTGTTCCCGCCGCAACCACAAGCCCGCCCAACTCACCGCCGCCGGGGCCCATGTCGATGATAAAGTCGGCATTGCGGATCACGTCCAAGTCGTGTTCGATGACCACTACCGTGGCACTGTGCCCGATCAGTGTCTGGAACACACCCAAAAGCGTCCGCACATCCAGCGGGTGCAAGCCGATGGTAGGCTCGTCAAAGACAAAAACGGAGTCTGACTGGCTTCTCCCTATTTCGCTGGCCAGCTTCAGGCGCTGGGCCTCGCCGCCGGACAGACTGGGGGTTTCCTCCTCCAAGGTCAGATAGCCCAGGCCCAGGTCCTTCAACACCTGCAGTCTCTGTCTGACCAGCTTCATGTTCTTGCAGGCCTCCAGGGCAGTGTTCACGTCCATAGCCATCAGCTCCGGCAGGGAGTAATCTCCATGCCGTACCTGATACGCTTCCCGCCCATAACGGGAGCCATGGCATTCCGGACAGGGAATGACCACATCGGGTAAAAACTGCACGTCCAAATCAATGCAGCCTGTTCCATCGCACACCGGACAGCGCAGTTTCCCGGTATTATAGGAGAAATCACCGGCTTTGAACCCCAGCCTTTTCGCGTCCGGAGTCCTGGCAAAAATCTTCCGCAGTTCATCGTGGACGTTGGCGTAGGTTGCCACGGTGGAGCGGACGTTGATGCCGATGGGCACAGCGTCAATGAGCTTTACCTGCCGGACGCCCTCCGCCTCCACGGCCTGAACGTGCTCCGGCAGCCTGGCGCCGTTGGCGGCAGCCTCCAGCCCGGGGACCAGGCTCTCCAGGATCAGCGTTGTCTTCCCGGAGCCGGATACGCCGGTCACCACCGTCAGGCGGCCTTTTGGGATGCTGACCTTCAGGGGCTTCACTGTGTGGATGGCACCCGTGGACAAATGAATGCTTCCCAAGTCAAACAGCTCACCGGCCTTGGCCTGGTCCCGGACATGGATATCCGCCGTTCCGGCCAGGAAGGGGCCGATCTGGGATGCTTCATTCTTAGAAACCTGCGCTATTGTCCCCTGGGCCACCACCCGCCCGCCGTTGGCGCCAGCCTCCGGCCCCATCTCAATGAGCCAGTCGGCCTCGGACAAAATCTGGGTGTCGTGGTCCACCAGGAGCACCGAATTGCCGTCCGCCACCAGGTCGTGCATGACTCCAGTCAGCCCAACAATGTTAGAGGGGTGCAGGCCAATGGAAGGCTCGTCCAGCACATAGAGCACGCCCGTAGTGCGGTTGCGTACCGCCCGGGCCAGCTGCATCCGCTGCCGCTCCCCGGTGGAGAGAGTGGATGCCGCCCGATCCAGCGACAGGTATCCCAGCCCCAGATCCATCAGCCGTTTGGCCACATCCTGAAAGGACTGGCAGATGTTTTCCGCCATGGGCCGCATCTCAGCCGGCAGGGAGGCGGGCACCCCGGCCACCCATTCCACCAGCCGGGCCAGCGGCATCCGGCAGACCTCGTCCAGAGAGAGTCCCCGCAGCTTCGGCGCTCTTGCCGTCTCTGACAGCCGGGTACCGCCGCAGGCGGGGCAGACGCCCTGCTTTAAAAACTTCTCTACACGCTTCATGCCCTTCTCGTCCTTCACCTTGGACAGGGCGTTTTCCACGGTGTAGGTGGCGTTGAAGTAGGTAAAATCCATATCCCCCGCCGCGCCGCTGGTCTTGTTCTGATAGATGATGTTCTTTTTGACCGCGGGCCCGTGGAACACGATGTCCCGCTCCTCCGCCGTCAGTTCCCGGAAGGGGACGTCGGTGCGCACTCCCATCTCCCGGGCGATGTCCTTCATCAGCGACCACATCAGGGTCTGCCACGGGGCTACCGCCCCCTCGTCGATGGAAAGCGACTCGTCCGGGACCAGAGTAGATTCGTCCACCGTGCGCACAATCCCCGTTCCGCCGCCACGGCGAGGGTAGGCGATAAATAGTGCCCGTTGGGGCAGCGATGGCTGGCCAGCCGGGAGAACATCAGCCGCAGGCTGTTCAAAAGCTCCGTTCCCGTACCGAAGGTGGAGCGGATTCCGGGGACGCCGGGCCGCTGATGGAGAGCCAGAGCCGCGGGGACATAGAGCACCTCGTCCACCTGGGCTTTGGCTGCCTGGGTCATGCGCCTTCTCGCATAGGTGGACAGGGCCTCTAAATAGCGCCGGGACCCCTCGGCATAGAGGACGCCCAAGGCCAGAGAGGATTTCCCGGAACCGGATACTCCGGCGATGGCGACGATTTGGTTCAAGGGAACATCCACGTTGATATTTTTCAGGTTGTGGACCCGCGCCCCACGGACTTTTATCTTTTCTGGCATTGCTGTCTCCTCCCGGAATTTATGCTGGAACCACATCTGTCTGAATATACCCACCTGACTGCCCAAAACACCGACAGTATACCACGCAGTAATGTGCCGCCGCAAGGTCATATCGCAAACTTAACCAATGGTTAGGAAAACATGAATTACATCTGAATACGCCTCGATTGTCGTCATGGGGCTATCCTCTTATACTTATCATAGGAGGCGCAAATCAATCTATGAGGGGGAATCTGCTATGGAACTAAAACTTGGCGCCAATATTGCAGCACTCCGTCGAGCTAAAGGCATGACGCAGGAACAGCTTGCGGCTGCGCTTGGCATCTCGCCGCCGGCGGTCAGCAAATGGGAGACAAACACCTCCTATCCCGATATCACCCTGCTCTGCCCGCTGGCCCGGGCGCTGGATACCAATGTCGATATGCTGCTAAATTATGAAAAGACGCTCCCGGACACGGGCTCAGCGTGCCCGTGCAGCCGCCCAATGAAGCTTTGTTCCCGGCTCTGCCCATACAGGACACGCATCATGAAGCCGATCAGCGACTGCGCCAGATCATTTATCTGTCCATTCAACAGGCCTGTCAGAGCGAGGAGTACAAAAACGATCCAAACCTACGCGCGGCAATGAAGCGTCTGGAGGACATTTTTTCAACATAAATGAAGAAAACACTTGACCTTCCACAAACCGGAAGGTGTACGATTCACATATGGAGGTAACCTATTATGAACAAAAAACGCTTTTGGCCATTCCTGTTCCTTATCCCCTTGTCCAGCGCTGTCATTGTGGGCTGGTTCCTGCTTCCGGACACGCTGGTCATGCAGGTCAGTATGAGCGGCCAACCCAGCAAGTCCATGCCCAAAGTCCTTGGGCTGCTCATTCCTATGGCCGCCGGTATGATAGGCGCTGCATATGCCTCCAGTGAGAAGGAGGAAAGAAGGCCGCGGGGCTTTATTGTCCTTGCCCTGGCCGTTGTCGTCCTGGTCATCACCTTTGCTTTCAATCTCTGAGTGTAAAAATCATCGGCCCTGCACAATAGATGGCTTGCACCTGATTTCGCACGACGTGAAAAAAGACAAATTTATATTTTATTTTGATGTGGTTCATATCTCTGGCATATAGGCTACCTCATATGCGCTTTTCCGCAAATTCCCTATCATCCTACTTAACCAATTGAAAGGAGACTATCCATGCTGCGCATTGACCACTATTCCAAAACTTACCCCGGCGGCAAGAGAGCCGTGGATGACCTGACCCTCCATGTCCGGCCCGGTGAGATCTACGGCTTCATTGGCCACAACGGGGCTGGCAAGACCACTACCCTGCGGGCCGTGGCGGGGGTGATGGACTTCACCGAGGGAACTATAGCCATCGACGGCCACGATATCAAGCGGGAACCGGTGGCGGCCAAGCAGGTCACCGCTTTCCTGCCCGACAACCCGGACCTTTACGAGTTCATGAAGGGCATTGACTATCTCAATTTCATTGCCGACCTGTACGGCATCCCGGCAGAGCAGCGCACCGCCGACATTGGCAAGTACGCCGGCGCCTTTGAGCTGACCGGGAACCTGGGCTCACCCATCGGCAGCTATTCCCACGGGATGCGCCAGAAGCTGGCCCTGATCTCCGCTTTCATCCGCCGGCCCAAGCTGCTGATCCTGGACGAGCCCTTCGTTGGGCTGGACCCCGCCGCCTCCCACCTGATGAAGGGGTATCTGGCAGAACTGTGTCAAGGCGGTTCGGCGGTGTTTTTCTCCACCCATGTACTGGAGGTGGCGGAGAAGCTGTGCGATAAAATCGCTATCATCAAGGCCGGACGGCTGGTGAAATCCGGTCCCACGGCGGAACTGGTGGGCGACTCCTCCCTGGAGGACGTGTTCCTGGAACTGGAGGGAGAGAAATGACGAAGTTTCTCGCTTTGCTGAAGGTGAGTATCCAATCCATGCTGCTCTCCTCCACCAACTCCCGGGGCCGCAGCCGGAAAAAGGCCGCCACCGGTACAGGCGCCATCATCGTCATTGCCGGCCTTGGCCTGTACCTGTCAGGGTTTTACAGCTACATGCTGATGCAGGTGCTAGCGCCCTCCCATATGGAGGTTCTGGTGTTCATTTTCATGGGTATGGTCGCCCTAGCAGGCGGGCTGCTGTTCACTACCTTCGCAGTTAAGGGCGTGGTGTTCGGCGGTAAAGATAACGATCTGCTGCTAAGTATGCCAGTACCCTCCACCCTGTTGATGGCCAGCCGGGTGACGGCCATCTATCTGGAGAACCTGCTGTTCTCTGCCTTTGTGCTGCTTCCCGCCGGGGTGGTCTGCACGATGATGACCCAGAACGGCGTGGGACACAGCCTTCAGTTTTGGGTGCGGCTGGCCATCGCAGCTCTGGTCCTGCCCCTGCTGGATACGGCGCTGTCGGTCCTGCTGGGGGCCTTGATGGCGTTTCTGGCCGCCAAGGTGTCCAAGGGAGCGCTGGGGCAGAACATCGTAACGGGTCTGTTTCTGGTTGTGGTGTTCTATTTTTCCTTCAATGTCAACAAAATGATTGGCGCCCTTGCCGCCAATGCCGCTGGTATAAAAGACTCCCTCAACTGGGCCGCACCCCTTCTGTGGATGGGTGAGGGCATCATGGGGGACTGGGGCCTGCTGCTGGCTTTCGCCGCCTGCTGTGTCATTTCCTTTGCCCTGGTGGTGTTCGGTTTGGGCCGGGTATACCGTCAGGCCGTCACAGCTTTTGCTGCCAGAGCCGCTCAGAGCAACTATAAGCTCTCCACCCAATCCGCCTCCAGCCAGAAAAAGGCCCTTTTTCGGAAAGAGGCCCAGCGGTTCTTTGGTACGCCTATGTATTTCTGGAACGCCGGTCTCGGCCTGATCCTGCTGCTGGCCGCCGGGGTGGCGTCCTTGATTTTGCGGGACAAGCTGCTTGTCTACCTGGGCATGGCCGGAGAAAACATTCCTCTGCTGCCTATGGCGGCGGCTGTGATATGCTTCTGCCTGTGTACCTGTCCCATCGCCGCCCCTTCTGTCAGCCTGGAGGGGAAATACCTCTGGATCCTACGGGAGACACCTATGTCAGATCATACGCTGTTGTGGGTCAAGGTTGGGTTCCAGCTCCTGCTGACCCTGCCCTGCACTGTGATTGCCGGACTGTGCCTGTCCATTGCGCTGGGGTTCCAGTTGTGGCAGGGTACCGCACTTCTGATTGCCACACTGCTCTTTGCAGTGGGGCACGCCATGTTTGGGATGCTGATGGGACTGACCTTCCCCAAGCTGGACGCAGTCAACGAAACCGTGGTCATCAAGCAGTCTCTGGCTACCACCCTGGCCATGTTCGTCCCCATGGCGGTGCTGGCCGCGGCAGGCGGGCTGTACTGGCTGAGCAGCCAGATATCGGGCTGGGCGGCATTCGCTTTCTCCATCCTGCTGCTTGTTCTGCTGACAGCGGTATGTGCCGCTATCCTCTCCAAACGCGGCCCAACCATGCTCCGGGCACTGTAACAGTGGGCCCCGGCGTTCACGAAGGAACGCCGGGGC
>OFGQ01002376.1_pt1 | contig 10772 bp, 10 predicted proteins | sample 1521791 | NCBI WGS metagenome assembly OFGQ01 (sample SAMEA3504116, study PRJEB24116) | mouse gut metagenome | biome: mouse gut; feature: mouse-associated habitat; material: faeces | place: Denmark | collected 2011 | reverse complement strand
GGGACCCCCGCCGTATTCTTTGTAAGGACGGTTCCCTGGCAGTTTTAAGGGGGGCAGACATGGAACCTGTTTCCATTCTGGAACGGATTGTCACGGCGAATTCCGCAAGCACTTTTTTGTCCTGTTCATCGGGACGACCGGCAGCAAACTGACGCATAATTCATCATAATCCCGATTTCCATAGACAACAATAAGGACTGCCGAAGCCCCGTTCCCTCTCATTTGCTGCAGTCTCGACACTGCGACGGCCGGAAACCGCCCGCCATAAGACGGAACGGATATCATGCAGACATCTTTTCATTCATCAATGATCGGGCGTATATACATACTTGAAATAGAAGCTATCCAACCATATGTCAGGTTACTGATACACGCTCTTTCTTGTAATCCTCCAAGACTGATATACAGTATCTCAGCTTCATTCTCACCATCATATACAAAATCTGTCCTGGCAAAATAAGGATTTTCCTTCTTTTTCAGCAATAATAAGAATCATGTTCTTCTGAAACACCTAACCCGGATAAACCGTAACCAAAATATTGCCATTTTGCGCAAGATCTCATTGTTAAGTGCTTAATCTATTAGAAGCATTTTCTTCTGGATCAAGCTCATAAATGTTTTCCTAAAGATATCTTTTTACTCAAGAATTCCCTTTTTAGCTTTCTTCATCGAATTTTCTATTTCATCCAACTGCTTTGAAATAACACCCTGCATATAGTTTAAATGTCCCACTTCTTCTTTCTTTATAATTTCGCCTACTCTATTATCCATTTTTCTATGCTGGTGGCAACCATATCTCATATTGTGCGTTCTGTGTGACCGGATTTAAGCAAACATCGTACATATTACGCTTTGTAGACCAACTGTTGTCTTTAACATGATACGGCGTATCGTTTAATTTTTCCCCGCTGTCCATGCACAAAAAAGAGAGGTACTATTCAGGTTCGGATGTGCTTTCCAATCGGCAACGGTTGTCCTAAGATAAGCCTGCCAGTCACCCCTGTGGGCTTCATAGTGACTCATTTTCATGTCCTCAATAAATCCGGTATCGTTTTTTTCCAAAAGATTTTCAGGCAGAAAATCGTCCGCGCTTTCCGCTCTGGACCAGGCTCCCCCCGCCAACCGTGACAAGGCATTTTACCTTTTCAGGGTACTTCGCCGCCATATAGCATCCCGCATATGCATCGCAGCTATAGCCGAACAAATGTTCATATAAAATGCCCAGTACATCCAGAACGCCGGCCATGTCGTCTGTGATCATGCGGCTGTTCCATGCAAGGCTGCCACATCTGGTTCTGCCGTGCCCCCTGAAATCCGGGTACAGGCAACGGTACTTTCCCGAAAACGGCTGGATCTGCGCCGAAAAGGCCAGCAGCCTTCTGCTGAAATGGCTGTGGAGGAACAGCATGGGCTCCCCTCCACCTTCGTCTTATACAGCTACCCATGGAGCAACAGGTTTTATTCAGTTACAGATTTCTGAAACAGTATCCATGTGCTGATGAAATAACATATCAGCAATAGGACGAGCACACAAATCACAACTCCTACTTGTGTCAGCAAAGCCCCAATACCTATATAGGCGGATATTTCTGCCGATATCGTTTCAAAGAAGTACGCAATGATGATGAATGACACAAATGCTGCAACGGCAATCGGTAAACCAAACCATACAGCTAATTGCTTCAAAATCAAGAGTTCTGCTTCATGCTGATCTACACCGAGCTTGCGGAGCACACCAAAGCGGTATTTGTAATGGGCGGCGTCCAAAAGCTGCTGCAAAGAAAGAATCGTAAGGCAGATAACCATTAAAACAACCGCACTGTATACCATTGTCGTTTGTAAGATAAAGTTCCCGGCGATGGAACTATTGATTTGTTGTGTACTTGTTCTGATATAGTATTGGACTCCATTTCCATTGTCCGGCACTTCGGGATATTTTTGAGCAAAAATATTTTCAAGGAAGATTGCCTCATGATACGGTATTGCCATTTCTGTTTTCACATATCGGTTTCGCATAACTGAAAGGAGACTGTCGCAAATGCTGTCCGGGAAAACATATATCACATCGGTGTACGAATTATAAACGGTTTGACCGATCGCTTCTAAATTGTAAGCATCTTCCGCAAGGTTTAGCGTACCTATATCCGTTGCAATCGCAGTATGATCTCTTAAAAATTCATTTCGCTCGTCCTCGGTCGCTATTGTCTTCCATTGCGTTGTAAATTCTCCCTCATTTAAGGAGATCTGTTCATATCCAAGCATTTCCCGCAAAGTATTATAATCAGAAAGCGATATTGCCACAATGGGAAAATCTAATTTAACCCGTTTATGAAAATCCTCCTGATTGGGTAAGTATAAGTTAAAAGTGCAGTCATACGCCACCGCGATATTTTTTTCGTCAAGATAGGAAGTAACAAGTTCGTAACTGTCTTCTGGCAAGTCCTCTATCTCGTACACATCATTGTAGCGTGTACTGATTTGAATATCATACATGGAACGTATCGCTAAATACCCCGAAGCCCACCCGGTTAATGCCGGAGCTGCCACAAACAGAAATACAGACAGGACTAATGTCAGGCAGATCAGCGTCATTGTTTTGGAAGTGGTATTCAGCTTCGAAATGATCTGCCCAAAGAAAAACAGATTGGTTCCCCGATATTTACGGCTGGGGAATTTTTCTTTCCATTCAAAAAACAGATTACTCGCCAAATAAATAATACAGCAAATCCAGAAAGCTATATCAACAAGCAGGAACATCATATAGCTGTTAAGTGTACCTGCGCCACTTGCAAGCATATATGTGCTCTGAATTGCCGGAACACTTGCAGCAAATCCGACATTCACAAGCGAAAGTATGGAGGCAGCAAGGATATATCGGTTGAAACTCCATTTCCTACGCACAATATACCATACAACGCTTAGAAGAAAAGATGCCGCGGGAGCAATGATATTTCCCAGAAACATGATGTGTACGGGGATAGGAAAACGAGGGTCGGCATAAAAGTACATTTTCGATATTCCCGTAGCTGCCACAAATATGAGAAAAACAGTATATAACATTGCAATCACCGGCATATAGCGGCTTCTATTGATATGTGGATCATTCTGCTTATCTGCATACAGCATATCAATGATCTTTATTTTCCGTATTGTGCGGACATTGAGTAACCCCACACCCAAAAGACTTAATGAGAAAAAGCATATTGTCAGAATAACCGTATCCGGAAAAAAAGTCCAAGAAAACTTGTAGTCTTGCCCATAGGCAGACAGCAGCATACCTGTGATAAATTGTGAGCAGAATATACCGAAAACAATGCCGATAATGATTGCTACTGCTCCCATTAAAAAGGTTTCTGTAAAGAATATCCACGCAACGGTCTTCTGTTCCATTCCCATGACAGATTGTATGGCGAACTCCTTTTGTTTCCTCCGCAGCATATAGTTGTTCACATAGCGTATCAGGAACAATAACAACAGGGTTACTGCACAGATCGCCATTTTCAATCCGTCGCCCACTAACGTAAACTCATACGCTGTCCCGACATCGGGATTATAATATCTGCTCGTGATTGACAGGAACGCATAGAACAGCATGACACAAATTGTCATGGTCACAACATATATCAAATAATCCTTTGCCGAACGCTTTGCATTTCTCAAAACCAATTTAGCATACATCTGTCCGCCCACCTCCTATCATGGTGAGAACATCCAGGATTTTGTCGAAAAATACTTTCCGTGAATCCTGTCCTTTCAATATTTCGGTAAAGATCACCCCATCCCGCAGAAACAGGATACGGTTGGCATAGCTGGCTGAGAAGACGTCATGCGTCACCATCAGGATCGTAGCCCCCAGCTGCTCATTGATGCTCTGCATGGTACCAAGCAGCATTTGAGAGGAATGACTGTCCAGGGCTCCGGTGGGTTCATCGGCAAGAATCAGCTTGGGCTTGTTGATGATGGCCCTGGCACAGGCGCAGCGCTGTTTTTGACCGCCGGACACCTGATAAGGAAACTTATCCAAAATATCCGTAATATTAAGGCTTTCCGCCATCTCATGTACTTTGCTGTCAATCTGCCCTGCAGGCACTTTGTTGATGGTAAGAGCCAGCGCAATATTTTCCGAGATCGTCAGTGTATCCAACAAGTTAAAATCCTGAAAAACAAACCCAAGATTTTCCCTGCGGAATCTGGCTGACTCTTTCTCTCTTATTTCTGTCGCATCAACTCCGTCCAGATAAATATGCCCTGCACTGACCGTATCGATCGTAGCGATGCAGTTTAACAGCGTCGTCTTGCCTGAGCCGGACGCGCCCATGATGCCGACAAATTCCCCGTTACTTACCGAAAAACTGATGTCGTCAATCGCCTTTGTAAGATTTCCCTGATTGCCATAATATTTCTGGATATGCTCCAGCCTTAAAACTTCTTTCATAATCACTCACCTCGACCTTATTGCAACGAAACCGGTTACCGTCTGTACATCTTTATTGTAAGTGAAACTTGCCGCCGTTTGTATCAGGTTTTCTTACAAGATTCTAACAAAAATGTAAGAAGTGCAGGACTTTGGCCTACACCCGCTCAATAAAATCGTTGATATGAAAGATAAGCCGCAGGGTCGTGCCGCTGCCTTTAGAATCCGCGCAAATCCCAATACCTAATTTATTACATAGACGTCTGCACAGGTACAGGCCAATGCCGGTGGAATTTTGCAGCACTTTTCTGCCGTTTTGTCCGGTAAAGCCTTTTTCAAAAATGCGCTGCAAATCACCTGCATCAATTCCGATACCGTTATCCTCCACACACAGGATAACCTGATTGCCCTGCCGCTCAATATAGAATTGCAGTACCGGCCTCTCTGTCCGATATTTCACAGAATTGACAATCATCTGGTTCAGAATAAAGCATAACCACTTCTCGTCAGAGTAGACGGTATCGTCTGTTTCCTGCAGGTCAATCCCAACGCCATTTTGCAGAAGAAGATACTTATTTTCTGCGATTGACTGATGCACCACGTCAAACAGACGGATTTCCCGTACGGAATAGTCTTTTTCTGTGTGTTCGCTCCGGGCGTAGTACAGTGCCTGTTCTGTATAGCGGTTTACTTTTTCGAGCTGGGTCAATAACTCCTTTGTCACTTGTGAACGGTTATTTTCACAAAGAAGCTTCATTGCGGTAATCGGCATCTTGATTTCATGTACCCATTGCTCCACGTATTCCTTATATTCTGTCCGTTCCCTTCTGACCTCGTTTACCTGTTCCAGCATAGATTTGCCCGCCATTCTTAAGAGCTGGCAGTACACCCTGTCATCGGCTCGTTCCGGCTTTCCCATAACCTCGGACAGCAGATAGCGTTCCTCCAACTGCTCTGCAAGATCCAGCAGCTTTTCCATCTGCACCTTCCTGTTGTGATAAGATATCACGAGATGGACTGTCAAAATGACAATCCAGATAAGCAGAATGAGAAAAATACTGTCAAAGCTGTTCGCGGTCACTCTTAAAAATACAGCCAGCCCAATCATGCAGAAACAATTGAGTAACATGACTGGCAACTTTTGTTTCCAGTAAAGTTTGCTGTTCATAGGATGTACCCCTGCCGATGCTTTGTTTTGATAAAATCTGTCACTCCAATGGCAGACAGCTTATCACGGATTCGGTTTATATTGACGCTCAAAGCATTATCATCCACATAGAGCTGGTTGTCCCATAAATACTCCACAAGATCAGCGCGGGTACAGATTATTCCGGCATGTTTGAACAGATAATACAATATTTTCAGCTCGTTTTTGGTCAAGTCTGTCTGCCGGCCGGCATATTCTATTGTACCGCTTTCTAAATGCAGGACAACTCCATTGCAGGATAGCACCTCCTGTTCCGTTACAGGATATGCCCTTTTTAATAAAGATGCTATTTTTGCCAGCAAAATTGCCGTGTTATATGGCTTTGTAATAAAAGCATCCCCTCCAAGCATGATACTGTTCAGCTCATCCATGTCTGTGCTGCAGCTTGTGACAAAAATGATAGGAGCATTGGAAAAAGCACGTATTTGTGAGCACACCGAAAAACCATCACTTCCCGGCAATTTTATGTCCAAAAGGATTAAGTGCGGCTGAAACGATCTCACCTGCTCCATATCAACCGGGAAATCATTGATAATTTCGGCCTCATAACCATTTCCCGCCAATAGATTTCTTAACTGTGTCTGTATTACAACATCATCTTCGACAATCAGTATTCTATGCTTCATTGCGATACCTCTCGATTCATTATACTGTAAATGCCTTATTCTTAACCTGCAATCTACAGTTCCTAACCCTTTTCTAAATCCTTTTCCACCATATACTATCCAATCTTATCCATGTCCTTCACGGATGCTGACTGCCACACGCCCGTCCTTTTGCGTGTGTGAAAGCACTGACGCGCCATCCCCTTTGCGAACTGCCCGATGTTGCTTTCCGCACCAGTTAACAAGCTGACGATCACTCTCTGTTCCGTTCCTCAAACAACACTCCATACCGTTACTTAATGTTATTGTTTTGTTATATCTCATAACCTCCATCCAAGTCGTCTTCATCTGTGCAGAAAGATGTTTTTTATTTCATACGATTGCTGTCATATCCGCTGTTGAAAATTCGGCTGTGAACATGGTACGGATCGCTTCAATGCCTGCTACCGGCTCATTCGCTACCTGGTGATTCGTCGCATTTTCATGATAAAGTGCTGTAATTGCTTCCACATCATGCTGATTGAATGCGTCTACCCATAACTGAACAACTTCTTTCGGCCTTAACATCTCTATTTTCCTCCTCGCATGCTTTCGCGTGGTACATAACCATTGCTATCAGTATTCAGAAAGTACCGCCATTTAGTATATTCCGCAGCCTGTCCGTTCCGGCCTTTCATTTCCGGAAACATATCCTGCGCGGAATTCCATGTTGATGTCTTTCAGTTCTTTTTTTCCATCAATGTAATCCTGATACATTTCTACAATTCCCGCACTACACCCGTCACAGGATACGGAGATATTTCCAAGTGATTCTGCCACAAGCTGCTCGCGCTCTTCCCTTGTCGTGTCCTTTATTAAATATCCTGCCATATGTATATCCTCCACTTTATATTACTTTATGAAATGCGTCCATATATGCTCCTCGGTTTCCGATGTGCCGATCTGTTTCCCTCTTTTCTCCGCCGTATCAAAATTTTTGCAGATAAAACCTGTCATAGCGCATACCGGAAGCAAGCGCGTAGACATGCAGCGTGTGCTCTCCCTCTGTGAGCGGTATTCGCGCCGCACATACCCACCGGTAGATCTGTTCCGCCTCATAGCGCCACAGTCCGCCATTGCCGTACAGCTCCTCCTTTGGTATCTGCCTCTCATCAATCCCGATACCAAAGAAGCTTTCCTCGCGCACATTGAACTTGGTCAGCATCCAGACTGCATAGCGCCCGCCCTCACACCGGAAGCGGTAGTTTAAACACGGGGCGTTCTCCGGCGTCCAGCAGAGTCCCGGCGTCCTGATATACATGGCAAACCCGCTTCTTCCATAGGACTCACTGCTGCAGTGCCTCCAGATCCCGTCCTTATGGCTTATCTGTCCGTCCTGTGTCCACGCCCACATGCTCTGTGCGAGCGCCGCCGCCGCATCGATCCGGACCGCACCGCCTTTTTCTTCAAAAGGATGTCTTCCCTGTTCCAGATACCATTCCGGTGTTACCTGTCTGCCTGATCTCTCTGCCTGCACCACCCTGCAGGTTTGTGCCAGACAATCCCCGCACTCTCCGGGAGCCTCGTAGAATTCCGGCCTTGGCTGCAGTCTGTGTCTGCCGTAAAATTGATCGCACCATACAGGCCAGTCCCTTATGGCTGGCAGATCCTGTTTTCCCCTGACCCCTGCCAGATTGTTCTCTTTTCTTTCCCCTGTATAGATCACTATGCGCGAGAAAGCAAAATACCGGTCGATCGCCCAGACATTAAGCTGATGCATGCCTGCATTTGGAACGGAAAACCTCAGATACAGCCGGTCTACATTATCAAGCACATTTTTCTTCCAGTTTCCACGCCACTCGTCATTAGAAAGCGTTTCTATCACCTGCACAGGGCCTTCGTCCAGCGAAATGCCGATGCGGAGCCTGCCGACGGAATTGAGCGACGGAAAACGGTGAAGTTCCAGCAGAAATGTTCCTGTACTGCCTGTTACCGAAGGGGAATGACCTTCTCTTTTGCCTTCCGGGCGTCCATGTGTATAAAAGGAATACTGCAGCGGCTTTGCTTCCGACACATTGCTGTCCAGTTCCTCCGGTTCCCTCTGCACGCATGCCTCCACCAGATCGCCCTGCATGCGTCCAAGCCTGCGGATTAACTTAAAATCGCATGATTCCTGACTCTGGCCGCGGACAGTGGACGGATCCCATGCGCTGCCCTCCAGAACGATCATTCCGTCTTCCTCCTGCGCACACGACGGATATTTTTCGCCCGCATCGCATGCCGGCCGCACTGTCCTGACCGGAATATCGCGCACGCTGTTGTCATCCATGTTTTTGATCCTGATCTTTCCATGCCGGTTTTCCGATACGTCGGACACACAGACAAGGATTCTCTTTTCTGCGCTTACCCGTACCTGTTTTTCAGAGACCAACGTCCACCCAGGCGCCTCTATCCCGACCGCAAATCCGCCGGTTCCCGTATTTCCGATATCGATCCATTTCTCCCCGGGCGATGCAAAACAGAGCTCCGTGCCGTCATTCCATATATCGACGCGCATGGACGGATCTCCCTCGATTTTTAAGGGCGGCGTACAGATTGGCATCATCGCCGCGCGCGGCGGCGGGAAGCCCTCCGGGTCCAGAATGCCGTTCCATTTCCCGCCGCATATGACTTTATTGTAATAATGGATAAGCTGTCTGCGCGCATCCTCTGTCTCCCTTGATTTCTCTGTATAGAAAGCGGCAGCCTGCATATTGCCGCGGTCATACATCAGCGTACTCCTGTCCCCGTAATAATAAGACAGACTGGTGAAATACGCGGCGTGGATGCGCATCAGTACCATCTGGAAAAAGGCATCCCTTTCTTCCGCGGGAAGACGCCCATATAACGCATTCCCCTCCGCAAACATCTCCTCATACCGATGGATGCGCACTGCCGCCTCGTCGCCGTATGCAGTCTGCGAAAATGCGTCATAGTCCATGTTTTCCAGCTTGCGCACATTTGTCAGCTGCGAGAAATCATTCAGCAGTCCCGATACCTGCCTTCCGATCTTTCCTGTAAACATACGGTCGGTCCAGTCTGCCACAAAAGCATCCACGTCCTCTGTCAGGGCGCCCGTTTTCCCGATCTCCCATGCAAGCCTTAGAAAGAACGTAATCTCCTGCTCAAGCGGCTTCATCGCACCGCTGTTGAGCACCCACAACCTGCGTATGCCCTCATCCCACGCCTTCTGCAGCTCGTTCCTCGTATGTGCCAGCGGAATGGAACACAGAAATACATAGGACATGCTCGGCGGCGCCCAATAAGAATTGTGGTAGTAGACCCCGTTCCCGCCTCTGCGCCCTTTTTCTTTCTCGGAAGGATAACGCCGGATATATCCGTAATTGTCATTTGCCCACACAAGCGTCATGTCCTCCGGGATCTCCAGGCCGTTATCATACAGCTCCAGCACTTCCTTATAGGGAATGAACGTCATCATCGTGTCACGCCCGAGTGTGTCCCGCAAGATTTCGCGCTGGTCCGCGATGATCTTCTCCAGAAGTGCCACCTTGGCGGCACGGATCTCCTCCGCAGTCTTTCCTTCCAGATTTTTTGTCTCAAACCCGGAATCATGGATGCCGCGCATGCCAAGCGTATAGCACACTTCAAAATCCCGGTTCTGCTCTACACTCTCCCTCCAGTATTCCTTGAGAATATCCCTGTTCCTGCCCTCTATCGAATAATCGTATACCGCATCTGTATAGCCCTTTTTCCGGATCCAGGGCTTCCACTCCCGGTTGTTGGAGCGCATCAGCATATCGCAGTGGGAAGTCCCTACAACGAGGCCCATGCGGTCTGCAAGCGCCCCGTTTTCCGGCTTTAGATTGAAGGAATTGACGTGCATCGCGGGCCAGATATAGTTTGCTTTCAGGCGGAGCAGAAGTTCAAATACTTTCTCGTAAGTCTTCACGCCGATCGTCGGCTCCTTCATGTAATTCTGAACCCACGCTTCCAGCTCCTCCTCATCGTTGATGAAAATGCCGCGGTACTCCACTGACGGATAGTCTGCTTTTAGGTAACGCTCCGGAAGTGTAAACGCCTGTCTTTTCCGCACCGGCACGTCCGCCCAGAAATACCATGGTGACACGCCCAGCATCTCGCAGAATTCGTATATTCCGTAGATGGTTCCGCGCCTGTCACTGCCCGCAATGACCAGCTGTCCCTCCGAAATGCTGTGCTAATATGCCTCCCTGCGCAGACGGCCTGTCTCATCGCGCAGACAGCCGAAATCTGAACACTCTCCGATTGTGTCTGATCCATCCAGTGTTCTGACCAGAATCTTTGCAGGCGCTTGTCCCTTCTCCTGGTCTTTGCTGCCCTGCATCACCTGTACTGACAGACCCAGCGTCTGTTCCAGATCGTTTGCCAGATTGGAAACAGCGATCTTTACCGCCTCTGTTTCCTTGTTGCTCATCTGTATCACGCAAAGCTGTCCTTTTTTTAATTCAAAATCCATCTTCACCCTCCGTCCGGCGCGCTGCCGGGTGCCGTCTCCTCCGACAGGAATCAATTTACATGCATTTTTATT
>OFGQ01002374.1_pt1 | contig 10778 bp, 8 predicted proteins | sample 1521791 | NCBI WGS metagenome assembly OFGQ01 (sample SAMEA3504116, study PRJEB24116) | mouse gut metagenome | biome: mouse gut; feature: mouse-associated habitat; material: faeces | place: Denmark | collected 2011 | reverse complement strand
AGGTATGATACAACCGGGAATATACTTCAAGGATGTTTTTTTCCATTTCCTCCGGGCTGATTTTCTGTAATTGCAGCGGAATGATGGTGTTGTTGAAAAAACTGCGGGTGGATTCAAATACGGTGTATGGATTGCGTATCAGGTAGATGAATTTCGCATTGGGAAACATTTCCAGTATTTCTTTTATCTTACCGGTGTGGGGAGGATTTTTGCTTAAAAATTGTTCTCCTTTGGTATTCCAAAGTGAAATTTTAATCAATTTCAAGAATGTGTCTTTAAATATCTGGCGTTCTTCCGGAGTAGCTGTTTTCATTGTCAAAAAACGGTCGCAATATTCCAACATGTTTTTTGGCAGGAACCAGAAATCATAATAGGAACAAGGCATCATGTTGGACAAGGCAAATTCCTCTTCCTGGGGGAGGTCTACGTTCAGTTCCATGTTGTCTGTCGGGCGTTTGTCGGGCATGAGCCAGGCCATTGTCTTTTTAAACATGGGTTGTCCCCACATCATCATGTGCGGAAAAACGGTTTGATAAGTGGTTGTATAGCCGAAATGTTTGTCGTGTGCCAACACATTGTGGACGAATGTAGTACCGCTCCGCCAATGGCCGAGAATGAATACAGGTTCCATATTTATGGACTGCTCTTTCAGGCGTTTGTTGTAACGGTGGTCCTGAAGCGGTTTTAATGAACTCAATAACCAGCAAATGCATTTGGTCAGACAATATTTGGTTTTGTAACCTTTTTCAATCTTTTGTCCTTTAGTGATTCCCTGAAATGTTTTCCAGTCCGCACCTACTAAAGTATTGACCGGTAATTTTTGAAATTCTAATAAACCCATTTTTGATTAACGATTAATGATGAATGATTAACGATTTTGGTGATAGTTGCGCAAGGCACTGATTTGGGCTCCTGCTTTTTCGATTTTTAATCTTAGATAATTGACAGTTTCTTTCTCTATGTATCCTAATCTTTGGGCCAGTATCAGATGATTCATTGTTTCCATAAGACTGCTATAGGCAATGGAAAGGAAATGGGCCGTATCTTTACCGGTATTTCGTGAATTTCCTTCTGCAATGTTGGCAGAAACAGCAGTCATTGCTCTGCGAATTTGGTCGGTCAAAGAAAATTGTTCTGTTAAATGATAAATTTCTACAGACATGTCCATTGTATCTTGCCAAACTTCTAACTTTTCAAATGCAAACATATCTTTAATCGTTAAACTCTTCGTTCATCGTTCATTCACTTTAACGCAAATCCCCTGACGGTCCAGTTCGTTCACAACTTTCCGGATGGCTTCGTAATGCTCGGAAGAAATATTGAGTTTGGAAAGATTGATTTCCGGAATTTCAAACTCCTGTATGTCTTTCATTTCCACTTTATCAATGATCATGCCGACTGCACAGGTGTTGTTTGTGATGGGGTCAATCAGGATAAAGGCTCCGGTATTTTTATTTTTTTGATACGAATCGAAAAACAAAGGTTTGCCCGTACTAAAGACCACCCGTGCTATTTCATTCAGTTCCAGTGCATCGCAAGATGATTGTTCCAGGGTATTGACATTGACTTTATAGCGGATTTTGTCAATTTTCACGCGGGTTAGATTGGTGGTATGCTTCATAAAGAATTGTTCTTCCGGATTCATTTTTTTCTCATCCATCCAGACTAACATGGCTTCGAAATTCCGGCTGACTATCGGGAGATTATCCGGATGTACCAGCATTTCCCCCCGGGATATGTCGATTTCATCCTCGAGGGTAATGGTAACGGCTTGGGGGGGGAAAGCGTATTCCTGTTCACCTTCGTAGGTTACGATAGATTTAACCCGGGAACGTTTCATGGAAGGCAGGGCCAGCACTTCATCGCCTTTTCTGACTATACCGGAAGCCATGGTGCTGCTAAACCCGCGGAAATCCAGGTTGGGACGAAGGACATATTGTATGGGATAACGGAAATCTGAGAAATTTTTATCACTGCCGATATGGACGGTTTCCAAAAATTCCAGTAGTGGTTTCCCTGTATACCACTTCATATTTTCAGAATCTTCCACTACGTTATCACCTTTTAGAGCGGAAAGGGGGATACAGGTGATGTCCGGTATGCCTAAAGGCTCTGCAAAATGCCGGTATTCGCTGACAATTTGGTCAAAAACTTGCTGCTTGTAATTGACCAGGTCCATTTTGTTGACTGCAAGTACCACATGTTTGATGCCTAACAGGGACACTAAATAAGTGTGGCGGCGGGTTTGGGTGATAACCCCGGAACGGGCATCTACAAGGATAATGGCCAGATTTGCTGTTGAGCCGCCGGTGATCATATTTCGGGTATATTGCTCGTGTCCCGGAGTATCTGCGATGATAAATTTTCGTTTGTTGGTGGAAAAATAGCGGTAGGCTACATCGATGGTGATGCCTTGTTCCCGTTCGGCTTTCAGACCATCCAGCAGAAGGGCATAGTCTATATTTTCGCCGGCATTTCCGTAACGTTTGGTGTCCCTCTCCAAAGCATCGAGCTGGTCTTCATATAACTTCTTGCTGTCAAAAAGTAATCGGCCGATCAAGGTGGATTTTCCGTCGTCTACTGAGCCTGCGGTCAGTAATCTCAGCAAATCTTTTTTTTCGTCCTGATCCAGGAACTCTTTTATATTTAATTTTTCCATGCTTTCAAAATCGTTAATCGTTATTTACTTTTAACTTTTCTGTGAATTAAAAATAACCTTCTCTCTTTTTTTGTTCCATACTGGCATCCTGGTCGAAATCAATGACCCGGGTGGTACGCTCTGATTTGGTTGTGGTCATCATTTCTTCCACGATTTTTTCAATAGTGTCGGCTTCCGATTCGACTGCTCCGGTCAGGGGCCAGCATCCTAATGTGCGGAAACGTACTTTGCGCATTTGTATCTTATCCCGGTATTGTTCCGGCATCCGTTCATCATCCGGCATAATCAGATTGCCGTCAATTTCAACAATGGGACGTTCTTTGGCAAAATAAAGCGGTACAATGGGTATGTTTTCCATGCGGATGTATTGCCAGATATCCAGTTCGGTCCAGTTTGACAGAGGGAATACACGGATGGATTCTCCCTTGTGTACGCGTGCATTGTAGAGATTCCATAGTTCGGGGCGTTGATTTTTCGGGTCCCATTGATGGAATTTATCGCGGAAAGAATAAATACGTTCCTTGGCGCGTGATTTTTCTTCATCGCGGCGTGCTCCGCCAAAAGCGGCGTCAAATTTATATTTGTCTAAGGCTTGTAACAGGGCTTGGGTTTTCATCAGGTCTGTATGGACTTTACTGCCATGAGTAAAGGGGCCTACGCCTTCCCGGAAGCATTTGGTGTTGGATTCCACAATCAGGTCCCAGTTGTTGTCCCGGGCATATTTGTCGCGGAATTCAATCATTTCCCTGAATTTCCATTTGGAGTCGATGTGCATTAATGGAAACGGGACTTTGCCCGGATAGAAAGCTTTTTCAGCCAATCGGACCATTACTGAGGAGTCTTTTCCTATGGAATACAACATCACCGGATTTTCAAATTCTGCAACCACTTCCCGGATAATATGGATGGATTCAGCTTCCAGTTCTTTCAAATGACTTAATTTGTATTCTTCTGACATCTTTCTGATAAATTTTAATGTTTACGGTTTTGTTGCAATTTACAGATAACTGCCTTGTTTTTTGCTTTCAGCGTATTTTAGGCATGATGGCTTTCATCAGTATCTGGACGGATTCTTCTAAGGGGTGCCGGGAGGTATCGAGGGAGATAAATGGCTGCTCCGGAGCCTCAAAAGGTGAAGATATTCCGGTAAAATCTTTGATTTCGCCACGGCGGGCTTTGGCATATAAACCCTTGACATCTCTCTTTTCGCATTCTTCAATGGGAGTACTGACAAAAATTTCCAGGAAATCTTTTTTCCCGATGATTTCAGAAGCCATATGACGGATGGCTCTGGTCGGACTGATAAAAGCCGCAAGGGTAACGATGCCGCAGTCAACGAATAGTTTGGAAACTTCGGCGATGCGCCGGATATTTTCCGTGCGGTCATTTTCCGAAAAACCCAAATTGTTGTTGATGCCGCTACGGATATTATCTCCATCGAGAATGCGGCAGAGAACGCCCTGGTTATATAGTTCTCTTTCCAAGGCAATGGCCAGGGTACTTTTACCTGACCCGGAAAGGCCTGTAAACCAAATCATCGTACCCTTTTGTTTCAGTAAGGCTTCCCGGTCTTCCCGTTGTAACATTTTCTCAAATATCGGATATATATTTTCTGCCATATTTATTGTATTAATCATTCGTCATTCAATCATTTCACGACGAACCAAGGATTCAGTAAATTTTCTTTATTGTAGGCCAGAGGCGTTATGCCGTCCATTTGGTATATTTCCTTACCGGCTGCTTTGGCAATAGCGTGTCCTGCCGCAGTATCCCATTCCATCGTGGGGGCAAAGCGGGGATAAATATCTGCCGAACCTTCGGCAACAAGACATATTTTGATAGAGCTGCCTATGGAAGTCAGTTCGACTTTTCCTTTTTGCAGGCGTAATTCGTCAATAAATTTTTCAGTTTCAGAGCTCATATGTGACCGTGATGCGACAACAATGCAGGATGAACCCGGATGACCGACAGGCAGACACAAAGCCTTTTCCTGTATCTTCGAAAAGTCCAGGTCCGGCGAATAAACGACATGTTCAACCCGGAAAGCTTTGTTTTCACAGCCATAATAAAGGGTTTTCCTAACAGGAATATAGATGACCCCTAATACGGGAGTACCGTTGCGTACCAAGGCAATGTTTACAGTAAATTCCCCGTTGCGCTTGATAAATTCCTTTGTGCCGTCGAGCGGATCGATAATCCAGACGGTTTTCCACTGACGCCGGATTTCAAATGCGATAGCCTTGTTTTCTTCGCTGATAACCGGATAAGAGGTAGTTGTCAGGTAGTCTATGATAATTTCATTGGACTTCCGGTCTGCAACGGTTAATGGTGAATTGTCTGCTTTATGTTCTATACCGAAATCCGACTCGGGATTGTGATAGATACGTAAAATTTCTTCACCGGCTTTTAAGGCTGCTGTGATAGCTGTTTCTAATAATAAATTCATAGTAAATTCCGCATGCGGCGCAAAGGTATCAAAATTTTTAGTAATTCTTTTTTATCTTCGGAAAAATAGCCGGGAAAATGTTATCTTTGTGTGCTTTTAATCACGTGAAATAAATTATTATATAAAGCATGACAATAGTTTTCTATCAGAAAGACGCCACGGTGTATGCTGTGCAGTATCAGGTGTCTGAAAATCCTCTCGATGTCAGTAAATTGGAATGGTTGTTCAGTGGTGCCCGTAAAGTGCCGGGAGACGCCATGAAAGGTTATTTTGTGGGTCCGCGCCGTGAAATGATTACCCCTTGGAGTACAAATGCCGTAGAGATAACTCAGAATATGGGGATTAGCGGTATCTTGCGGATAGAGGAATTTACACAGGCCGAATGCGATAAAATATCGTTTGATCCGATGTTAAAAGCATCTTATAATGAGTTGAATCAGCATATATTCACGGTTGACAAACAACCGGATGCCATTGTGTATATAGATGATATCCGGGCATATAATGTACAGGAAGGTTTGGCTCTGAATCCCGATGAGATTACCTATCTGGAGGGGCTGGCTCAGAAATTAGGCCGGAAACTGACAGATTCCGAGGTGTTTGGTTTTTCGCAGGTAAATTCGGAACATTCCCGCCATAAAATATTTAATGGTACTTTTATTATTGACGGTAAAGAGAAAGAAAGTACGTTGTTTAAGTTAATTAAAAAAACTTCTCAGGAAAATCCCAACCGGATTGTTTCTGCCTATAAAGACAATTGTGCTTTTATCGAAGGTCCTGCCGTGGAACAGTTTGCTCCGCATACACATGACAAACCGGATGAATATGAAACAAAGGAAATAGAAACGGTTATTTCTTTGAAAGCCGAAACCCATAACTTTCCGACGACTGTAGAACCTTTTAATGGTGCAGCGACAGGGAGTGGTGGTGAAATCCGTGACCGGATAGCGGGGGGACAGGCAGCACTTCCGTTGGCCGGAACGGCGGTTTATATGACTTCTTATCCGCGGTTGGATGCTTCCCGGCTTTGGGAACAATGCGTATCTCCCCGGAAATGGCTGTATCAGACTCCCGGGGATATACTCATCAAGGCTTCCAACGGAGCTTCTGATTTCGGAAATAAGTTCGGTCAACCGTTGATTTGCGGTTCTTTGTTAACTTTTGAGCACGAAGAAGACGGGCATACTTATGGCTATGATAAAGTCATTATGCAGGCTGGTGGTATCGGTTTTGGCAATCGTAAGCAGGCAATGAAGCATACACCGGAGGCGGGGGATAAAGTTGTGTTGTTGGGAGGTGATAATTACCGTATTGGTATGGGTGGCGGAGCCGTTTCTTCTGTAGATACCGGGGTATATGCCGGAGCCATTGAGCTGAATGCCGTGCAACGTTCTAATCCTGAGATGCAGAAACGGGTTTGCAATGCCATCCGGGCCATGGCGGAAAGCGAAGTGAATCCCATTGTCTCTATACATGACCACGGGGCAGGCGGACATTTGAATTGTCTGTCTGAATTGGTGGAGGAGACAGGAGGAAAGATTCATATGGAAAATCTGCCTGTCGGTGATCCGACGTTATCCGCGAAAGAAATTGTAGGGAACGAGTCTCAGGAGCGTATGGGATTGGTCATGAAAGAAAAAGATGTAGCCGGATTGCAACGTATTGCTGAGCGTGAACGGGCTCCCATGTATGTGATTGGTGAAACGACAGGGGATATGAAATTTACTTTTGAGAATGCGAAAACTCAGGAAAAGCCTATAGATCTCGAATTGAAGGATATGTTCGGAAATCCTCCCAAAACGATTATGGAGGATAGGACTATAAAAGAAAAATATGCAGAATTGGAATATACTGCCGATAAGCTGGAGGAGTATCTGGAGCAGGTTTTGCAATTGGAGGCAGTAGCTTCCAAAGACTGGTTGACCAATAAAGTGGACCGTTCTGTGTCCGGTCGTGTTGTCCGCCAGCAAGGGGTTGGACCGTTGCATTTGCCGTTGAGTGATGTGGCAGCAGTGGCTTTGGATTATAGTGGTCATCGGGGAATTGCAACTTCCATCGGACATGCTCCGGTGGCTGCTATGGCTGATGCTTCTGCCGGTTCGCGTCTGGCGATTGCCGAAGCATTGACCAATCTGGTCTGGGCTCCGGTGGAAAAGGGATTGAAGGGAGTCTCTTTATCGGCTAATTGGATGTGGCCGTGCCGTAATGAAGGAGAAGATGCCCGTTTGTATCAGGCGGTACAGGCAGCCAGTGATTTTGCCATTGAATTGGGGGTGAATATTCCGACCGGAAAAGATTCTCTTTCCATGACTCAGAAATATGGAGATAAAAAGGTCTATGCTCCTGGCACTGTGATTATTTCGACTGTGGGTGAGGTGACGGATTTCCGTAAAATTGTCGTTCCGGTTTTGAAGGATGATGCTGCAACAGAAATCGTTTATGTGGATTTTTCATTCGACAAATTGAAATTGGGAGGTTCCAGTTTTGCACAGGTTTTGAACAAGGTGGGTAAGGAAGTGCCTGATGTAAAGGATAGCGGGTATTTTGTAAATGCGTTTATGGCTATTCAGCAACTGGTTGCTGATGGGGTTGTGCTGGCAGGGCATGATATTTCGGCAGGTGGTATGATTACGGCTTTGCTTGAAATGTGTTTTGCGGATAATCGTTTGGGAATGGATGTTGATTTTTCGTTCCTGCCTGAAAAGGATATTGTCAAGATTTTGTTTGCTGAGAATCCGGGTGTATTGATTCAGATTTCCGATAAGGATGCTAAGAAAGTATCCGCTTTACTGAATAAGGCCGGAGTGGCATATGGTTTTATCGGAAAACCGGGCAAATCCGGAAAACTGAATATAAAGAAAGAGGAGGCTTTTTGGTCGTTGGATATTAGTTCGTTGCGTGATTTGTGGTTTAAGACGTCTTATTTACTTGACCGGCGTCAGAGTGGCGAAGAGAAGGCATTGGAAAGATACAAGAGCTATAAGCACAATGAATTGAAATATAAGTTTCCGAAAGGATTTACCGGGAAATTGGCGGATTTGGGATTGGATTTGCACCGGAGAACTAAATCGGGTGTACGGGCTGCCGTTATCCGTGAAAAGGGGTGCCAGTGTGAACGGGAGACTGCCTGGGCATTGCATTTGGCCGGTTTTGATGTGAAAGACGTTCATATGACCGATTTAATCAGCGGGCGTGAAACTTTGGAAGATGTGAATATGATTGTCTTTGTCGGTGGTTTTTCAAATTCTGATGTTCTGGGTTCTGCCAAAGGTTGGGCCGGTGCTTTCAAATACAATGAAAAGGCTCGCCGGGCTCTTGAGAATTTCTATAGACGGGAAGACACCCTGAGTCTTGGTATTTGTAACGGTTGTCAGCTTGCCGTGGAATTGGGGTTGATTTATCCGGAACACAAGGAAATGCCGAAGATGTTGCACAATGATTCCCATAAATTTGAATCCGGTTTTGTCAATGTCACAATAGAACCGAACAATTCGGTGATGTTGAAATCTTTGGCAGGCAGTCGTTTGGGAATCTGGATTGCTCATGGAGAAGGTAAGTTCGGTTTACCTTATGCTGAAACCGAGTACAATATACCTATCAAGTATAGTTATGACGTTTATCCGGCCAATCCGAATGGTTCTCCGTTTGCGGCGGCAGCTATTTGCAGCAAGGATGGCCGGCACTTGGCAATGATGCCGCATTTGGAAAGAGCTATTTATCCGTGGAATTGGGCTTATTATGAGGAAGGACGCGGAGGAGATGAAGTCAGCCCGTGGATTGAAGCTTTCGTGAATGCCCGGAAGTGGATTCAGGCTAAAAAATGAGGATGGAATCATTTAGTAATAAGTGAGATGCCCGTTCGGAAAATCGGAGATATAGATTTTGCCGGACGGGTGTTCTTTTCAGGGATGGGTATTTTTGTTTTCTGCAGAAGTTTGCTTTTGATATCTGTTCCGGCTATTGTTTTTTTATGTAAATAATTGTAATTTTAAAAACGGATTTTACAATTGTTGCCATGGGATATCATGTGATTATAGAGCCGGAGTTGTTTCCGATAAAGTACACTTATTTGGATTCCTCTGAAATTTTCTTGACACTTATTATATCGTACATTGTAGAAATATCTTAAGAGTTTTTTGGATAAACGAGAAGTCGGTTATAATTGAAGGAAAATCTGAGAATCCGCCTCAGCAGGTGGGAGTTTCGGTAAATTTCCGTCATTTGGGGGAGGAATGGTACCGGGCCGGATTGCGGGCTTTGACGATATTTGCCAAACTGGCTCGTGACAGACAATTGGTTTTGGAGGAATTGAGTCATGGACCGGAAAACGTCCGGTCGTATGTAAGAGCAAAAAAAGGGACAGCAAAAAGGGGGGATTTCTTGGTCAGAAACCGGGGGAATGCAGAGGTTGAAGTGAAATGCCGGTCTTTTTATGGCAGGGGAAACCGGAAATATTTTCTTATTTCTCAGGAAGATTTAATGAAGCATTTAAATATGGAAAATGCAACCCGTACTTCTGTTATATTGGCGGTTTTTGAGAAAAGGAGATAAACCTCAGGAAGATTCTTTGTGTATGATCAGGATTGACCGGATAAAAGAGTTGCTTCCGGAGTTAGTGAGTGAAGAAAAAGAGTATGGATGGGTTTATCGCATTCCTTTGCAGGAGACAGTAAGTGGATTTGATTTGTTGGGTAGTTACGGTATGGATGACCAGGAAGATATTGTTGATTTGGTGGAGAAAGAATCAGAGAGCCGGATAGGAGCGGATGAGGTACCTTGTGTCATCGTGTCTTATTATAAAAGCAAGGAACATCTGGAATGGATTGTGCGGAATGGGTTGTATAACCTGAGGGCGGGAGATGGACGGGGAGTTTTTTCCGTAGGGCCGCAAGAAGCCTGTGCAAAATATATTTTGTTGCATACTGAGGGTGAAACGTACACAGGTAAGTTGTTCCAGATATTGGAGGTCGGACCGCAGGTTTATACAAAGAACATGCTAATCCGGAAGCAGTATCCCGGAAGTCCCGGACATGAATTGTATTGGGTCTATAAAGTTGTTCCTGTATTGGAAGAGGAGTTGCGGAAACAAATCTGGGACATTTCTCTGTTTCCCGGTTATATTACCGGACATGGGGCTGCTTGTCCTTTTACTATTCCTTTGGCAGAATTAATGAAGTGAAGAATGGATAGAGAAAAAATATATAAAGAAGCAGTAAAATTCAGGCGGTATTTTCATCAACATCCGGAAGTATCCATGAAAGAATTTCGGACGCAGGCTTATATTGTTGAGATTCTGAAGCAGTATCAAATAGCTTATACAACTTCAAAATGGGCAATGCGTGGAACAAGTTACAACTTACAAGTAGAATTGAAGAAACATAATTGTCGTGTAATACAGTTTAATGTTGGAGGAATGAATACTAGAATGCATACTAAATGGACAGGAAAAGTAATAGAACATCCAGAAGAATGGATGAATCCAGCAGATATTGCAGATTTAATGGTCTATCTATTAAAATTACCGAAAATGATTGAAGTAAGTGAAATAACAATAAATAGAAAAGTTGTATAACAAAAAGATGAACAATGATATTGGTGAGTATTCAAAATTTATTACTTACTTAACATATATTATATAAAATAATTGGAATAAAAATGAAATCATTTCATATA
>OFGQ01002371.1_pt1 | contig 10789 bp, 9 predicted proteins | sample 1521791 | NCBI WGS metagenome assembly OFGQ01 (sample SAMEA3504116, study PRJEB24116) | mouse gut metagenome | biome: mouse gut; feature: mouse-associated habitat; material: faeces | place: Denmark | collected 2011 | reverse complement strand
TGCCGGGAATGCTATTCATCATGGGCGGCTTCTTCCAATTTGTAGTAAAGGCGGTTGAATTTCCCGTCTTTCTTAAAGTCTTCGGGGGCTGGCCCTATGAACTCGAACGGAATATCGCGGTCAGTGAGGGCGTATACCGCGCCCGGTTCCGTTTTGTACCCAAGCACAATGCGTTTGCCGCTGCGAGCTGCTTTTTCTAGTTTGGCTATATGCTTATTCTCCGAAGCTGTTTTCTCGACGATCACTTTGGTGTTGTACAAGGCGAAGAAAGCAGTGTTGGCTGCAAGCAGCAAGATGAAAAGAACGCTGAGTGCCTTTTGGACGATTTGCGAGGCGGATGAGTCTGTGCCGCCGGGAAGAAGCAGTAGCAGGAGTGCGAGGCAGCTTGTGAAGTAGAAATACGCGCAATACCGAGCCCACCAGCTTTCGCCGAGGAAGGCCATGAGGGCGATCGTTGGAATAAGATAGCACAGCGCTGTTTGGAAAAGAAAGGGACGCGTCTTGCGCTGCTTGGGCAAGAGGATGGCGATGATTGCCAGCTGCAGTATCAAAATGCCGCTGTAGAGCACCCCAAAGCCTCCGATGCGGAGATCGCAGGCATGTAAGCTTCCCAGTTCTTCCGGTGTGAAGCTGAAAGGCAATTTGAGAACCGGCTCTGCGCCAGAGGCAGCTAGGATGTTGCCTGATTGCGAGAAGAAGCTCAGCAACAACTTTCGGGGATTGCTGGAATCGGCAAAAGAAGCGGGAGAGTTGCTCGTCATGATGTCCTCAGCGTTTTCGCCAAAGAGAGGATAAAGTGGATGCCCGTGCTCTAGAAAATTCATAACATAGGAGCTGAAGCCAAACACGAGAACCGATGAGGAGATGAGGATTGCGAAGAAAGCGCTTACTCCGAGCAGGAATGAGGCGGTGAATCCTTCCCGGCGCCGCAGAGTTTTGGCAAGTAGGTAGATGTAGAAGGAAAGAGAGAAGACGCCGGCATAGGCTAGACCTGTGAACTTCGTTTCAGTGCAGAGAAGAAATGCACATGCGATGAGGGTGAAGGCCACGGGGCGCAACCGAGTTTGCTGCACATCGACGAGCATGGTGAGTCCCAGCAAAAGCACTAGAAGCTCGAGCATGAGAAAGGCGTCGTTGTAGAATGTGAGAAACTGCGCTACGGTAATCGGATTGACGGTGGCGACCAGCGCCAAAATGATGCACTTGCCGACGCTAATGCGGCGGGTGCGAAGATATGCGACAAGGAGCATTGCTGCCCCGAATGCTGCAATGAGCGTGTAAGCTTTTCCTGTTTCGATGCTTCCCGTACACGCGTATAGATTGGCGGCAATCTCCCATGTCCCTTGTGGGTAGTGATCGATCCAGATGGAACAATGCTCGCCGAAAACTTCGTTGGCTTCCTGCCAGATGGAGGACGAGCCTTCGATAGGTATCCAGCCCCCACGCAGCGCGGAGACGGCAAGTTTGTGGATGGCGTTGCCGTCGTAGCTGAAATCGTAAAAGCTTGAGCAGACTGCGCACGCTGCGAATACCAGCGCGGCCGATACGAGAAGGCCGGCCAAGGCGCTCAGCCAGTGGCAACGAGGCAGTAATATGGTGACGATGCATGCGAAGATCGCACTGACAACAGTGGTTGGGATGGAAGGTGAGATCCCGATGGCAAAACCGAGTGCCGTAAAAGCTACAAGAAATGTTAGAAACAGAGTGGAACTCAGGCCACAGCTAAAGGCTATTTGGGTAAAGCTGAGTTTTAGCGAACGAGAGTGCGAGACGTGCGTTCCCGCGTTGCGGGGGGGGGTACCATTATGAGATCCTTTACTGGAACAGCTGGTTGGTGAGTGTAGGTAATTATACTAGAAGATACCTTTGGTTTGGAGGTGGGTGCGGCGTGGTTCCTGTGGGGTGAGGTTACGTTGTTGCGGGGCGCGAAACTGCTCGGCTGGTAAGGCGGTCAAAGTAGGGAGCCCGGATCTACGCTCTTTAGTTTTTCGGAGAGGAGGTAGTCTAATGATTGAACTACTTCATCCGAATCCTCCCGGAAGGGGGACTGACGCGGTTGTTCTTGACGTGTTCGGTGATTTCGAACGATGTATGGTTGGTCGGGCGCAGCGGATTGCCGTATTTTCGGACTATTCTCCGTCTTTCTTTTAGGTATCTTGATTTGGGTGATATAACAGGATTCCCGAAAGAGAAGCGTGTTGTTAGAAGTAAGAGACGTGGGCGTTTTGGTCGTAGCGTGAGCTTGCCCAACAATGATTTGTGGGAGAAGGTGATGAGTGTGGGTCTGATCGATTCCGTACTCTCAAAGAGTGCAGAGGGCGGCATTTCGTATCTGAGGGATTGGGCGAAAGGGAGAAAGATTAAACAATTGATCCGGGATACCGCTATACGTGCCGTCCTTATTGACACTACTGCGGATCTTGCATCTAAATTCAAAGACGAACACTTGACTGATGAGTTACTTTCTCATCATCGACAAATGGATGTGTCGAAAGCCGAAGCCGTTGCGCGATTTCTTGGAGGGGAGTCCGATAATGCTGCGATTTCCTTTGTGAGTGAATTCTACGATGCGGTTACCTCAATCGTGATTACAGATGAAGGTGCATTGTCGGGAAGGAAGGCATTTGAGGTTACGCAAGAAGCACGTGCTGATATAGAAAGTCTCAAGGAGGATGCACGATTAACTGCTATTGACGAGAAGGCTCAGGTTTCTCTTCTTGAGGAAGTGGTCTTACGAATTCAGTTGGGAGATTTGGAAGTTGATCGACTTCCGGAACTAGCGAAAGAGTGTGAAGGCTCGCTGGCTTCTTTTTATATACAAGCATACTACAGCTTGTGCATTGGGGCTCCTGTGAGCTTTGCAACAGTTCGGCCTATCTCGGGTCACGATGGGCTTGCTTTTGCTCTTGCGGGCGTAGCTGCTAGCGCGGAGCGCCTGGAGGATGTGGTTGCTGCGTTGGAACTGTGCTCTTTTGATTCGAGTAATTTGCAAAAAGCAGTACGTCTTTTGTTGGAGGATCCCGTAAAAGTTGATGAACCGGTTGTGGTTGAGGATCCAGAGGTCGAAGGATTCGCGGAGTTCGTGGGTCTGGTTGATTTTGAATGCGCTTTCGGAAAAAGAACGTTTCTGTCTATGGCCGAATTCGCCCATGCGGGCATATCGTGGAATCCCATTGCAATTAAAAAGCTAGAGCTCTCCCAAGTCATAGCAGCCGCAGCTATGGATAGGGGAGATGTTGCGTTTCTTACTGGTCGATTGATCGAAGGGTGTCGCCCTTGGTTTCCCCCTATGCTGATTGGCCATTTGGAGTTTGCTGCTAGTGTAGCATTCTCGCATCTAGACAAAGACGAAGTCTCTCGGATATTGGAGAGTGCGCCTGACTGTTTGGCTGACTTTGTACTCGATGAGGTCAGGAGTCTCGAGTTGAGAGATTGCGGCAGCGTGGCTAAAGCAGAATCGGTGCTAACATGGGCGGAAGCGAGACGAAATTGCTCTCTTTTAATTGCGGCTGCCATGGTGCTTCTTGAGCTGGACGAAACCCGTCGATTCGATGTCGTGGAGACCTTTTCTCGGTGCAGATCCTGGGCTTTCCCTACAATGGCGGCGCTAAACGCGTATGTTAACGTTGTCGAGCCGAATATTTCATATGCACGATATCGCGAACTTGGTAGTGGGAAAGAAAATGAGGTCGCCTTTCATCTGGTAGCCTACAAACTCTTTCATTCGAAGGAGCCAGATTCGGCTAAGTATCATATCGAGCGTGGAATCCAGATGATGAAAGGCGAATTCGGCGCCCTTGATTTGCCCAATGCCGATATCTGGGTGCCATATCTCATAACGGGTGGTAGGGAAAGCGAGGTTGAGGAGATAGCGAGCGGATATTTCTCTCAAGCCCCCTACTATCATTTTGCTCATTTTCTGAGTGCTGTGATGAGTTGTGATGGCTCGGAGGAACTGCTTGACCGTCTTGTTAGTTCGGCCGCTCGTATTGGCTGCGGCCGAATGCGTCGCGGGCCATCTCGTTCGGAACGGTCAGGATGGATTGGCTGGTCGTTTCGCATTGGCTTCATTCAAGGAAACTCCAAGCGAAATATTAGCCGAAATAGCGGCTCAATGGATGATTGACAGTTCTCTTGATGTTGATGAGGACATAGTTTCTTATGCGGAGAAAAGAGACTCGGGACCCATGAATCTCTTATTAGCGCAGTGTGCCCATGCGAACCATAGGATACAGGAGAGGAATGCCCGTCTGATAAGGGCCTCTTTTGGGGAAAGCGAGATTGCCTCAAGGGCTCTATTAATGTATGCACTTTGGAATGCGGAAGACGGAGAGGGGCGGCCTGCTCCCGATGCAGCCGGATATGATACATATGTTGTTATTGCAACGAAGGATGGCGAAGAACACACACTGATCTTTCTCGCCGATCCGCTCTCCGTTAAGGAAGGAGGCGCCGAGGGAGTTGCTGGGCTCTCGTTCAGTGCCAGGTCTGATGAATTTGTGGCTTGCCGGGGGCTACGCGTAGGAAATTCGGTGTCATTATGGGGCAATGAGTTCGTTGTTCGTGAAATCGGCTCAGCAAACTCGCTGTTCTCGCGTATTGGCTTTGCCGAGATTCCAAACACTCCGGGAGGAATGGTTTTAAGTGGGGCACCGGAAGAAATACTTGAACAGTTGCAAGCTTTTGCAAGGGAGAGCGCTCGAAAGAAAGACATATACAAGGATGGCTTTATGGGCGAACACGGTATATTGTATTTCGGCATAGAAACAGGAGCTTTTCTTCGCTCTGTTCCTCAGCTTGAGTTCACAATTGGGGCTATTTGCAATCCCGATCTACCTTATAGAAAATGCCGCATTGCAAGAAACGGGGCAATTGATGAGGGGTGTAAGTTCCTGCTTTCTTACAGCGCCCTTGTCGTTCTGTCGCTCCTGGACGTTCCAGATGAGATATGTGCCGCTATTCATGAAAGGTGCTGCGCAACCAAGAGCACCGTTAAGAGGCTCGAAAATGATGCTGCAAAACTGGCCGACGAACCGTATGTAAGCATTGGAAAGCTTGGCTATGATGACGGAAAGCTTGCGCTATATGAGTTCGGGGAAGATATGAAGCAGTATTGCGGGAGTAGGTGCAGATCTATATTACGCCTGACGCAAGAACTCAAGACTGCTGAACCCTCCTTGGGGGATTATGCTGACGTACGGCTGCCGGAGATAATGGGAGAAAACGCAGTAATCGATATTCGGACGGCGGCTGACAATGGGTACGTACTTGTCACCGAGGATATCTTAGAAGCGCAGATGGTCGACGGCTTCGATCTTTCTACTCGCTGTAGTATTTCGTTTATGCTTCTGTGTCTGGGGCATGCTTCGTATATATTGAGAAGATATTTGGTCCAGATGCAGGAATGGTACGCCGTTCCTGTGCTGGAGGAGGATGTGGCGGAGCTTCTTCAGGCTATAATTTCTGAAGTTGTTGCACAAATAGAGAATGATATTGAAATCTAGATGACGGGGCGATTGTGGACAAGATTGAATTCCCTGCCGCCTTATGGGCGATGGAGGCTGACGATGTGGACGATGAGTCGAAATCGGTTGTCGGTCTGCTCAGCTTTGACGGTGAGCATCGAATTGAATTGACGGTGCCATTCGGAGTGCTTCTCGATTGGCCGTGTTTGCCGGTCGAAGGTGGCGGCTATGTGCAAACCCATACCATCGATGGCTTGTCTTCAGATGCGATATACGGGTACTCCCAAACAGGAAGATATCTCGTTCTGAGAGATGTGGCTTCTTGGGGGCCTTCGAGAGCGTACCCTGGGTTTAAGAAACAAACTTTATGGGGTTCGTCGCTTTTGATGTCGCGGGAGCCCATAGACGGTGACCCTGAGGTGTCCACAGCTCATGTTGAGTTGCCTGGACTGAGGGAATGGATGGGGCGAATTTCATTTGAAACGACCAGCCAATATGAAAATGACAAACTGAAAGAGATGTCTTTCGCCTTCCGGCCCGAGGAAATGCAGGCAGTGTTGTTGTTTGAAAACGACGAGATGAGAGTGTCGATTGAGTACTGCGGGACTCGTAAGGGTGATAAAATTCCCTCGTATACATTCGAATTCGAGTCAGATTGTTTTCTGAGAGTGGAGCTTCTCGGCGAGTCTGTTGGCATTGATGCTTTTTTGAATGAACGGGTATATCCAGTTGCTGAGTTTCTTTCATTTTGTATGGGGTTTAGATACGCAATTACTAATGTCGAATTTTTTACCAGCGGTGGGCAGCGAATTGGGTATTATGCGCCTTTTGTTGGGGTGAGGGGAATGCCTTCGGGAGGGCAAATCAGCACTATGCCCTTCTCCTATGAGCGCATCGAAGATCAGATATCGTCTATGCTCGACTCGTGGGTTCATTTCGATTCGTATGCGTGCAACGCTTCTAAACTGATTGTTTCCCTCATGAATAATTGGGAAATGCCGCTCGATATGTTATTTCTTGCTTCTGCTCAAGCATTTGAGGCAATGACGCGGGTTGGTGTTGAGGAGCAGGAGATTGCCGATGAGGAATTGGACAAGAGATTGGAGGTGATTAACTGTTCCAATATGCCAGCTAGAACGAAGAAATGGGCCGTTCGAAAATTGAGGGGTGCGAAATGGAAAACGGCTAATCAATTAGCGGACGTGCTGCTTGCCAAAGTGAAGCCAATTGTTGAATACGTAATTCCCGATGCAGAGAAGTTCAAGCGAGATCACCGAACCCAGAGAAATGCGTTTACCCATCGCAGGGAACTTGGGGAAAGCGAAAAGCTAACAAATGAGCAATTGTATTACCACACCCAGGCGGTTCAATTGCTTGCTTACGCCGCCATCGCGGTTGAACTGGGTTTGGAAGCTGAAGAGGTTCGACGGCTGTTGGAGAAGTCTAGATTTAGAGAGGGTGCTGTGATCCGTGCAAGGAGGTTATACGCCCGTGAGGCTGAGGACGTGAATAGGGAAGATGCGAAAAGCGATCAGAGAGCATGAGGAAGTCGACACTGCAATTGGGTTGAGAAATAGTTGAGCGTGACACCTCAAGACCCTCCCTACTTCCTTTTTGTTTTTTGCCAGCAGCTCGTTCCTTTGTTGCAAATAGACGAAAGTCCAATTACTGTACCGATATTATCCCACTGAAAACACTTTTTCGGAGTAGCATGGGCGAAAGTTGAAAGGAGGTGGCGAAATGAATATCAAGTATATCGGAAACGATACGAAAGTGTCGGAGCATGGGAAAGTTCATGTTCGCAAGGGCGATTACACTGGATGTGGGGCACGAATTGATGACAATCCGCAAGACTGGGTGTCCACCAGCCAGCCTGTGACCTGCAAGAAAAACGGCTGCTGCGGCAAGTAATGTGCCCCCACCGACGCTCTGGAGGTCGATTGGCGATTTCCAGAGCGTCTTCCGCCTATTTCTTGTCAACTCCTGTAATAGGAAGATCGCAAGACATTCTGTGTCCGCCGGGGAGGGGTGCGAACGGAATCTCGTGCTTGGTGTCGATTGCCGACCCGGTATTTGCCGGGGTTCGATGCGGGCGCTGTTGATTTGTGCAAGATCACACAGATATCAAATCTAGAGATTTTGCGCGTAAGGCTTAAAAAGGTATTCTAGTTGTTCTCGCACGCTCATGATGTAAAACTTAGCGAATTCCGGAAAGATGTTGTTCTGTGCTTTATTTCGGAGTAAAGTATTTGGCTAATCTATTTTGGAAAGGATGAAGGCTATGTGCTATTACATTGGCATTGAAAGTCTTGTTGCAAATGCATTGATTGAACTCCTTCAAAATGGATGTCGAGAGGTTAAGTTTGAGGCAATTGAGCGTTATGGCGCAGAGGTTGTCAACTTTCTCAATGCCAGTGGTGAGGAAGCAGTGCTCATTCTTTCTCGGGAGCAAACGCGGGGGTTTATTGTTAACTGCTCGAGGTTTTTCGATGTGAAGGATCCGGAATCGCCGCAGGGTACTGTACGGTTGAAAGAGGGTTTTAGCGTTGAAGATTTGGCGCGAGCCTTCTGCGGTGGCATTGCTGTCCCCGTACTGGAGGCGTTGCTCTCGCGACGTGCTCTTGAAGCTCTGCGGGCCGCTTAATGAATGTAAAGCGGTTCAAAGATCCTGTGTATGGGTATAGCGCCGTACCGGAACATCTTTGTTCTGACTTTATCGATACTCCGGGGTTTCAGCGTCTGCGCCGAATCTCCCAAGCAGGATATGCGCCACTTTACCCTTCGGCACTTCATAATCGCTTTGTGCATTCGCTCGGAGTGTGCCATCTTGCATCTTTGGCGGTTGATTCGCTTAATGCGTCGGCACAGCTTCTGTTGGGTGACCAGGAGTCTCTAAGCCGTTGGAATGGACTTCTCGAGACGTTCAAGCTTGCCGGTCTTCTTCACGATTTTGGCCATGCACCGTTTTCTCATGCGGGCGAGGGCTTCTATCTGCAGGTTAACGAGAATCTTGAGAGCGATCTGGTTGAGGCCGTTGCGGACGATGCTTTCAGAGCCGACGTATCAGAAAGGCCAAAAAGCGATCATTTGCCGTATTGAGAACAAGCGGATTCGCCAGTGGGTTTTATGCAGGGGAGATAGGTCGAGAAAAGGTCGTGTTTTCTGAAAATGCCACAGCTTCTTGGAGTTCCTTTTCCAAGGTGTCTTGCGGGCTCAAGGCGGAGAGCACGGGAGCCAGAACATTCTTCATGTTCCATAGGCGCTCCGACGATCGAGTTATTGATGCGGCGGAATTTGCAGAGTTTCTCATAGGCATTTTCTCGTAGGCGTTTTTCGTTACTCACCCAATCTCGTACAGGCGCATTTCGCCGTTGGATAGGATTGGCTTGAAGCCGGGGGTGTCGTCGGTGATGTTGTCGATGCCACGCCAGGATTCGGGGTCTTTGTATTGGGCGAGCCAGGTGCCCTTCTTTCGGCTGACACCCTGGTCGAGGAGGAGGACGTAGCGGGCGCCGGTTTCTTTCACGGCTTTCTGAACCTCAGGATCGGTGGCGATGTCGTCCAGGTGCTCGCGAATGAGGCGTGCGTCCTCGGTTTCTCCCTCGTGGGATATTTGACGGTAGTAGGTGTTCAGGTTGTCCAAACCGTAGGCGAACACGCTGCCGTCGTTGGGTTGGTTCAATACCAGGGCGCCTTCGGGGATAGTTTCCAGCACCTTGAGAACGAATGCTTGCTCGGCGGCATCGTAGACCTTCTCGTCGTCCATATCGTAGAAGCCGGAGAGGCGGTACTTTACGCGGCCGAAGGGGGTATCTGTTGTGTCTTCCTTGGGTTGCCCGGGCAGGTGGTAGCTGGGGAAGAAGTTGCAGAGGCAGAAGACTACTGCGAGGCCAACGCTTACTGCAACGGCGCAGCGTCGGCTGTCTACGGCCTGAATGGCTTGGCCCAGCAACGCGTTCGCGCATCGTGCGGCTGTCCAGAGGCCATAGGCTGCGATCGGTACAAGAAACATGGTCGCGCAAGCTGCCAGGCGCACCGGATCGGTATACCAGAAACCGCAGAACAGATGCTTGAGAAACCCGTTGGTTGTTGCTGACAGCAGGTACGTGCCTGCAAAAAAAGCAGGGGTGAGCAACAGCCACGAACGACCTTTCGCCACGCAGGCAACGGCACCCAAGACCACCATGGTCACAAGGAGCGCCTGGGGTACGCTGGCTGTGAACGACAGGGTGAGCAACTTGAACAGGCCGTTCGCGAACGTCACATTCTTGGGCCACTCGAACCAGATGACCGCTTGCAGGAAGGGTAGCTTGAACAGTATGACCCACAGCACGATCACGCCGCAGGCGTAGGCGACGAGAAGCAACGCGCTCTGTCGTGGCCAGCCTGCTTTCCGCCCACGTTCCCACAAGCATTTCCCGCCAAAGCAGGCTAGGAACACAAGAACAGCAAAGAGCGCGTTGGGCTGGGCCAACGCCAGCGAAACGAAGCTGAACAGCCCCAAAATCCCCAAAGGAAGCATGACCCGACGCAGCGGGCCGCCTTGCCTAGCGCTGACAATGATGATGCCCAGCGGTGCCGGCACCAGTGCGAAAGCAAGCAGATTCGAATACAGGGGACCTTTAGTGAAAAACGCCCAGGGGAACGCCGTGAACGCCATGGTAGCTACGGCACCCCACAACATGACGCCGCGATTGTCGGGGAACAGGGCCCGTATGAGCACCCACATAGATGCCGGGTACACGATGCCGGCTAGAACGGCATTCAGGGCATTGATGCCCATGGGCACGCTGCAATTCGTGAGCGAACATACAAGGGCGGCCAGGCCGTGCCATGCGGCCGGGTAGAAGCTTCCGCCCGTGCGCGAGACGGCATAATCGGGCGCTGCGAGATAGTTCGATGTTTGCAGGGTGGACCAAATGCCGGAATCCAGATACGAGCGCACCAGGTTCAGATGCGTAATGTTGTCGTGCCGCGCGTAAAACGACTCGGGGCCATCGAGCGATTTGATGTACACGTAGGCGCAAACGGCAAGCCCAACAGCTACGTAGAGCGCCAAGCTTCCAAAATCGAATGCAGAAGAAGACCGGCTGGTGCGTTCGGGAAGGCTCCAGCGGCACCGCCCGTGGGAGCGCAGGATGTGCGAGGCAGGCAGTCCGGCGATGGCCGCAAGCACGACGGGGGCAAGCACGCTTACCCCATTGCAGGGAATGCCGATGGCGCCATAGGCAATGCACAGGAGACTGATGAGAGCCACTGAGGCTAAGGGTGCACAGGCTACGGCGAATGCGCCGCGCAGGCCCAAGGCGCGGTTAACGGCCATT
>OFGQ01002370.1_pt1 | contig 10789 bp, 13 predicted proteins | sample 1521791 | NCBI WGS metagenome assembly OFGQ01 (sample SAMEA3504116, study PRJEB24116) | mouse gut metagenome | biome: mouse gut; feature: mouse-associated habitat; material: faeces | place: Denmark | collected 2011 | reverse complement strand
TGTTCGTAATCATCTTTGACAGCGCAAATACCAGGTGTTTTTAACCAACAGGCATTGCAGCCAATACAAGGTGTTATCTTCATATCTTCTATATAAAATGTCTTACACTCCGCCGTCTTTTCCTCCAGGCGACATATTGCTTTTTCTGCCAGCAGATGATCCTTAGGCAATGTATTGATAATTAACAGCCTCATTCTTTTTTCTCCCTTCTATTCAATAGGGCCAAAAAAAACCGGCCCTGCAAATAATACTGTAAAGCCGGTGGAATCCCCCAAGTCAAGAGGAAAGTGTAATTCATTTTAGAGGAACCCATACTTCGTAAATGTGTTTGTCTATATCCTCATTTGGCATCGCCATACGGACAAAAATATACACCATACCGCGAAACGCTGCCTGATTTTCTTTTGCCCATGCATGGCACAGAGAAAACATCTTTTCCGGAACCGAAGTGTCATTATTATCTGCAAGCAATGTGGTATACAGGCATTTTCCATGCTCCAGATAAACATTTTGCTTCTCATGTTCTACTTTTCCGGCAGGTTTTACTACATACATTTCTGAGCCTTTGTAACCTGTTTCATCAAAAGTAAGCGTCCGAACCATGCTTGAAAGAATATCCTCATTCTCCACGTTGAGAAACCGCAGCACTTTATTCCTGTACTCTCCAAAGGAAGCTACGGAAGGAAACCGCTCTGCCACATAATAAAGCGGTAGTTCCCGGATCTCAAGCTTACCGGTATTCTCGGAAAACTCCTGATAAAAACGCTGTGTCTCCTTCAGACGCTTCTGCATCTGAGAAAGCCGGTCTATCTGAGCCTGCAGGCTGTCTGACTGTTGCTGAAGCTTTTCGGCATATTCCTCTGGCTCCGCTTCCACCATCCCTTTGATGGCAACCGGCGAAAAGCCCCGTTTCTTATAGAAATCAATCGCCATCAGACGGGAGATGTCAAACAAGTCAAATTCACGATATCTGCTATACTGTCCTCTTTTCGGCTTGATAAGTCCGATTTCCTCATAATACCGCAGGGTTTCACGGGTAAACCCCAGATGTTCAGAAATATCTTTCGTATGATAAACCGCCGATTCCGCAATATCTACAAGTATGTCGCCAACTGCCTGACTCTCTTTTGCTTTGATAGTATCTCTGGAATAACGCTTATCCAAGGGTTTTGGAGCGTCGGCCGGAATAAACCAGGTCTTTCCTTTTTTTACAGCGCCCTCTATCCTTCCGGCCTCACAATAATAAGCAGCCATCCGGCTGGACACTTTCCATTTATTTGCAATCTCTGCAGCAGTGAGATAATCCATTTCCATCCCTCCTGCATCTATTATATTTCAGATACCTGAAATATAATAGAAAGTAACCTTGGATTTATAAAAATTATCACCAGCTTGGCATTCCTTTGCCTAACAGGAAATATTATAGTATTTGTGATTTCATTTATTTCTCCCGTTCTTTATGTGACTTGATGATTCGCAAAAAATCTACGGGAAGCAAAAGCACCTGTTTCTATAAAAATAAATGCCGTCGGAATAACCCATATTGCATATAATATGCCGTTATCCATTTGTTCTATTGACATGAGAGAAACAAATTGAGCATGATACATAGGTAAAAGCCCTATAAACCGAAACAATGGATTACTTTCCGAAATGGGTAATACAGCAGGGAAAAAGTACACTGCCGCTGAAGCAACCAGAGCCACCATCTGATTCCTGCTGATAGCTGAGATTAGCAGCGTAATTCCCGCAACACTCAATGTTCCCGTAAAAGCCAGCAAAACTTGATATTTCAGCAAAGTTCCACAGGTAATATTAAAAGGAATATACCCATTATCAAATGGCATAGGCGCAAAAAGAACGCTGCAATTCAATCCATCTCTTCCATATAGAACAAATGCAAACAAAATATTGACGGCAGCTACTGCCAGTGTCACTATAAATGCAGCAATCAAACCAGCGCCCACTTTCGCCGCCCCACATTTCGTCCTTCCATATCTACTTGTAAGGATAATATTATCCACTCCGCCATATTCACCACAGAAAACAGGCGCGGTCATAATAACAATAACCAGCGAAAGAATGAAAAAAATCTTAACCATGTTCTGGCTCGTTGTAAGCCAGCCGTCAACATAACCAATCCTGACTTCCTCACCGCCAAATGCATCCGAAACACGAACACCGTTCCAGTTTCCATTCATATCAGAAAACCGCGTAAAAACTGCAGACTGCAGAGCGTTATGATAGAGATACGCAGCATTCATTCCATGTAAGTTCGTTTGGGCAGCAAAGTCATTCATCATTTGCTGAACTTTTTCATCTGTCAATACTCCCTCATATTTCGCCGCAATCTCCTTATCAATCTCTACGGCTGTTTTTCCTGTCCCTTCCTTGCTCACTCCATCAAATGCGTATTTATTTTGATAGCTGGAAAACCCCAAAATGGCAGAAAAAAACAGTACAAAAAGCAAAGCAATCTGTGTCAGGCGTTTTGAAAATATTTTTCGTAATTCAAATTGAATTAGTTTTTTCATTCTTCTGTGCCTCCTTTGAAATAAAATAGATACAAATCTTCCAAATTAGGCTGCACCTGCGAAGCATCTGCCATAGGCGGATGATCTGCAATGATCCGTAAAACCGTTTTGTTATTATTCATGTTGCGCAAATTGCTGGTGTTAAATGCTGCTGCATATTTCTCCGCCTTTGCCGATGGGACAATGCACTCCCACACCTGCCCATTGATTTCAGACGTGATCTCCTGTGGTTTGATATCCGCCATGATGTTCGCAGAGCAGCCTGCAGATATATAATCCAAGGCCAAAGTGTTCCGCACGGTCTTCTTCTGTGAAATATGGATTCGTTACCTTATGTACAATATTCTTATCAAAGCCTTTTCCGTCATCCAATACCATGATCAGCAATCCTTTATTCTGTAAAGAAAAAGACAATGTAATGGACGTCCGGGCATAGCGGACGGCATTTGCTAACAGATTATTGCATACTTGTAAAATGAACGATCTATCTATAAAAAGTTCACAGGCAGGCGCCTCATTTTGCAGGTGCAATGCTTTTCTATTTTGTGTACATACCATTTGTGCGTTTTCCTGTAGAGAAGACAAAAACGGCTGCAGAGAAACCGCCTCGTACTTCGGCTGTGTGTCCTCCAAACGCCTGAGACTGCTCATACTGCTTACATAAGCCTCCATACGGGATATGTGTCTTCCCATAGTAGCAGCGATTTTTCTTGTCCGTTCATCTGCATTTACCTGCAGCATTTCATTGTAGCCTTTTAATACTGTAAGCGGGGTACGCAAATCATGGGCAAATGCAGCATTGAGTGCTTTCCGTTCTTCGACCTGCCTCCACATTTCAGAAAAATTATTTACAAGAGCCGCGCGCATGATTTCAAAGGAATCCACAAGCTCCCCCAACTCATCTTTACTGTCGTATCCTACCGCAAAGTCCAAGTCATTATTTGATATTTTTTCAGCCGCAATGCGCAAGTTTGCAAGCGGCTTTTTCAGCTTGTCCCTGTAAAACAGAAATGCTGCCGCTATAATACATAATGCGGAATAGACAGGTGCAGCAATCGTAGAAAACAATTCTAATAAAGTGATGATACGTTCATCCTGCCCGGAAGGCATAACGGGTACATTCCCGATATAAGCGCCGTCGCCCAGTCGTTTGCCCTGCTCATTTGTCAGATAATATTTTTCACCGGCCGACGGGTAAGACTTCCGTATCGTATCCACTGTGTTATCGCATATGGAAATTGTCATGATAGAGAGAATAAGAGCAAGTACCGCAAAAACTGCCACGTAGAGCACCAGACTTTTCCTAAGAGATAAATTCAGTCTATAGTGCTTTATTTTCTCCATTTGTACCCGCACCCCCAAACTGTTTCAATATATGCCCTGTCCGTATATGCTGCAATCTTTGACCGTATCCTTCGGATATGCTCCGCCACAACACTGCTGTCCCCCATGCTGTCATAACCCCAAATGCGCTCATAAATCCGTTCTTTCGTAAAAACCTGTCCCGGATTTTGAGATAACAGTTCCACAATATCAAATTCTTTTTTAGCAAGACCAAGACGCTGCCCCTCAAAGAAAAGGCAGCGCTCTGAATAATCAACCGTCAGGTCACCGGAGAACTTGATCCGTGCATCAAAGGTACGCCTTGCTTCCCGGCGCAAATGCGCAGTCACCCTCGCTTCAAGCTCCATAAGGGAAAAGGGCTTGACAATATAATCATCACCGCCGACGGCAAACCCTTTTACTTTGTCTGTATCTTCTATTCGCGCAGTCAAGAAAAGAATAGGGCAGGACACATAATCCCGAATACGTTCGCAAACCTTCAGGCCATCCAGTCCGGGCATATTAATATCAAGCAAGATAATATCCGGTTCCTGTTCCACTTGCTTTAATGCTTCTGTTCCATTTACGGCTGACAGGACAAAATATCCTTTGCTTTCAAAAAAGGCACGAAGCATTGACACAATATCTGCTTCATCATCCGCTATTAATATTTTTTTACGCATGCTGGCATCTCCCCAATTGCCTGGCTTCCTTTTTTCTCTACTGAAACCGCAATTCTCTTAATCCGAGAGGCTAACTCCCCGTTTTTCTCCAGAAAGACTGCCCCATAAGATTCTGCCCTCTTTATTTCCATACTGTCAATATCACCGGACATCAAAATAAACGGTATATTCATGTCGCTCCGTATCATCTCCTGTAGCAGAACAACACCTGTCTCACCGCGCATATGCAAATCAGAACAGACCAAATTGACCTTTTTATTTTTCAGAATCTCCATTGCCGCATTCACTCCCGACGTTGTATATACGATAAACTCTTTCCTAAACACACGCTCCAGAATCTTTAAGCAATCGAAATTATCATCTACAAATAATATTTTAATCATTGATTAACCTCAAATTATCTTTCCAAAATCTATGGCGCACTGATTGTATCCACGTATCTGCCTATTCTGCCGTCTTACCTTTTCACATACATCAAATCCTGTTCCATCCGGTAAAGTAACATCAAGCAGTAATAGATCGTACTCACTGATAATTGACAGGGACTCAAGGGCTTTTTCCACTGTCCGTACAACCGTAACATCAAATCCGTTCTTCCCTAGAGAATACTTGAGTCCATCTACCAGACTCACATCGTCCTCTAATAATAATATTTTACTTATCTTTAGCCATCTCCTGCCACACAGATATTTTCTTTCATATGCTCATGGGCAGCACATCAAAATCTTCTGATTTAAAGTTAGAATAGTATCTCCCTTTTTCAGCAGTAAATTTTAAAACACAATAATCAGGATCTGTCACGCCCTGGGGATAATACATAGTATCACCCTCAAGCCAGATCATCTGCTTAGCTTCAGCATCCTCTAAAACCTCCATGGTGCCAATCAGCATAACTCCACGGAAAAAACGTTTGTCATAAAAATAAATGCTGGCATTTGGATTTTCCCTGTATTGAGCTACCCGCATAGAAGATGTATTAGTTGTAAACCAAAATTCCTTGATTCCCACTCGTTTTCTGGGCGGCAGCATAGCTTTCATATTTGGGAAACCTTCCGCGGAAATCGAGGCAATGAATGAAACTTTCTGCTTATCTATTAAGTTTCCTATTGTTTGTTCTGGATTTCTCATTTTGTCGTCTCCTCCACTCTTTTCAGCAGCGTTCCCGTCTCCAGTATATTTCCTCTTAGAAAGGCATTAACTTTCATCCGCTTTTTCCCAGGAAGCTGCACTTCTTTACTTGCTTAATCCTCCAACTTACAATTTTGCTATCGCTTTTCTGAGATCTGCAATATACCCGACCTGCTGCTTTTTCAGATACCCCTTTACAAACAAATTCATAATCGGGTTCTTCACCTGGACTTGTTCTGTAAAAGTAATCTGTGTACCATCATCGCAGCTCTCAAATATGCCGCTCCAGTGACCTCTCATGTTCTGATTTTCCATATCAAAGCGGTATTCTCGGTATGGCTCCTTTGCAGTGATCCGAAAATGTGTTACAAATTTATCCCTTGTATACTCGTCAAAACGATTTTCATCAATTATTTCGATTTTAGATAAATCACTTCGCCATTCAAAATTCTCATTATCTGTAACAATATCCCAGACCGTTTTACAATCACAGGGAAATTGTGATGTCACTCTTGAGATCTTCACTGGACGTCCCTCCACTCTTTTATTGTTTTTTCCAGAAGATCCATTTTAGTTCCATCGTTTGAACACAATAATCTCTGCATCAGTTCCAAAGCCGCTGTACTCAGACACCATGAGGTATTTCTCGTCAGCGATGATCCCGTAGCACCTGTCGCTGTCCTTTTTTTGCAGCTGGTTCCCCAGATAGATCCTGTTGTCATCCCAAAACTTTACAATCTGGCTGTTGGGAAGGGCATATTCAATGTTGGCAAAGGAACCTTTCAGCGCATTCAGCTCTGTTACTTCTTCCATATCCGGAATGTGAAGCGCATTGAAGGCCGCAATCAGCTTTTCTTTCAATTCACTTAACGCTGTCTTGCCTTTTTTACAGCATTGTGCAACAAGGCATTCCGCCCCAAAAGGCTGGCCTCCTGTTGCCGCACACCCGTTACAAGTGCTGCTTAATTCACAGTTCGTACAATCAATTCCACAAATAGATTTCATTATGTTTTCCTCCGTATACATTATTACTCCATAGCTTTCCGGTAATAAAAAAATTCTTTCATTGCTACAAAGATAATTTTATTGTATCTACTTTATCCATTACTTTCAACGAGACAGTCCACTTTTGCAAAATAAAGTGCCATATTTGCAAATTTAGGGAAAAATTTAGCGAGAGCTGTAACCACATTGGTTACAGCTCTCGCTATTTTGGACTAATCATTTCTCGAAAGCCTCTTCACTTTTGATAACCCCGTGTATCTTTTCATCATAAAAACCAACAAAATCCCCAAACAGCTCCAAATCTAATGAATTGAACCTTTTTTCCCTGTCAAGGTTTTTATGTATATAGTCAGCTCTATCCTTCGAAAACCGTTCTTTGTTTTCGGAGACATTATAATCGTAATCCAGTGTTTCAAGCCATTTGTCAAATTCCGCATTAAATTCATCCCTATAGGTTTCATCATTGAAATAATTATGTCCCTTATCCTGGAAATGAATGAAACGAAACCGGGAATCATCTTTATATTTTTCATAATAAATGTCGTAGCCGTATTTGGCTGGAACAACTTCATCATCCAAACTATGCAGGATCATAATGGCGGCATCGCTCTCTGAAAATCCGTCCATCGCAGTATTTGAGGCATAGCCGCCGTATTTCATCCTCTCGTGGAGCTTCACAAACGGCAATATAAGATAGATACCGTTCCCTGCCTGTTTTTTCCCCTCTGCTTCAAACATATCCGATGAAGAGTTAAAACCGGAACACGCGATAACTGCTTTTACTTCAGGATGATAGGTAAGTACACTGCAAACACTGTAACCGCCCCAGCTATGCCCGAATAAAACGATTGGCAGATCTGGGAAATTCCCACTTTCTTCCACAAATGTGATTGCATAGTCAAGATCTATGACTCCCTGTGGAAGTCCTCCAACTCCTTCACCTTCGCTTTCATCATTTCCCGTAGCATCATAAGAAAAAACACAGTATCCATGATGCGCGAAATAATTTGCGCAGTCCATATAAGAGTTGTGCCCGCCACCGCCAAATCCGTGAGACATTACAACGATTCCATGCGGTTTTTCCTCCGTGGTGTACAGATATCCCGTCAATTTCTGTCCCTTATTGGAAACAAACTCATATTTCGTGCGCTGCAATCCGTCAAAATCATCAACATGCCGTATAAACGCCTCATCACTTTCAAAACGCTGGTTAAAATTTTCGTTGTATATTATCACGGATAATGCCCAATCTCCGGCAATGAACAGCACAATAACTACAGATAATACAATAATGAGAATTTTTCTCTTGGATTTCATTTTCATATTGGTCACCTATTCTTCCTTATAACTTCAATACAGCAATCAATTCATTGCAATCCTTTTCACCTGTCTCAACAAATCCAAACGAATGGTATAAATGGCGGGCAACATCATTATCAGGTTCATATGACAGCCAGCAGTATTCTGCATTACCGCACGGGAGTGTCTTTATAAATTCCAATGCAAGCCTGACCGCTTCGCGTCCATATCCCTTATTCTGATATTTCTCATCTATCATCAACCGCCAAAGGTTGTAGTTGCCTGCTGCCACAAACGGTGCATCATCCCAATAATCATCTGTCCCAAAGCCAATCATTATAAAGCCTATTGGTGTGTCATTTTCATAAATACCAAAGGGAAAAACATAGCCATTTCCGGCAATTGTTGTATAAGCTTCGATAATGCTCCTGTCATTGCTTGAAACAAAATGCCTTTGATTTTCTGCAACCTTCAATTTAAGAATATCCCATACATTCTGTCCGTGTATTTTTTCCAATCTCAGCATACTGTTATCCTCCTTTTAATCTCTCCACTTATGTCTAATTCTTCCCACGTGATTCATTTCCCAATTTCTTGTAATTCAACAAGATTTTATAGTAAGTAACCTACAGCGATAAAAAAATAGCTATACAAGCATTTCCTGTTTAGTCTCAAATACATTGCACCGCTAAGAACAGAAAATATCATAGTAGAGATTCCATTCCATATTTCAAGTCCTGCTCCTCTCGACACGAAATGAAATACTCCCCATGTCACAGCCAATATAATACCACCGAAAGGAATCGGACTTTCTTTTTTCAACAAGGTTTCAATCGCTTTTTGCCCATACATTATGATTAGAGTAACAAGCATTACCTCAAAAAGATAGTATAAATATTGTGCACAGAATTGGTATGCATTTTTACCTTGAACTTCACCAAATACTTTTAGAGTATGCCAATCTATAAAAGTCAAGATTTTGCAGCAGATTAAGCAGGAAAATGTTATGACCCAATTTTTCAAAGAAGGATGATCCTCTTTATTTTCTCTTGAAGGAAAGTGATAATACCTCTGCGAAAAAAATAGTGCCATTACAATAACAACCGCCCATATTAAAACCATTATCATACAATGAACACTTCTTTGGTTTACTGTATAGTTCCATATATCTACATGCAGAATCATGAATTCAATTACAAATATTGAAAAATATTCCAGCATAAATGCTCCAAACAAGAGCAGGCTCAGCCATAGATATTTTGTCCATTTTACTTCTCTAACCATTTTCCTCACCTTATGAAATCCCGATTTTTCAGCTTTGCAGATAATCAATCAGCTTACCTGCATATTCATCACTATGTTCGTGTAAATACTTCTTATACTTTCGGTAATATGATATCGATACACAAATTCACACGCATTTTTTATTGTATTCGAGGTGCTTTTCTGTTTTGAATCCGCTTTATTGCTTTGCAGAACATAGATTCATACGGCTTTGTCAACATTTATCTCTGCTCTATAAATTGAAAGTTGCAAGTTAGATGACATTTTCACCAAGAATTATTTTAGGCATTGTGGTTAAGCACCGATTCCAGCGTTTATAAAATTTCTCCACACCAAGTTTAGATACTCTTGCATGAGCTTCTTCGTTTTCCAGTACCCAATATAAAACATATGTTACCTTTCCTACATTTCTTGTAAGACGGATAGGTAACTCTCCTTCTTTAACTGCATTAAAATCTTTTTGCCTATGAGTTCGTTTTATGTAATGTACATCAATAACACCATCTTGCTCCAAATAAAATTCAGCTACTTCTTTCATTAACTCTTCAATTTCATCGAGCTTAGTTAATTTTGCTTCATATATACATATTTCATTAAACATAACGCCCTCCCAAAATCCTGATTTGCTTATCACCTTAATATTACTTTCTGAAAGATACCTGCTTGATGCATAAAAACTCCTGTCTGTTGCTTTATTATATAACCATTTTCAAAAAATTTCCAGCCAAAAAACAGCTGATAAAAGAAAGCGGGTGGAAAAGTTAAAGACTTGTTAAGAATTTATATGGTACAATTCAGAATATAGAAACATCAAATTCAAGAAAAGAGGAATACACTATGTTCTGGAGAATACTGAAAAAAGACCTTAAACGCAAAAGGGCAATGAACGTGATACTGTTGGTATTTATTATACTCGCGTCGATGTTCATGTCCTCCGGCGTGAGCAACATCATCACGGTGACGACTGCGCTGGACAGCTATTTTGAAATGGCAGACGTACCCAATTATTTCGCGTTTAGCGAAAACAAATCTTCCGACCAGGACATTGGCAGGACGATTGAAAACGCCTCCGCGATAGACGAGTTCCGTATTGAGGAGCTTGTCCGTATGTCCCAGTCCAATATTACGCGGGTCGGCGAGCCGCTTGACGATTCCAACGTCAATCAGATATTAGTATTGCAGAGCGACAGAGATATGGGGATGAATTATTTTCTGGACGATGAAAGTATTCTTAAAAGCGTACCAAAAGGAGAAATTTACGTTGCCCGTTACATAGAGGAAAACATGGGACTTAAAGCAGGCGACAAAATTACTGTCGAAATAGAGGGCGTAAGTCGTGAGTTTACCTTTGCGGGCAGTTTCAGGGACGCTGTCTGCGGCACGGAATTGATAGGCATTAAAAGGTTTATCATTAACGGCGAGGAATTTGACGAATATATGTCCGACGAGACGATAAAAAATGTGTATGGCGGAAAATGCTTATACATACACACCGCCAATCTTGACAAGACCCTGTCCCAGATAGCGGATATA
>OFGQ01002351.1_pt1 | contig 10895 bp, 3 predicted proteins | sample 1521791 | NCBI WGS metagenome assembly OFGQ01 (sample SAMEA3504116, study PRJEB24116) | mouse gut metagenome | biome: mouse gut; feature: mouse-associated habitat; material: faeces | place: Denmark | collected 2011 | reverse complement strand
GCGAGCCGTAATCCATGTACAGCACGGTGTCTGACCGTGCCTGAACCCCTCGAACCAGCCTTGCCAAACGCTCAGGGGCCACCCACAGGGAGGGGGACAGAGCTGCTGCCCGGGAAAAGACATGATTGTACTCCAGCAAAGCATACAGGCTCATCAGGCCGCCCATAGAACTTCCGGCGATAAAGGTGTGCTGGCGGTTGGGCAGAGTGCGGTATTTCCGGTCAATAGAAGGTTTGAAGGTATTTACAAACCAATCCATGGTAATTTTTCCCCGGCCCGTCACATGCCCAAAGTCCGGTTCATAGAAGGTGTAGGGCGAGTATTCAGACAGCCGTCCGTTGTCCGGATGGTGATTGCACTCTACTGCCGCTACAATCAGCGGTACATGGAATTCGTCTAAAAACTGGCCCAGCCCCCAGCTCTTGCCATAGGTGGCGTCAGAGTCAAAAAAGACATTGTGGCCGTCAAACATATAGAGAACGGGGTAGTGCCGCTCCGGTTCCCAGTCGTATTCCTCCGGCAAATAGAGGTAGACCCCCCGAGCCTCGTCTCCGGTTAATTCGGGGATGGTCACATTCCATTTTTGGATCATGAAGCAATTCCTCCCACGTAATTCTTCACCAGTTTATCACAGTGAAGTTAAGATTTCAATTCATAAAAAATGTTTTTCCCTATTTCCCGATTACAGGAAAAAAACAACGAAAAAACTGTCGGATATCACAAAAAAATCTTGCGAGTGTGCAGAAGGGACTGCCCGATGGGCAGTCCCTTGTACAGAAAGCTCAGAGAAAATCAGACCTCGGCCTCCTGCGATTGGATCTCAGAGGCAGGTTCCAGCTCCAGAGAGCCGATTTCGGTAAAGAGATCGTCCTCGTCACCTTCGTCGTCAACCTCACCGTCGTCCTCGTCCACGGTGAAATCCACCTCGCGCTCGGGCTGGTTACGGGATTGGGCAATCAGGTTGCCTTCGTCGTCAATCACGTCCTCCTGACGGTACTGCGCCAAACCGGAACCGGCGGGAATCAGTTTACCGATGATAACGTTTTCCTTCAGGCCCAGGAGATGGTCCACCTTGCCTTTGATCGCGGCCTCAGTAAGCACCTTGGTGGTTTCCTGGAAGGAGGCGGCGGACAGGAAGGACTCGGTAGCCAGAGAAGCTTTGGTAATACCCATGAGCAGACGAGTACAGGTGGGAACCACCAGTTCTTCGCCCATTTCATCTCTCTCACCGGCGGCGTTCCGGGCCTTGACATTCTCTTCGGCGTCCATAAAATCGACGATGTCAACCGTAGAGCCGGAGAGCAGATTGGAGGCTCCGGGTTCTTCAACCCGTACCTTGCGCATCATCTGGCTGACAATGACCTCAATATGCTTGTCGTTGGTGTCCACGCCCTGCTGGCGGTATACCTTCTGTACCTCGCGGATCAGGTAGTTGTGACAGTCGGACAGGCCCCGGATACGCAGAACCTCGTGGGGGGACAGTGCGCCTTCGGTCAGAGCCAGACCCTTAGGAACCATCTCGCCATCCTTCACCTTGATGCCAGAGGAGTAGGGGAGGTCGTAGGAGACTACCTCGCCGTCGTCCGCGGTGATGGTCAGCTTGCACATGACATTGCGTTTAATCTCCTCCAGGGTGACCCGGCCGCTGATTTCCGCCAGCTGAGCCATTTTCTTGGGCTTGCGGGCCTCGAACAGTTCTTCAACACGGGGAAGACCCTGGGTGATATCGCCGCCTGCCACGCCTCCGGTATGGAAAGTACGCATGGTCAGCTGTGTACCCGGCTCTCCGATGGACTGGGCGGCGATGATGCCCACCGCCTCACCGGCGCCCACAGGCTCGCCAATGGCTAGATTGATGCCATAGCATCGGGCACACACGCCGCTCCGTGCCCGACAGGTGAGGACGGAGCGAATCTTGGTAGAGGTAATGCCGTGTTTCTCCAGCACTGCCGCATCGTCCTTACGCAGCATAGTGTCTCTGGTGAAAAGCAGTTCGCCAGTTGCAGGGTCTACAATGTCGTCAGTGGGATAGCGGCCATGGAGACGCTCGGCAAAGGTCTCGATAACCTGACCGTGTTCCTCAATTTCGCTGACCAAAATACCCTCAACTGTGCCGCAGTCCTCCTCGCGGATAATGACCTGTTGAGACACGTCCACCAGACGGCGGGTCAGATAGCCCGAGTCAGCGGTACGCAGAGCGGTATCGGCCATACCCTTTCGTGCGCCTCTGGAGGAAATGAAGTACTCCAGCACGGACAGGCCCTCACGGAAGTTGGCCTTGATGGGGATTTCGATGGTACGTCCGGCGGTATCGGCCATCAGGCCGCGCATACCAGCCAGCTGACGAATCTGAGCCATGGAACCACGGGCGCCCGAATCGGCCATCATGAAAATCGGGTTGTACTGGTCCATAGACGCCTGGAGGGCGTCAGTGACATCTTTGGTGGTCTTTTCCCAGGCGGAAACAGTGAGGCGGTAGCGTTCGTCATTGGTAATCAGACCGCGGCGGTACTGTTTGTCGATGCGGACAATTTCCTTTTCCGTCTCGCCAATCAGCTCGTATTTCTTAGAGGGAACCGTCATGTCAGCAATGGCGACCGTCAGGGAGCCTACCGTGGAGTAGTGGTAGCCTAGGTCCTTGATGGCGTCCAGTACACCGGCGGCCACAGTAAAGCCGTGCTTGGTGATACATTTATCAATGATTTTGCCCAACTGTTTCTTGCCTACCACGAAGTTGACTTCGGGGTCGAACATAGCGTCGGGGTTGCTGCGGTCCACAAAGCCAAGGTCCTGGGGGATGGCCTCGTTATAAATCAGACGGCCCATGGTGGTCTGAACCAGCTTGTGGCGGGTCTCGCCGTCGATTTCCTTGAAAATCCGTACCCGAATGGGGGTGTGCAGGGTAATCAGCCCCGCGTCGTAGGCCATCATGGCCTCGTCCCGGTCGGCAAAGGCGTGGTTTACGTCGCCTTCATCCCGGCTGTAAGTCAAGTAGTAGGCGCCCAGAATCATGTCCTGAGAGGGAATGGTAACCGGTCCGCCATCCTGGGGGCGGAGCAGGTTGTTAGCCGACAGCATCAGCACACGAGCCTCGGTCTGAGCCTCAGCGGACAGAGGGACGTGAACTGCCATCTGGTCGCCGTCAAAGTCGGCGTTAAAAGCGGTACACACCAGCGGATGGAGCTTGATGGCCCGGCCTTCTACCAAGACCGGCTCAAACGCCTGAATGCCCAGACGGTGCAGGGTAGGGGCGCGGTTGAGCATGACCGGGTGGTCCTTAATGACGAACTCCAGCGCGTCCCAGACGGCCGCTTCGCCCTTTTCCACCATCTTTTTCGCGGCTTTGATGTTGTTGGCAAGGCCGTCATCCACCAGCTTCTTCATGACGAAGGGGCGGAACAGTTCAATGGCCATTTCCTTGGGCAGGCCGCACTGGTAAATTTTCAGCGAGGGGCCAACTACGATAACCGAACGGCCCGAGTAGTCCACGCGCTTGCCCAGCAGATTCTGACGGAACCGGCCCTGTTTTCCCTTGAGCATATCGGATAGGGATTTGAGCGCCCGGTTGTTGGCGCCTGTGACCGCGCGGCCACGGCGTCCGTTGTCGATGAGGGCGTCCACGGCCTCCTGGAGCATCCGTTTCTCGTTGCGCACGATGATGTCAGGGGCGTTCAGCTGAATCAGCCGCTTCAGACGGTTGTTCCGGTTGATGACCCGGCGGTACAGGTCGTTCAAGTCGGAGGAGGCATACCGTCCGCCATCCAGGGGAACCATGGGCCGGATTTCCGGAGGGATTACAGGCAGAACGTCAATAATCATCCACTCCGGCTTGTTGCCTGACAGGCGGAAAGCGTCTACCACTTCCAGCCGCTTGATAATCTTGACCTTCTTTTGCCCGGAGGCGTCCTTCAGTTCCTTGCGCAGCTGTTCGGACAGGGCGTCCAGGTCAAGCTGCTGGAGCAGTTTTTTTACGGCCTCCGCGCCCATGCCTGCGTCGAAGTCTTCCTCGTACTTCTCCCGCATGTCCCGATACTCTTTTTCAGAAAGAATCTGGTTTTTAGACAGGGGAGAGAAACCGGGGTCAATCACAATATAGGCGGCGAAATACAGCACCTTTTCCAGGATACGGGGACTGATATCCAGCAGCAGGCCCATCCGGGAGGGGATGCCTTTGAAATACCAAATGTGGCTTACCGGAGCGGCCAGCTCAATGTGGCCCATCCGCTCACGGCGGACCTTGGCCTTGGTGATTTCTACGCCGCAGCGGTCGCACACCTTGCCTTTGTATCGGATCTTCTTATATTTGCCGCAGTTACACTCCCAGTCTTTAGTGGGGCCAAAGATCTTTTCGCAGAACAGGCCCTCCTTTTCCGGCTTTAGGGTACGGTAGTTGATGGTCTCCGGGCGTTTTACCTCGCCGAAGGACCAATCACGGATTTGCTCGGGGGAGGCGATGCCAATTCGGATGGCGTCAAACTCAGCGTAGCTCATGTTTCGGTGTCCTCCCTTTCTCAGTTATAGTCGTCTTCAGCGAAGAGGGCGTCGTCCGGTTCCTCCTCCGCCGTGTCAACGGTTAGATCATCGTCGTCGCTGTCGCCCTTGAAGGTAAATCCGCCGGCAGAGGCAAACTCATCATCCGCCTGATAGGCGAATTCCTCTTCCCGGTCGTAGTAGTCGTCCTTCACAGGCTGATAGCCGTCATCCTCGTCGTCTTTCAGTTCGATTTCTGCGCCGTCCTTATCCAGCACCTTCATATCCAGACACAGGGACTGCAATTCTTTGATCAATACCTTGAAGGATTCGGGCACGCCCGGTTTGGGCACGTTCAGGCCCTTGACGATGGCCTCGTAGGTCTTAACACGACCGGTCACGTCGTCCGACTTGACCGTCAAAATTTCTTGCAGCGTGTAGGCCGCGCCGTAAGCCTCCAAGGCCCACACCTCCATTTCGCCGAACCGCTGGCCTCCGAACTGGGCTTTGCCGCCCAACGGCTGCTGGGTAACCAGGGAGTAGGGGCCGGTGGCACGGGCATGGATCTTATCGTCCACCAGATGGTGGAGCTTGAGGAAGTACACGTAGCCCACGGTGACCGGGTTGTCAAAGCGATTTCCGGTACGGCCGTCATAGAGCCAGTTTTTGCCGTCAATTAGGCGCAGACGGCGTTCGCTCTGCCAGACGGCGATCTGTTTATCATCTGCCATTTCCTCGGGAGTGAGGGGACGCATTTCTTCTCCCTCTTCTCCAGTCAAGTAGAGCTGTTTTCCGATGAGCGGTTCGTTGACGCCTACTTCGCGGGCCAGCCCAGCCAGCTTGAGGCATTCCTGAATGTCCTGTTCGCTGGCGCCATTGAAAATGGGAGTGGCCACCTTCCAGCCCAAGGTTCGGGCGGCATAACCCAAGTGGACCTCCAGCACCTGCCCGATGTTCATACGGGAAGGCACGCCCAGGGGGTTCAGTACGATGTCCAGAGGGGTGCCGTCGGGGAGGAAGGGCATATCCTCCTGGGGCATAATGCGGGAGACAACACCCTTGTTGCCGTGGCGGCCGGCCATCTTGTCGCCCACAGAAATCTTACGCTTCTGGGCGATGTAGACACGAACTACCTGGTTTACACCTGGGCCCAGTTCGTCGCCGCCCTCGCGGGTAAAGACTTTTACGTCTACGACAATACCCGCTTCGCCATGGGGTACCTTTAGAGAGGTATCACGAACCTCACGGGCCTTTTCACCAAAGATGGCCCGGAGCAGTTTTTCTTCTGCGGTGGCCTCGGCCTCACCTTTGGGGGTGACCTTGCCCACCAGATAGTCGCCGGCGCGGATTTCCGCGCCTACCCGGATAATGCCATGTTCGTCCAGGTTGTTCAGGGCGTCTTCGCCTACGTTGGGGATGTCGCGGGTGATGGTCTCGGGCCCCAGCTTGGTGTCTCGGGCCTCAGTCTCATACTCCTCGATGTGGATGGAGGTGAACACATCGTCCTTCACCATACGTTCGTTGAGAAGGATGGCGTCCTCGTAGTTGTAGCCCTCCCAGGTCATGAAGCCCATTAGGATGTTACGGCCCAGTGCCACTTCGCCGTGGTCGGTGGAGGGGCCGTCAGCCAGAACAGAGGGGCCTTGCTCTAGAATTTTGGCGCCCTCTTTTACATCTTTTTTCAGCGCAAGGTGCTTCTGACCGTTCTCATCTTCGATCAGAACGCTTTCCGGACCAAAAACCCGGTCGCCTACCTCGACCACAGGACGCTGGTTAATACAGGTGGTGTGGTTGGAGCGCAGATATTTGGTAAGGCGGTAGCGTTTGGTATGGCCGTTGTCGTAGGCCACCGTGATATACCGGGCGGATACCTGGGTCACCGTGCCGGGGCTTTCGGCCAGAATAGCGACTTCAGAGTCGATACAGTTCTTATGCTCCTGACCAGTGGCCACAATGGGGGCTTCGGGCCGGAGCAGGGGCACCGCCTGACGCTGCATGTTGGCGCCCATCAGAGCGCGGTTCGCGTCGTCGTTTTGGAGGAAGGGGATCATTGCAGTAGCCACAGACACCATCATTTTGGGGGACACGTCCACAAAGTCTACCCGGTGCTTATCCACAGAGATGGTCTCGTTGCGGTGGCGGCAGGTCACACGCTCATTCAGCAGGCAATTATCCGCGTCTACCGGTTCAGTGGCCTGACCAATGATATATTCGTCTTCCACATCGGCGGTCATATAGGTGATCTCGTCTGTGAGCCGGCCGGTTTCCTTGTCTACCTTGCGGTAGGGGGCCTCGATAAAACCGTATTTGTTGATACGGGCGTAGGAGGCCAGATAAGAAATCAGACCGATGTTAGGACCTTCGGGGGTCTCAATGGGACACAGACGGCCGTAGTGGGAGTAGTGTACGTCGCGCACGTCAAACGAAGCGCGGTCACGGCTCAGACCACCGGGGCCCAGAGCGGAAAGACGGCGCTTGTGGGTCAATTCGGCCAGCGGGTTGGTCTGGTCCATAAACTGGGACAGAGGGCTGGAACCGAAAAACTCCTTGATGGCGGCGGTGACGGGCCGGATGTTAATAAGGGACTGAGGCGTGACCACATCCAGGTCCTGGGTGGTCATGCGCTCGCGGATAACGCGTTCCATACGGCTGAAACCGATGCGGAACTGATTTTGAATCAGCTCGCCGACACAGCGCAGGCGGCGGTTGCCCAAGTGGTCGATATCGTCGGGGGTACCGATGCCATTGGCGAGGCAGTTCAGATAGTTGATAGAGGCCATGATGTCTTCCACAGTAATGTGGTTGGGGATGAGGTCCTCTTTAGAACGACGGATGGCGTTTCTCAGTTCATCCCCTTGATACTGGTCCAGCAGAGCGCACAGGGTTGGGAAGTGGACCATCTCGTCAATGCCCGCCTCAGCGGGGTCAAAGTCTACGTAGTCTTCCAGCCGGACCATATTGTTGGAAAAAACCTTGACGAGCCGGTTGTCCACGTCCACAATGGCTTCATTGACGCCCTTGCGGTCCAGTTCCTGAGCCCGATCCCGGGTGAGAACCTCCCCCGTTTCGGCCAAAATTTCGCCGGTGCGGGGATCGGCAATGGGCTGGGCCAGCTTCTGGTTGGTGAGCCGGGTCCATAGAGCCATTTTCTTGTTAAACTTGTAACGGCCTACGGTAGACAGATCATACCGCCGGTGATCGAAGAATGTGGCATTGACCAGTGTCTCGGCAGAGTCCAGCGTAGGCGGCTCACCGGGACGCAGCTTGCGGTAAATCTCAAGCATAGCCTCTTCATAGGTCTTGCAGGAATCCTTTTCCAACGTGGAAAGGATACGGTCATCCTCGCCGAACAGGGCGATGATCTCTGGGTCGGTGCGGGGCCCCAGAGCACGGATGAGGCAGGTGACAGGCAGCTTGCGGTTCTTGTCGATACGGACGTAGAAAATGTCGGACAGGTCGGTTTCGTACTCCAGCCAAGCGCCCCGGCCAGGGATAACGGTGGTGGCATAGGTCTTGTTGTCTGCCTTGTCCACCTCGCGGGTGTAGTACATGCCGGGGGAGCGGACGATCTGAGAGACAATCACGCGCTCGGCCCCGTTAATGACAAAGGTGCCCGCCTCGGTCATGATGGGGAAGTCCCCCATAAAAATCTCCTGCTGGGTGATCTGGTTGTTGTTGCTGTTGGTGTTGCGCAGCTGGACCCGAACCTTGATGGGAGCGGCGTAGGTGGCGTCTCGAGCTTTGCACTCCTCCACGTCGTACTTGGGCTTTTCGTCCATAGAGAAGTCAACAAAAGACAGCTCCAGGTTGCCGCCGTAGTCCACAATGGAGCCTACGTCTTTGAAGACCTCCCGCAGGCCGACGTCCAGGAACCACTGGTAGGAGGTCTTCTGCACCTCCAGCAGGTTGGGCATCTCCAGGATCTCCTCGTACCGGGCGAAGCTCTTGCGGGGGGTCTTGCCGTACATTACGTCCTTGACGACCATGCTGAAAAATCAACTCGCTTTCTTCTGAATTCACGGTTGGTTGACACTTTTTTTGCCTGATTTTGGATAATACGAGAAAATTTGCCGTCAGATTGCACAAGGCGGGGGAAAAGGCAGCTTGCGAACACACGGGCATGTGGGCTGCTTTTTGGGGTTCCCGCTTGTCTTTCAGACCGGGGTGTGGTACACTACACAGTGTAAAAATATAGAAGTATCTTGGTTGATGCTAAAGATACAGATTCATTTTATTCTACCATAATTGGGATAGGCTGTCAAGGTCTATTCCATTATTTATATATTATACAAAAGATGTCTTGACAATGTTGACAAGAAAAATAGTTAGTGATATAGTTTATACAGCATGTGTAACAGAATAAGGCAGCACCGGGTGGTGTATGGAGCGCGAGGAGAGCTCCACCAGCAGTCAGGCAAGTATCAAAAGATTAAAGGTGAAAAAGGAGAGATCCCCAATGTTGAGGAACATGAAAATTCGTAGTAGAATGCTGGTCTCGTATTTTATTATTACCGCGCTTCTGATTTTGGTCGGCGTTGTTGCGATGATTATGCTGAGCCAGGTAAGCGGCAGATTACAGCAGTTTTACGATATGCAGTTTAAAACGGTTGAGAATGCAATGGATGCCCGCCGGACTGTTTTCTCAGCCCGCGGTAACATCCTTTCGGCTATTGTAGAATACAGTGAAACAACTGTTGCTGACGCGGAAAAGGATTTCCAGAGTCTCTATGGTCTGGTGGAAGAGATTGAGCAGACTTATCAGGGCGACAAATCCCAGCTGACCACAATCAAGCAGAACCTGGAAAAAGCGGGCGCGAGCTTGTCGCAGGTTTTGGATTTGGCCAAGCAGCAGAGAGATGATGAGGCAATTGCCATGTATAAGGCTAATTATAAGCCGTACATGGACTCTACCCGGGATATTCTGGCCCAGGTGGGCGATACAGCCGGGGTAAATGCCCTAGCTAAGGTAGAGGATGGCGCAAAACTGGCTCAAATAGCCGATTTGGTTGTGATTCTAATGATTATCGTAGCCAGCGCAGCCAGTGTTGTACTGGCTCTGGTTATGAGCAACAGCATCCGCAAGCCTGTTGAGGAAATGCGTCAGGTGGCTGCCCGTATGTGTAAAGGTGATATGAGCACGGAAATTACATACCACTCTGGCGATGAACTGGGCGAAATGGCCGACAATATGCGGGAAATGACCGTGATGGTCAAGAACATCATTCAAGATGTAGACTATGTTATGAATGAGTTCGCCAAGGGCAACTTTACAGTAACCAGCAGACACCGTGAGGCGTATATTGGCGATTACGCAGGCATCCTCAAGGCGATGCGAGAAATGAAGACCTCCATGAGCGAAACCCTGCTCCAGATTGAGATTGCCTCGGATCAGGTCAACGCTGGCGGTGAACAGGTGTCCAACGGCGCCCAGGCTTTGGCGCAGGGCGCCACAGAGCAGGCCAGTTCTGTGGAAGAACTCGCCGCTACCATTCAGGATGTGAGCCATCAGGTGGAGTCCACCGCAGAACATGCCAGAGTTGCGAAGCAGGAGAATGACCAGTCCCATCAGCAGATTAACGTGTGTTCCAGCGATATGGATGCGCTCATGCAGGCCATGGGCAAGATTGAATCCCGTTCCAACGAGATCAGCAAGGTAATTAAGACCATTGAGGATATCGCTTTCCAGACGAATATTCTGGCTTTGAACGCCGCCGTTGAGGCAGCCCGGGCCGGTTCCGCCGGAAAAGGCTTTGCCGTGGTGGCCGATGAGGTGCGTAATCTGGCCAGCAAGTCCGCAGAAGCCTCCAAGAGTACCGCTACCCTTATCGCGGATACTGTTTCCGCAGTCAAAGAGGGAATTGACCTGTCGCAGGAAACTAACACCGCGCTTCAGGCCGTTGTGGAGAGCTCCCAAAAAGTGCTGGAAGCTGTTGACCTGATTTCCAGTGCCACCGAAGAACAGACCCTGTCGATCTCCCAGATTTCTGTGGCTGTGGACCAGATTTCTAGTGTAGTACAGACCAACTCCGCAACCTCTGAGGAGTCCGCCGCCGCCAGTGAAGAGCTGTCCAGTCAGGCGAATGTGCTCAAAGAACTGATCAGCCGCTTCAAACTGGAGCATGGCAGCTACACCAGCCCTGCACCTAGAGCTTCTGTGAATGTTACGCCAGCTCCTGTTGCCAGTGAGGAGTCCTTTAGCAGCAGTTACTCTGGCTATTCTGGCAGCAGTTATTCTGGCGGCTACTCCGAAAGCGGTCCCTTTGGAAGCAAATATTGATTTTGACCCAAAAATAGCCAGCCGGTTTTCCGGCTGGCTGTTTCTCTGCTTAAATCTTTCCGATGGTAAGCAGTGTTGTCATTAATTACTTCCCTTTCTAAGACAGGCTCTGTCTCCTGGATTTTTGGTTAAAAATTATGGCTGGCTT
>OFGQ01002348.1_pt1 | contig 10907 bp, 7 predicted proteins | sample 1521791 | NCBI WGS metagenome assembly OFGQ01 (sample SAMEA3504116, study PRJEB24116) | mouse gut metagenome | biome: mouse gut; feature: mouse-associated habitat; material: faeces | place: Denmark | collected 2011 | reverse complement strand
CGCCGTGATCTCATGTCCGGCTTCTATCAGGGCCTCCAGCGCTCCCACCGCAAAATCCGGCGTTCCCATAAATACTATTTTCATCCTGCCGCCTGCCCCCTATTCTTCCTCGTCCATTTCCACTTCCACTGTCGCTTCCTCCAGGGAACCTTCCACCTTTTCCACATAGAGATGTCCATCCAGATGGTCCAGTTCATGGCATATGGCGCGGGCAAGCAGTTCCGTGCCCTCCAGTTCATATTCCTTCATATTGACATCCAGCGCCACCGCCTTCACATAATTGGGCCGAGTCACCTGACCGGTCTTTCCCGGCACGCTTAAGCATGCTTCCTGTCCCACCTGCTCCCCGCTGGTCTCCACGATTCTGGGATTGATGAGGATATGGGGGTCTTCCCCTGTAGTGTCTATGACCACTATTCTCTTCAGTATCCCTACCTGGGGAGCTGCCAGGCCCACGCCGTTGGCTTCATACATGGTATCCAGCATGTCTTCGATCAATTCCCTGGTGCGGGGTGTCATCTCCGTCACAACCTTGCATTTTTTCGTCAGCACTTCTTCTCCGATTTCCCGTATATTTCTGATTGCCATTTCCTCATCCTCTTTTCACTTTTACAAATCTTCCACTGTCACTTCCGCATTCCTCCGGGGTAGCACAGGCATCCGATAACCCGGCCCCGGTTTCCGCTGTACATACCTGGTTTCCGCAAACCGCCATATCCCCTACATCAGGTTTATGGGGTTGAAGTCAAACTGACACATGACATCGCCTCCCGGCTGCAGTCCCTGGATTTTCTCTTCCAGCAAATCCTTCGTCTGTACCAGTTTATCATACTTTGGACATTTCACATAGAAAACAAATCTAAAAATATCATTAATTCTTCCTATGGAAGCCGGCGCCGGGCCGATTATCTGCAGTTCCGGCGGATCCTTTTCCAGTTCCCAGCTGCTCTGTCCCCTCCTCGTCCTATCCCTGACCAGTCCCCCAAATGTCTCTTTCAGGGTCAGGGCCAGCTTATCCGCCAGATCTCTTCCGGTATTTTCCTCCCTGGAAAAAATCTGGACCGCCAGCATATGGGAAACAGGCGGGTATCCCAGCATCTCGCGGAATATGATCTCTTCCTTGTAAAACCCTTCATAATTCTGATTTGCCGCGTGAACCACCGCATAATGTTCCGGCTGATATGTCTGGATCACGGCCTCCCCGGGCAGCGTTCCTCTCCCTGCGCGTCCAACCGCCTGTGTCAGCAGCTGGAATGTGCGCTCTCCCGCCCGGTAATCTGCCGCATTCAGGGACAAATCCGCCGCCAGAACCCCCACCAGAGTTACTTTCGGAAAATCATGCCCCTTTACAATCATCTGGGTGCCGATCAGTACATCTGCTTCCCCATTGGAAAATGCGGACAGAATTTTCTCGTAGCTGTCTTTCGTTCTGGTGGTGTCCGCATCCATGCGCAGCGTTCGCACCTGGGGAAACAAAATCTTAAGCTTTTCCTCAACCTGCTGTGTGCCCGCCTTGAAACCGCTGATGTATTTTGACCCGCACTCCGGACAGAGTCCGGGCCTTAGCTCACTGTGCCCGCAGTAGTGGCACACCAGCCGGCCATTGTTGTGCTCCGACATTGTCACATCACAATGGGGACATTTTTTCACAAAACCGCAGGACCGGCAGGAAATAAATCCCGCATATCCTCTTCTGTTCAGGAAAAGTATACTCTGTTCCCCCCTGGAAAGTCTGTCCGCAAGCAGCTCCTGCAGTTTTACGCTGAAAACAGAGTGATTTCCATCCCTGAGTTCCTGTCTCAGATCCACGATATGGACTGTGGGAAGCTGCCCTCCTGTAAGCCTTTCCTTCAGCACAAAAAGCTTATATTCCCCGCTCTCTGCCCGGAAATAAGCCTCCAGGGATGGCGTGGCAGAACCCAGCAGCACACTGGCCCCGTGCATCCTGGCCACTTCCAGGGCAGTTTCCCTGGCGTGATACTTGGGAGAGGATTCGCTTTTATAGCTGCCCTCGTGTTCTTCGTCAATAATTAGGATGCCCACTTTGGGAAAGGGAGTAAACAATGCGGATCTGGGGCCGATGATCACATCTATCTCACCGTTTTTGGCCCGTTCGCACTGATCATATTTTTCCCCGGGGGACAGGGAAGAATTCAGGACGCTGACCCTGTTTCCGAACCTGGAATAAAAACGAAGCAATGTCTGGTAAGTCAGGGCAATTTCCGGAATCAGCACGATGGCCTGCCTTCCCCGGTGTATCATTTCTTTTACAAGCTGCATATACACTTCCGTCTTGCCGCTTCCTGTAATGCCGTGGAGCAGATACGTATCGGGCCTGCCCTGGTCAAAATCCTCCATCACCTCCTCCACAATCCTTCGCTGGGAGTCGCTCAGGCGTTTCAGATGTTCCTCCTCGTCTTCCAGCCTCACCGGATTGCGGAAGGAATGGGTGCTGACCACCCTGACTGCGCCTGCCTTTTCCAGACTTTTTATTGTCTGGGAGGACACTCCCAGCTTTCCCGTCACCCACTCATAGGGAATGGATTCCTGTTCCAGAAGCTCCCGCAGAATCCTTTCCCTGGCAACCTGTTTTTTACGGCAGCTCTCCCCCAGCAGGGAAATCAGTTCTTCCCTGCCCAGAATCCGTTCAACAGTCTTATGTTCCAGTTTTTTTACGGAACGCTTTGCGGGCAGGACCGTCTTTAAAGCCTGTATCATGGTGCAGCCGTAATTTTTCCGGATCCACCCTGCCAGGGCTATCATCCTGTCCTCCATCTCCGCACTGCTCCGGGAAATTCCCCTGATCGCTTTCATCCGCCCCGGGTCAAACTTACAAGTGTCGCCCAGCCCCACCACATAACCTTTCCGCAGTTTGTTGCCGTTTCCAAAAGGAATGTCGACGCACATTCCTGTCTCAAGTATCCCCGCAATACTGTCTGGAACGCAATATTGAAAAGTTTTATCCAGTTTTTCGTGTGAAATGTCTACGATCACATCCGCATAAAGCTTGTTCATGGTTTTCTCTCCCTGCTTCCGGGCATATACTCCTGGGCATATTTATCCGCGCTTTCTTTACGCCAATGTCAAAATGCCCACTGGGTATACGTAACAGTCCGGACAAAATTCCGTCCTGTCAACATGCATTCTGTTTTCTCATTTGTAAGTATCATTGAAGTGATCTGTCTGCCCCTTCAGATATGCTTCAATCCTTCCTGCAGCAGCTCCCTGATGATCACTCTCTCATCCATGGGATATTTTTTACCCCTTATCTCCTGGTAATCCTCATGCCCTTTCCCCGCCAGGACAATCAGATCCCCTTCTTCCGCATTTGCAATCACGTAGGCTATGGCCTCCCGTCTGTCACAGATTTCCACATACTTTCCCCCGGTTCCGGCAATTCCTGTCCTGATATCTTTTATAATATCCAGGGGTTCCTCATTTCTGGGGTTATCCGATGTGATAACCGTAAAATCCGCCAGTCTGCCGCTCACTTCCCCCATCTCAAACCGGCGGTCTCTCGAACGGTTGCCCCCGCAGCCGAACATACACACCAGCCGCCGGGGATGATACTCTCTCAGTGTGGTCAGGAGGCTCTCCAGGGACATGGCATTATGCGCATAATCAATCAGCAATGTGAATTTATCGGAAATCTTTACCTTCTCAATACGGCCCTTTACCGATGCAGATTTCAGGCCACTCTGAATATCCGCAATCTGTACCTGAAAGTGGCGGCATATGGCAATGGCACAAAGCGCGTTATATACGCTGAACCGTCCGGGAGTTGGTATTTCCACGTCAAAATCCAGCAGTCCCTCCACATGGAACTCCACACCCAGCTCCCCGGGAGTGTGAATCAGTTCCAGGTCCCGGGCACGGAGCATACAGTTCTCTCCCATGCCGAATGTCTCCACCTCACAGCTGTGCCCCTGCAGAATCTCATCCACATGAACATCATCCCTGTTTACGATTCCCACTCTGCACTGTCGGAACAGAAGACTCTTACAGAAGAGATATTCTGCAAAATCCGCATGTTCATTGGGTGCAATATGATCCGGCTCCAGATTGGTGAAAATCCCGTAATCAAAGATAAATCCCTGTGTGCGGTGAAGTTTCAGGGCCTGGGAAGATACCTCCATGACCACGGTGTCCTGCCCGGCCTCCGCCATTGCCGCAAAATCCTCCTGCAGCAGGTAAGATTCCGGTGTGGTGCTGTCCGCAGGAATATGGGTATCGCCTATAATGGTCTCCACGGTTCCGATGAGTCCCACCCGGAATCCGGCATGTTCCAGAATTTTTTTCACCAGGTATGTGGTAGTGGTCTTTCCCTTTGTGCCGGTAATTCCTATGACATTGAGCTTTTCTGCGGGATGTCCGAACCACGCCGCCGAGATAAACGCCATGGCATATCTGGTATTTTCCACCCTGATGACAGTGACATCCTTCTCCTCCAGGCCAGCCACGTCTTTGGAAACCACCAGTGTTCCCGCGCCTTTTTCCACCACGTCCATGGCATAGTCATGCCCGTCAAAGTTAGCACCCTGAATACAGATGAAAAGACATCCCGGCATCTTCCCGGCTTTTCTGGAATCATAGACTACTGCCGGTACTTCCCTGTCCACACTCCCCTGTATACACTCGTATTTTAATTCTTCCAGCAAATCCAATAATTTCATGACATTTTCTCCCGTTCCTTTCAGCGGAAAGCCGAATACACTTTCCCTGCCAGTGCTGCAAGCTTTCGTGTTTGAGAATTGCTTTCCGGCAGCTGGCGGGAATGAATTTTCAAACACATTCTAATATATTTTACTCTAATTTGCACATTTCTACCACCCCTAAAATAAAAAAGAAGAAAGATTAAACTTATGTTGGGAAAATGATTTTCACAAGAAAATATCGCTGACAAAATGAGTTTAAAGAAGACCGGCAGCCCGGTCCCATAAGAAAACAAGAAAAAGGATACTGCGTTCAGAATTCCTGTACCGACTATGCTTTGATTCAGACTGCGGGCCGGATGCAGGGAAGGGAAAAACCTTCACTCCCCCACCATATCGGCATATTTTATCCGGTAAATCCTTCTCAGGGAATCGTCGATGCGGTCCTCCGAGATATTGCCTTCCTGGACAGCCTGCAGCACCCCGGTATAGGCTTTTTCAAAATCCTCCGGCATCAGAAGCATGTCACAGCCTGCCAGAACCGCCATGATGGCCGCCTCGTCGGCACCATAATATTCCGAGACTGCCGACATATTCAGCGCATCCGTGATAATGACCCCCGAAAAGCCCATGCGCTCCCGCAGGATATCCGTCAGAAGGGTTCTGGAAAAAATGCAGGGATTATTGTCTCCGGTGAGCGCCGGCGCCGCCATATGCCCCACCATAATCATATTCGCCCCCGCCTCAATGCCGGCCCCGAATACGGCAAGTTCCTCTGCCCAGAACTGTTCCGCGGTACGGTCCGTGGCCGCCATTCCCTCATGGGTATCTTCCGTGGAACTGCCGATTCCCGGAAAATGTTTCAGGCACGCCGTCACCTTCTGCTCCTCCAGTCCTGTCATCACGGAAATGACAAATTCCGACACGACGGCCGGATCCGTGCCGTAAGACCGCCCTGCCATGATACTTCCCTCCACATTCGCCAAATCCGCCACCGGGGCAAAATCAAGATTAAATCCAAGCGCGGACAGAGTGTTTCCGATGCTCACCCCTGCCTGGTAGGCATTCTGCGGGTCCCCGCTGGCACCGATTTCCGACGCGGCCTCCGCCGGGGAGCCGATGCCCGCCGAAGTCACCCTTGCCACGCTGCCGCCCTCTTCATCCACCGCCATAAAAAGCGGGTATGTGGCGTATTCTTTTATACTGGCAAACATCTCCCTTATCTGCTCTTCCGACTGTATATTCTGGGAAAGCCAGACCAGTCCCCCCACAGGGCGCCGGGTCAGTGCCTGCCGGGCATCCTCCCCCGCCTGCACCACTGCCGTTCCCCCCATGACAGTCTCCGGTGTCACCAGAAACAATCCCGCCACCTTATCCTCCAGTGACATGGATTCAATCCTGGCGTCCACAAGCTCGTCCAGCATTTCCTCCTCTGTGGGCTCTGCAGGCTCCGGAACAGGTTCCGGCGACACGGCGGCAATATCATCCTCGGAGGATAAAATTTCATTAATCATATCCTGTTTTTCCTGCTGCTCCTCCTGCTCCTTCTGTTCTGTGTCAGTCCCCATTTTCAGCAGATACCTGACTCCGAACACAATTCCCGCCGCCAGGGCCAGCACAATAATTCCCAGCACAGTGTATGCCATAATCTGGTTTCTGACCCGGCGCTTCCTTCTCTCTTCCCTTTTCTTCTGCAGCTGTTCTTCCCTGCCGTCCATCTTATATCCCTCTGCTATCCGTCACAAGTCCCCTGCCCGTGACGCCCCCAAATATCGGTTATCAAATTACAAATATAGGAAAAGGAAATGAACTTCCGTCCATTTCCTTATCTTTCTTCCACTTCATCCTATCGTATTTCAACTCTTTTGCATATACCATGTCTCACGTTGGCAACTTATTTCCTTTGTATCTCAATGGAAGGATGATACGGAACCGCTTTACGGCCCCTCTCATCTTTTTATAACAGAAACCGTCCTGCGGTCTCTGCTATCTGTTTTCTATTATATGGCCCCTTTTTTCATCTGTCAACACTTTCTGACAAATTTCTATTTTTTTCCAATTTTTTCGCAAAGACTTCTGATTCCGGCATCTTATAAATTAGTGAGCACAAAAATATCATAAATAGCCTTTATGGCCGTCTCAAAGTCATCATTTGTGACGCCGATAATAATGTTGAGCTCAGAGGAACCCTGGTCAATCATTTTCACATTCACATTTGCATGGGCCAGTGCGGAAAAAATCCTGCCCGCAGTACCTCTTGTGGACTTCATGCCCCGCCCCACCACGGCGATCAGGGCCAGATCCGCCTCAATCTCAATGGCGTCCGGTTTTGCCTTTCTGTACAGACATGCCGCGACTTTCTGTTCCTTGTCCATGAATTCATCCTGATGGACAAAGACTGTCATGGTATCAATACCGGAAGGAACATGTTCAAACGAAATACCGTTTTCCTCAAAAGCCTCCAGCACTTTCCTGCCAAAACCGATCTCCGTATTCATCATGTCTTTCTCAATGTTGACACAGCAAAATCCCCGTTTTCCCGCAATGCCTGTAATGACATACCTGGATCTCTGGCAGGTACTCCCCACAATCCAGGTACCGCTGTTCTCGGGTTCATTGGTGTTCCGGATGTTGATGGGAATCCCTTCCTGGCGCACCGGAAAGATGGCATCCTCATGCAGCACGGTGGCTCCCATGTAAGAAAGCTCCCTCAATTCCCTGTATGTAATCACATCGATCCGTCTGGGATTTTTGATAATGCCGGGATCCGCAACCAGAAAACCCGACACATCCGTCCAGTTCTCATAGACATCCGCCTGGGCAGCCTTTGCCACAAGGGAACCTGTAATGTCGGAACCACCCCTGGAAAAAGTTTTCACTTTTCCATCCGGCATGGCGCCGTAAAATCCGGGAATGACGGCATTGCCGCACCCTGCCAGCCTGGCCGAAAGCATTTCGTTGGTTTTTTCAGGATCAAAAATTCCCTGCCCGTCAAAGCAGATCACTTCCACAGCGTCAATAAATTCAAACCCCAGGTAATCCGCCATAATGATGCCGTTGAGATATTCGCCCCTGGAAGCCGCATAATCGCTGCCCGCCTTTGCCCGGAACGCGTTTCCGATCTTCTCAAATTCCCCGTCCAGGTTCAGTGTGAGATGAAGTCCATCGATAATTTCCTGGTATCTGTCCGCAATTGCGGAAAGCTCCTTCCCAAACTCCTTGTCAGTCTCTGCCAGTCCATAGCAGGCATACAACATATCCGTTACCTTTGTATCCTTTTGAAACCGCTTGCCTGGCGCCGATGGTACCACATACCGTCTTTCCTTATCCCCGCGGACGATATCTCCCACTTTCCGAAACTGCTCCGCACTTGCCAGAGAACTCCCTCCGAACTTCACTACCTTAGACATTTTTCCACTCCTCATTACACTTTACTATATCACCTGAAACCCTGTTATTTCAGTTTTACGCCAGGCGGATCCTGTTTAACACTGCATCTCCCAGTTTCCGGTATCTCTCCTCAAAGTTCTTTTCCTTCATCACCGCCGTAAAGTAACCAAATTCCCCTTCACAGGAAGGAATCTCTCCCACGCCAAAGGCGCTGCCTCCCGGGAACGCCGCCTCCACTTCCCTGCGGGCCGAAAGGCGTGCCCTTACAAAAAACCGTCTGTCCGTCTCCGCCTCGGCGGCATACTCCACCTCTTTGTCACTCCAGCCCCCCGGAACCGGCCTTCCCTGGCTGCCCGCACAGTCCAGCACATCAGCCACCACCGCGCTTGCCGTGGGAAGCTTCCCTGCGCCGCGCCCATGGAACATCACATCTCCCAGGGTATTTCCTGTGATCAGCACCCCGTTAAAGACATCATTCACCCCTGCAAGCGGGTGGTCTCCGGGTAGCAGGAACGGAGCCACAAGAACCGACAGTTTTCCGTCCTCCTGCACGCTGCACATGGCCAGAAGTTTGATTTTTCTCTGTCTCATGGAAGCAAACTGAAAATCTGCAAGTGTAATACCTGTAATTCCCTCTGTATATATTTTCTCCGGATCCACTTTCCGGCCCGTCATGAGCGCCGAAAGTATGGCGATCTTTCGGCAGGCATCATGTCCTTCCACATCCGCGTCCGGATTGCGCTCCGCATATCCCAGCTCCTGGGCCTGCTTTAAAACCATGGCATAGTCGGCCTGCTCCCTCTCCATCCTGGAAAGAATATAATTGGTCGTACCGTTTAAAATACCGGTGACCGCCTGGATACGTTCCGATGCCAGCGAAGTATTGATGGTTCTGATCAGCGGAATCCCGCCTCCCACACTGGCTTCAAACAAATAGTGACAGCCATGGGCCGCAGCCAGGGCCAGGAGCTCGGTTCCATGCCCTGCCACCAGCTCTTTATTGGAAGTACATACACTTTTTCCCGCCTCCAGCGCCTGCTTCGTAAACTGATATGCCGCCCCTACGCCTCCCATGACCTCACATACCACACTGATCTCGGCATCGTTCAAAATAATATTGAAATCATGTACTACCCTGTCCTCATACGGATCGCCGGGGAAATCCCTCAGGTCAAGAATATACTTGACTTCCAGTCTGTCCGCACAGTTGCGCCCGATCACTTCCACCACGCCGCTGCCCACTGTTCCGTATCCTAACACCGCTATTTTTACCATTGCTGTTCTCCTATCCAGTCCCGCCTGCCGGCCGCCGGACGCTGTTATCCTTTTTTGCACGCATTTCCTGTTTACATCCCCGGCCGGACTCTCCTGCGGCCGGCCCCGCTATCTATATGAAAGCAGGGCAGTGATTCATTTCCCGGGATTTCAGACAATGCACGTAATCCAAATACCGTTTCTGTCAAAGCGGATATTTATCCGTCAGTGTCTGTACGATTGCCCGTGCATCCGCAATCCCGGACTCCCCGTTCTTAATCACCAGCGCAATCGCCTCCGCTATGGTTTCCATGTCGGCCGCGTTCATGCCCCTGGAAGTAACCGCCGGTGTTCCCAGACGGATACCGCTGGTTACAAAAGGAGACTGGGGATCGTTGGGAATGGTATTTTTATTGCAGGTGATATTGACGGAATCGAGGAGCTTTTCCACGGCCTTTCCGGTCTGGTCATAGTTGGTCAGATCCACAAGCATCAGATGATTGTCGGTTCCGCCGGAGACAATCCGGATACCGCGTGCGAGAAGCCCTCTGCAAAGAGCCTGCGCATTGTCGATAATGTTCTTCTGGTATACCTTAAATTCCGGCTGCAGCGCTTCCTGAAAACAGACGGCTTTTGCCGCGATCACATGCATCAGCGGGCCGCCCTGGATTCCGGGGAAGATCGCCTTGTTAAAGTTATATTTATCCGCCGCCTCCTGGCTGCTGAGGATCATGCCGCCCCGCGGGCCGCGCAGGGTCTTGTGCGTCGTCGTCGTCACGACGTCGGCGTACGGAACCGGACTTGGGTGAAGGCCCGCTGCCACAAGACCTGCGATATGCGCCATGTCCACCATCAGCACCGCCCCGCAGGCATCGGCGATTTCACGGAACCGGGGGAAGTCGATGGTTCTCGCGTAGGCGGAGGCCCCGGCGATAATCATTTTCGGTCTGCATTCCAGCGCGATTTTCATGACATTGTCGTAGTCGATAAAACCGTCGTCGTTCACGCCGTAGGGGACGATGTGAAAATAGCTCCCTGAGAAATTGACAGGGCTTCCGTGTGTCAGATGTCCGCCGTGGTCCAGATTCATTCCCATCACAGTATCCCCGGGCTGTAACATGGCGAACTGTACCGCCATATTCGCCTGCGCGCCGGAGTGCGGCTGCACATTGGCGTATTCACAGCCGAAGAGCTGCTTTGCCCGCTCGCGCGCCAGATTTTCCACGACGTCCACACATTCGCAGCCGCCATAGTAGCGTTTTCCGGGATACCCTTCAGCATATTTATTGGTCATCACGCTTCCCATCGCAGACATGACTGCAGGGCTGACCCAGTTCTCGGAGGCGATCAGTTCGATATTCTGCTGCTGGCGGTCGAATTCCGCCCGGACAGCCTGTCCGACCTCCGGGTCGGCGGCAGAGAGAAAGTCCATCATTTGATTGACCATAAAAGTTCCTCCTTTTTCATCTGAGTTTTATTATAACAGGTTTTCGGGAAATTACAAGGATTTTCCCGTGGGGGGAGGGTGCGCTTCAGACTTGCTGCTCTCCCCCCCCAAAAAATAAGGGTCGAATTTCCCCGCCGGATGTGTTAGAATAGAAACGAGGTGAA
>OFGQ01002346.1_pt1 | contig 10912 bp, 13 predicted proteins | sample 1521791 | NCBI WGS metagenome assembly OFGQ01 (sample SAMEA3504116, study PRJEB24116) | mouse gut metagenome | biome: mouse gut; feature: mouse-associated habitat; material: faeces | place: Denmark | collected 2011 | reverse complement strand
CCGGCTATGAGCAGGTCCAGGAGACCGGGGACGTCTCCCTTCTGGGGGTGTCGGCCCCGGATGAGCGCACCTTCGTGGTCTCCCTCCAGGGAAGCCACGCCCACTTCCTGGCGGAGGTGTGCGCCGGAGCGTGGACCATGCCCGTCCGGGACGATCTGCTGGGGGCCTGGGGGGACAGCGCGGACGCCACCGTCACCAACGGGGCCTACACCGCCGTCCATCTGAGCCGCAATCTGGTGACCCTGGAGCGCAGCGAGACCTACTACGACAGCAGCCCCGAGGGGCCGGACGAAATCCGCTTCGTCACCCGGGAGGGGTCCCAGGCGGACTACGACAAGCTGCTGACCGGGGATCTGGACCTGGTCACCGATCTGCCCCAGGAGGCCCTCCAGACCCTGGCGGACAGCGGCCTGTGGACGCCGGAGCCGGTGACCGCCTCCTACGGCGTGCTTCTGAACACCCAGCGCCCCCCCTTTGACGATGACAACATCCGCACCGCCTTCCGTCTGGCCATCAATCCCCAGGAGGTGGTGGAGCGGCGGGGGGACCCCCCCCTCCGCCCCGCCGGTGGGCTGATCCCCTACGGCATTTCCGACTACGGCACGCCGGTCCCGAAGGTGGAGGAGAAGCCTGCGGAGGACCCCGACGCCCTGCCGGATCCCCACGCCGCCAAAATCCCTGGAATCCATGGATTTCTCCCGGTTATCCCCCATCACGAAAATCTGGCCGTCCTTCAGGGTATACGGGTATCGCACAATACCGTTATGCTCCTTGGTCTCCCCAGGGATATAAGGCTCTGTAAGAAGTTCCTCATTCACATAAACTTTACCGTCCTTAATATCTACGGTATCCCCTTCCATGGCAATGATCCGCTTCACATAATATTCCCCGGATGGAATACGGACGGATATCACATCTCCCCGATGATAGTCGAAGTTGATCCTGGTATATAAAGCAATATCCCCCTCCGTCAGGGTCGGTTCCATGGAACCGCCTTTCACAAAAGAAAAGCCGATCACGCACCGGAAGACGATCAATAGTGCCAATAACAGCCATACAAACTTTCTTACGTCCGACAGCCATCCATATTTCAGGCTGTCATATTTTCTTAAAAAACGCCGGGGTTTAACCCTGGGTTCTATGTCATTGTCGATCCTGTAACCTTTCGGATACCGGGTTTTCTTCTCCCCTCTCACAATACCACCTCTGTCACACAATTGTCATACCCAAAGCGGCAGAACGTACCTTATAAATATTAATTATCAATGATGGCCGTGTAATTGTCAATAGTAAGAACTGGCTTTACACTTTCCCTTTAATCCGCTATAATGTAGCTGTATTAAATCTACTTTAAGAAAGGAGCTGCCCCATGCACAGAAAATCTATGCTTATCTGTGTACTTTTCATATTGACTGCTTTGGTATCATTTAATGGCTGTGCTTCCGAAACAGGGGAAGCTTCCGTGAATACAAAGATTTTCGACACCAAGTCCGATAACAAGGCTGCTTCTAATCCCCAGCAATCCCCCGCCAAAAGGGAAACGGTCCGCAAATGTCTGGTTCCTGAGGCATCCGGGACATTGACTTATGGGGACGATGCCATTTCCATAGACGCTTCCCACACTTCCGACGGTTACGTAATGGTCAAATACCAGGGAAACGCCTCAAAGGTAAAGCTTCAAGTTACGGTGCCGGATAATACGGTTTACACTTATACCCTTTCTTCCGGCGGCTATGAGACTTTTCCCCTGCCGGGCGGAAGCGGCAGTTACAAACTGGATGTGCTGGAAAACGCCTACGATGATATGTACGCCCTGGCCCTTTCCCAGGACATCTCCGTTACCATAAGCGATGAATTTAAGCCATTTTTATACCCCAACCAATATGCCTGGTTTACGGAAGGCGACGCGGCGGTTACCTTCGGCATTGAGATATCGGACAATTCCTCCAGTGATCTTGATTATCTGGAGCAGGTCTATCTTTATGTGATCCAGAACATTACTTATGATGATGAGCTGGCCGCCACCGTCTCATCAGGTTACCTTCCCGACGTAGATACCACACTTCGGACCAAAAAAGGAATCTGTTTTGACTATGCTTCGTTGATGTCAGCAATGCTGCGCTCACAGGGAATTCCTACCCGCCTGGAGGTAGGATATGTGGGGGAGCTATACCATGCATGGATAAGCTGTTATATCAGTGAGGTGGGCTGGGTGGATGGCATTATTAAATTTGATGGCAGCAGTTGGACGATGATGGATCCCACCCTGGCAGCGGGTAGCAGCGTTGAAAAAGTTCGTGAATTTTTAAAAGATAATATATATTCGGTGAAATATTCATACTGATTGAAAACAGGAGGAAAGAAAAAATGGGAGAGAAAACCAGGCAGAATACTTTGTCAAATCTGGAGCTTTCTGCTTTTTGCGAACAGATGGCAATGGTGTTAAAGGCGGGAATCTCTGTGATGGAGGGGGTTTCCATTATGCGTGAGGACGCGCAGACACCGGCGGAACGGGAGCTGTTAGATGATATTTATGAAAAAGTGCAGGAAACAGGGCTTCTTGCACCGGCACTGGCGGAGGCGGGGATGTTTCCTGAGTACATGTGCAAAATGACACAGATCGGTGAAGAGACAGGAACATTGGACGATGTACTTGGCTCTCTGGAGCGGTACTATGAGAGGCAGGAGGGGATTTCAAGAAGCATTCGCAGTGCCCTGACATATCCGCTGATTATGATTGGAATGATGGCTCTGGTTATTGTTGTACTCCTTACAAGAGTTATGCCCGTGTTTCAGCAGGTATTCAGGCAGCTTGGCATGGAGATGAGCGGATTTTCGAGAGGAGCCCTGCTTCTTGGCAATGCGCTTTCCAGATATGCGGTAGTCCTGGTGGCGATCGTGGCAGTGACAGCGTTGCTTCTGATCTGGCTTGTGAAAACAAGGAGTGGACAGGCAAGACTTGAGGTACTGGGGCAGCATTTCCGGTTTTCCAGAGAGATTTCAGACAAGATGGCAGTCTGTCGTTTTGCAGGCGGTCTGTCTCTTACTCTAAAGAGCGGTCTGACGCCGGAGCGTGGGCTGGAACTGGCAGAAGAATTGAATGAGAACAGATTTTTCGGAGAAAAGATTTCTTCCTGCAGGAATATGATGGAAGAGGGCTGCAGCATGTCGGAAGCCTTCCGGAAGACAAAGATTTTTACCGGTATCTATGCACGTATGGCGGATATTGCGGGGCGTACAGGTATGATGGACGAGGTGATGGGGAAATTGTCGGATCAGGTGGAAGAAGAGATCGATGAGAGGATTGGCTCTTTTATATCTATGCTGGAACCCACATTGGTGATCCTTCTTTCTGTAATTGTGGGGACGATTCTTTTGTCGGTCATGCTGCCGCTTCTCGGAATCCTGGCAGGACTGTAATGTGTGCAGCAGTGCATGGGAAAGTTTTTCCGGAGCAGTGAAAGACTGAGGTGGAAACGGAGATAGATTATGAAGAGATTTTATTATGGCAGACAGCATAAAGGTATGCGGGGAGCAATGATCTCCTTTATTGTCTTCTTTGTTGTTGTTATGCTGTTTTGTGCGGGGATAGACAGTGCTTCTCAGAAAGCAAAACGGGAACAGAAAGCAGGGCTTGAGAATGCGGTGTGGCGGAGTATTACGCAGTACTATGCGATAGAGGGCAGGTATCCGGAGAGCCTTGAGGTTCTGAAAACAGAATATGGTCTGCAATATGATTCGGAAGAATTTTTTGTGGATTACCAGGTGTACGGAGCAAATCTTATGCCGGATGTCATGATACTTGAACGAACATAATCAGAAAGGAAGCAGGTTATGGAACAAAGGCAACAAATTGGCCGCAGAGGAGAAAAGATAAAACGAAAACATATGATAGATCTGCTGTTTCCGATCGCATTATTTTTGGTGCTTGCGGCGTCCTCTCTGTTTCTGGTGATTCTTGCGGCAAATGTATACAGGAAGAGTGTGGCGTGGGAAGAGAGCAACTATGGAAGCAGAACCTGCCTCTCCTATGTAACGGAAAAGATCCGTCAAAGCGATACAGATGGTGGCGTGGAGACAGGCACTTTTGACGGGATCCCCTGTCTTATTTTAAGACAGAACTTTGGAGATCAGGCTTATGCGACTTATCTGTACAGTTATGAAGGGCAGTTGTGCGAATTGTTTGTACAGGAGGGGGCTGATGTACATGCACCTGATGGACAGAGGATTTTGGAAGTGAATAATTTCAATATAACTGAACAGGAAAAAGGGATATTTAAGATTTCCTGTTCTGACGAAAATGGAAAAGAGTCGGTTACATATGCGGCAGTAAAGAGCAGGGGATAGAAAGGTCTAAGAATATGTACAGAAAATCGGCAAGACGTTCCAGCCTTTTTCTGCTGGAGCTTATGATATCAATTTTGATGTTCAGCGTCGCTTCGGCATGGTGTGTTCGCCTTTTTGTGACGGCGAGATCGGTTGTAAAGGAAACGGAAGAGCAAAACAGGGCGCAGAACCTGGTGGCAGGGTATGCGGAGCTGTTTTTGGCTTCTGAGAATTTTGACGCGTTTCTTTTGAGCGAGGGTGCGGAGAAACCTGATGCACTGCCTTCAGGCGATAGAATGATGAAGGATGCGGAAGAAGGAGAAGTATTTTACCGCCTCCGCTACGATGAAAGCTGGAAGGCCTGTGGGGAAGAGGATACCTGCTTTGTGTTTGAAATCAGAATGGCTGAGGAGGAAAACTTTACAAAATGCCATTTTTGGTTTGGAAGACCGGTCAGGGGGAATTCGACGATCTATAGTCTGGACGTAGAGAAATATACAGGCGGGGAGGCGATTTTATGAGGAGAGAAAAGGAAAAGGGATATTCCGGGTTTCAAATAGGGACCTCCTTTCTGCTGGTGATTTTTGTAATTATCTGTCTGGTTTTGCTGGGAGTACTGTCTTTGTCCGGGGCATTGCGTGACAGAGGATACAGCGACAGAATGGCAGAAAAGTCAAAATGTTATTATGCGGCAGTATCAAAGGCACAACACAGGCTGGGGGAGATCGATGAAATGCTCACTGGGCTGAAAGAAGGCTTTGAGGGATATGGAATGTATCTGGAAGAGGTGGGGGTCATAGCATCCGAACGGGATGATATTGTCTGTGTCAGGGAGGGAGAACGTCTTTTATTGTCGTACCAGGAACCCATTACAGACAGCCAGTCTCTGGCTGTGGAAGTAGAGGTGCTGGATCCTGAAAAGGGAGAAGGAAATTACAGGATAGTGAAATGGCAGGAAATCTCAGAAAATATCTGGGAAGAGGAAGGAACATTGCCGATTTTGCGGTTTGAAGAGGAATAGAGAGAACGTGAAAAAGCGAGTAGGCAGTTTATGCGCGGTTTGTGTCTTTTTGCTGTTGTGTACAGGATGTTCTCAGTCAACATCTTCAAAACAACCGGAGGCGCCATCCGCAGGGAAAGAGAATACAGAGACACAAGAGAATGGCTCCGGGGGGAAAGGGGACAGACCCTGGGAGGCAAAGGTACTTGTACCTGAGGCCCCGGGCGGTGAGACCTATGAGATGGAGGGCGTTTCGCTGGACGTTTCCAATGCATCGGAAGGCTATGTTATGCTGAATTACAGTGGAAGCAATTCCAGGGTGAAACTTCAGATCGTGACCCCGGAAGGGATCAAGTACACGTATGAGGTGACAGAATATGGAAAATACAGAGCGTATCCTCTTCCGGGAGGAAGCGGAACATATGGTTTTACGATATATGAGGTCGCCGATGAGGAGAAGAACCTGTTTGCTGTGGCAATGTCCCAGGAAATTTCGGTAAACATCTCCGATGAGTTTAAAATATTTTTGTACCCAAACTGTTATGTTGAATTTGACGCATCGTCTGCTTGCGTCAGACAGGGGGAGGAACTTGCCAGAGGCTGTGATACGGATTTGGATGTAGTGGCTTCCGTGTACGACTATGTGACGGGCAATATCGTTTATGATGATGCAAAAGCGGAAACGGTACAGACAGGCTACACACCTGATCCGGATGATACCCTTGCCACTGGGAAGGGCATCTGTTTTGATTACGCATCTCTGATGTCTTCTATGCTTCGATCACAGCAGATACCGACAAGATTGGAAGTGGGGTATGTGGGAGAACTCTATCATGCCTGGATCAGCTGTTATGTAGAAGAGATCGGATGGGTGGATGATATTATTGAGTTTGATGGCAGCGAGTGGACGATGATGGATCCGACAATGGCTGCAAGCGGAGGCTCGAAAGAAGTGCTGAGACTGAAAGAAGAAAAAGGATATATTGTAAAGTATACGTATTAAAATAAAAAAGGAAAGGGTGAATATTTTTATGGAAGGGACGGAAAAGGGCATCAGGGATATTCTGGAAAGTGCTGTAGGGGAGGGGGCTTCCGATATTTTTATTGTGGCAGGTCTGCCTGTGACCTGGAGGGCAAACGGAAAGATCCATCATATGAATGCAGCAAAACTGATGCCGTTACATACGGAAGGCTATATCAGAGAGATCTATTCTCTGGCCGGCAGACGGAGTGCAGACAGACTGGAAAACTGTGGGGATGATGATTTTTCCTTTGCCCTGCAGGGGCTTTCACGCTTTCGTGTTAATGCCTATAAACAGAGGGGATCCCTGTCGGCAGTAGTGCGTGTGATTACGTTTGATCTGCCGGAACCGGAAGAGATTGGAATTCCGGAGAGGGTCATAGAGTTTGGAAAACTTTCCAAAGGTCTGGTGTTAGTGACCGGCCCGGCCGGAAGCGGTAAATCTACGACTTTAGCCTGTATAGTAAATGAGATCAATAATACACAGGAAAAGCATATTATTACGCTGGAAGATCCGATTGAGTTTCTGCACAGACATAACAAAAGCATTGTCAGCCAGCGGGAGATCAATCTGGATACGGAAAATTATGTGACAGCACTCAGGGCATCACTGCGGCAGAGCCCGGACGTAATTTTGCTGGGAGAGATGAGGGACTATGAGACGATAGAAGTGGCAATGACTGCCGCAGAGACAGGACATCTGGTGATATCTACGCTGCATACGGTGGGGGCCGCGAATACCATCGACAGAATCATTGATGTCTTTCCGGCAAATCAGCAAAGGCAGATTGCGGTACAGCTTTCCATGGTGTTGCAGGGGGTAGTATCACAGCAGCTTGTTCCGGGAATAGATGGCAGACTGCTCCCTGCCTTTGAAATCATGACTGTGAATCCTGCGATCCGGAACATGATCCGTGATAATAAAGTGCCACAGATTGACGGAATTCTTTATTCCTCCAGTAAACCGGAGATGATTTCCATGGATTCCAGTTTGCTGAGGATGTATAGAGAGAAACAAATTACGGCACAGACGGCGCTGGCTTATGCCACAAATCAGGATATGCTTTCCAAGAAGCTGTAGGAGGCGGCAGCATTGAGGACAGAGACGGTTAAAATATCGGATAAAAACAGAAATACCAGAACGATCCGGGATGCTGTAGAAAGAGCAGGGAAAATTCTGAGAGGAGGCGGACTTGTGGCGTTTCCCACGGAAACAGTTTATGGGCTGGGTGGAGATGCACTGAATCCAGAATCAGCAAGAAAAATCTATGCGGCAAAGGGACGTCCTTCGGATAACCCATTGATCGTTCATATCTGCAGATGGGAGGATCTGGCTCCTCTTGTTAAGGAGATTCCGGAAACAGCGGAAAGGCTGGGAAAGGCATTCTGGCCGGGGCCGCTGACAATGATACTGAAAAAGTCGGACATGGTACCAAAGGAGACGACCGGCGGGCTTTCAACGGTTGCAGTGCGAATGCCTTCCGATCGGACAGCGCTCTCACTGATACGGGCGGCAGGTGGTTATGTGGCGGCGCCCAGTGCAAATATTTCAGGCCGGCCCAGTCCAACATTAGCGAAGTATGTGGAAGAAGATTTGAGTGGCAGGGTCGAAATGATTCTGGATGGTGGACAGGCCTGTATCGGCCTGGAGTCTACAATTATAGATCTGACAGAAGAGACGCCAATGATTTTAAGGCCGGGATATATTACGGAGGAGATGCTTTCCGGGATACTGGGAAAAGTGGAGACGGATAAGGGAATTATGCCGGAGAGCAGCGGTATTGCACCGAAAGCGCCGGGGATGAAGTACAGGCACTATGCGCCGAAGGCTGATCTGACGATTGTCAGTGGCGAGGAAGAGGCTGTGGTGAGACGCATCAATGAATTGCTGATGAAAGCAGAAGAAAAAGGACTTCGCAGCGGTGTTATCGCGACAGATGCAACAGTCGGGAGATATCAGGCCACTTTGATAAAAAGCGCAGGGAACAGGCAGAAGGAAGAGGATGCGGCGAGAGAATTGTATCGGATATTGCGGGAATTTGACGAGGAGAAGGCAGATGTGATTTATTCGGAAGCTTTTGATGAAAGCGGTATCGGACAGGCGGTTATGAACAGACTGCTGAAAGCAGCAGGACATCACATCGAGGAAGTTTAAGATTTTGCTTTTAAAATGTTATAGTTTGCGATATACTGAAGACAGCAAAAGATCAATGATAGAAAGGGGACGGTTATGATTGCATTGGCATCAGATCATGGAGGGTATGATCTAAAAGAACGGGTAAAAAAATATCTGGAGGAGAAAGGGCTGGAGTACAGGGACTTTGGATGTGATAATAAAGATTCCTGTGATTATCCGGATTATGTGAAACCGGCGGCGGAATCTGTAGCAGACGGAACCTGTGAGCGGGGGATTGTTATTTGTACTACGGGCATCGGGGTTTCTATCTGTGCCAACAAAATACCGGGTATTCGTTGTGCGCTCTGTGCGGATCCGGTGACGGCGAAACTCACAAGGCTGCATAATGATGCGAATATGTTGTCTATTGGTGCAGGTGTGACAGGGGAGTTTCTGGCGCTTGATATTATAGAAAAGTTTCTTGATACGCCGTTTTCAGGAGAGGAACGTCATAAAAGAAGGATTGGAAAGATTGAGGATTGAATAAAGTGGCGAAGACAATAATAATGGAACATCCGTTGATTCAGCATAAAATCGGCTGGATCAGAAGAAAAGAAACAGGGACAAAAGATTTCAGGGAGACGATTAGCGAAATTGCGATGCTGATGACATATGAAGCGACAAGAAATCTCCAGCTTACTGATGTGGAGATCGAGACACCGATCTGCAGAACGACTGTAAAGGAAATGAAAGGAAAGAAGATGGCCATAGTGCCGATCTTGAGGGCTGGTCTTGGGATGGTGGACGGCGTACTGAAAATGATCCCGGTTGCAAAAGTAGGTCATATTGGTCTTTACAGAGATCCGGAAACACATGAACCGGTAGAGTATTATTGTAAGCTGCCGGCGGACTGTGGAGAGCGAGAAGTTTTTGTGGTGGATCCGATGTTAGCTACCGGCGGTTCTGCGGTGGCGGCGATTCAGATGTTAAAAGAAAAGGGCTGTAAAAAAATACATTTTATGTGCATCATAGCGGCTCCGGAAGGCGTAAAACGGATGCAGAAGGAGCATCCTGATGTGGATCTTTATATCGGTGCACTGGACGAAAAACTGGATGAGCATGCCTATATCGTTCCGGGTCTTGGAGATGCGGGGGATCGGATTTACGGGACGAAATAGCGGGCAGATGTATGGGGGTACGAATGAAACGAACAGATTATATCAGCTGGGATGAGTATTTTATGGGGGTTTCCAGGCTGTCTGGCATGCGTTCGAAGGATCCGGGTACCCAGGTGGGGTGCTGCATTGTCAGCAGTGATCATAAAATTCTTTCGATGGGCTATAACGGACTGCCTATGGGATGCTCGGACGACGAATTTCCCTGGGAAAGAGAAGGGGACATGCTGTCAACAAAGTATGCCTATGTGACCCACAGTGAACTGAACGCTATTTTGAATTTTCGGGGTGGTTCCCTGGAGGGAACGACGCTGTATGTGTCTTTGTTCCCCTGCAATGAGTGTGCAAAGGCAATTATTCAGGCAGGAATAAAAACAGTAATATATGACAGCGACAAATATGATGGTACCCCAGGGAATATTGCATCAAAGAGGCTGTTTGATGCGGCTGGTGTTGTCTATAAGAAGTACGAAGCTACCGGCAGAAGAGTGGAGTTTACGCTGTAAGAAGTTTATCCTGCGCAAACGTACAGCCTGAGTCCGGATCGTGTATGCCTGAGGAGCAGATAAAAATAGCAGAGGAGCACATGCAGAAATCAAACGGAGAGAGGATATGAAAAAGGCGGCTGAAACAGGAAGGCGGATAACGGCATCTTTCCTGGTGGCAGCCCTGGCAGCAGGGCTGTCTTTTTCCGCATATGCAACCAGCGAAACAAGGGAGAAAATTAAGCAGAAAGAGCAGGAGCGGGAGCAGACCCAGGGGCAGCTAAACGAGACAAAAGAAAATATTTCCGGTCTGCAGGGAGAACTCAATACCCTGCAGGGGAAGTTAAACAATCTGAATAACCAGCTTTCCGACGTGAGCGACAGGCTGGCAGTGCTGGAGGAACAGATCAGGGAAAAAGTGCTTCCGGGCCTTATAAATGCGTTGGAACATCTGCATGGAAGCGGGATCATCCACAATGATATCAAGCCGGAAAATATTTTCTGGGACGACGGCTTCGGGTCTGTTGTGCTCGGGGATTACAGCTGTATCTCCCGCAAAAGGACGCAGCCGGCAGGATACACGTTTTCCTATGCGGCGCCGGAGATCCTGCTGGGAGATGTGTGTAAAAGCGCGTCGGACTGGCTTTCGACGGGGCTCACACTGGCAAAGCTGTCGGGGGGAGACGGACTGGTGAAGGCGGAGAGTGCGCAGGAGGCCTGTATGCAGTGGGAGCAGGGAATCAGGTTTACGGGTGGTTCCGCACTGTTCCGTCAGCTGGTCAACGGAAT
>OFGQ01002339.1_pt1 | contig 10930 bp, 12 predicted proteins | sample 1521791 | NCBI WGS metagenome assembly OFGQ01 (sample SAMEA3504116, study PRJEB24116) | mouse gut metagenome | biome: mouse gut; feature: mouse-associated habitat; material: faeces | place: Denmark | collected 2011 | reverse complement strand
AGTCCACCCGCCCCGTCAGGGGCATGAATTACGGGATGCCCTGTGGGTATACCTTTATGGACGAAGTCCACCCGCCCGCAAGGGGAATACCCTCTATCAGAAGTCGTACTTATCCGGATTCAGCCCTGCTCTTCGCATAACTGCCCTCCGCTCTCTTCGCCCCATCACTTCCAGTTCTTCTGCAATCAGCCCGGACAATTCAAACTCTGTCTTCTCCTCCTTGTCCGCCTCCTGCCGGAACAGGAAACCAACCACCTGCCCGAACATATTCAAATCATTTGCGCATCTATAATCATATACGGAACCGATAACCTCTCTCATTATTCTTCCTCCAAAAATTCACGATAATCACTTTCATCTGCAAACAGAAGATAGCTTCCATTCACATATCCCATATAACCATCCGCTACAAAATAACCCTTCATACTATGCACCTCCTGTTTTCGTATTTTCCTTGGTTCTCTATCAGTCTACCAAACTGGATGTCCAAAAATCTCCACATCCAAATACTTTTTAAGGATGCATCATGCATGAAGCATTCAAATAGAGGGGGCTATGCCTCAAATGAGTCATAACCCCCTCTAAAATCATTGAGCATAAGCCGCCTAACCAACTCCAGCGCCTACGGATGCATAATAATCTTCATACACTGTTTCGACTGCATCACGGCAAATGCCTGTTCCATCTCCCTGAGTGGGAAATGATGGGTAATCAGCGGTTCTACCTTCACTCGTCCGTCTTCCACAAAATTCAGACATTCCTCAAACTCCTGTCTTGTATAGCAGATTGTCCCGTAAATGTGAATCTCGCTCCTCACTACTTTCCCAAGGTCAACCTCCGGCAGGCTGTGATACAGCCCGGTAACTGCATAAGTACCGCCTTTTTTCAGCATATTCATTGCCGCAACCGGAATTCCCGGCACACCGACGCAATCCTGAACGTAATCCGCCATCCGTCCTCCCGTAATCTCGCGTACCCGCTCCACCGGATTCTCCTTGGATGCATTGATTGTAATATCCGCCCCCAGTTCCTTTGCCAGTTCAAGACGCTGGCTGTCTACGTCTGTACCGACACAGATTATCATTTTCGCACCTCGCAGTTTGATTAACTGCACGGCGTAAAGCCCAATCGGTCCTGGACCGTATACAACGCAGACATCCTTAGAAGTGATAGAAGACGCCTTGACGGTACGGTAAGCGGATGCAATCGGATCTACGGACGCGCCCTGGTCATAGGTCGTGGTATCCCGCATCTTCCGGCAGACTTTGGCCGGAACCCTCACATATTCTGCAAATGCGCCGTCCACATGAATCCCGGTTTCCACCAGATTGTCGCAGAGTACTTCCTTCCCTTCAATACACATGTCACAGTCTCCGCATCCAATAACGATACACGGAGTCACACGATCGCCCACTTTCAGATGTTTCACGCGGGAACCTGTCTCCACCACGTCTCCGGCAAATTCATGCCCCGGAATCAAAGGCCATGGCACTTCACGGGTTCCGGCGAGTATGGGACCGTCTGTCCCGCAGATTCCAACGGATCTTACTTTAATAATGACATCATCCTCCCGCAATACCGGATATGGTACGTCTTTCACCGCAAATCCCGGTCCGGCCTGTTCTTTTACTACTGCTAACATCGTCTTATCCTCTCCTTAATACATATATTTTGACATATTAACTTCATTATAACAATATTTGTTATCTTTTGAAATGATTTCTTATTTTCATTTAAAGTTCGCAGAAACGATTGTATAATAGTGAAAAATATGTTATAGTACATTCATTAAAAATGTTCAACGATCAAGATAATCTTATTTTCATATCTGACATTCGTCAGGAATTATCCGATTTGTGTATGAATCCGGAAAGTGCAGGTGATTCCCATGATTGAATAAAATTGACGCTGACGTCTTGCGTATGGGCCGATAATTGAATATAATGGAGGTAGTGAATGGCAGATGAGGTTTTACAATGGCATGATGGCTTTCACGCAGCTCTCCAGATTGAATTAAAGGGAGAATCTGCACGTCTGAGATTCTATTCAGAACACGAGTTGTATAAGAAACCGTTGAGGATTGACACTCTTGTTATTATGGAATCAGACGATACGCCGATACAAAAGAATATTGGAAAGATTTTCCGTAAACACAATTTAATAGAATACAAGAGCCCGGATGATTATCTGAGTATTGATGATTTCTATAAGGTCTATGGGTATGCCTGTCTGTATCAATCAAACACGGAGAAAGTACATGGGATTTCTATGGAGGATATCACAATAACCTTTGTATGCAGCCACTTTCCAAGAAAAATGCTGAAATTGTTGAAAAAAGAGAGGGGTATTGGGGTAGTGCGAAAGGGAAAAGGAATTTACCAACTGACAAATGACCCGATTTCTATGCAGATCATAGTGAACACACAGCTCTCGCCCAAAGAAAACGTGTGGCTTTGCAGCTTAAAAAGAGATCTGGCAATGGATATAAATACAAAGCGGTTATTGAGAGAGTACAAAGGGCACAGGGAATCCAATCTATACCAGGCGGCCATGGATTTGATTATGCGGGCGAATCAGAAGACGATGGAGGAGGCAGGGCATATGGTATGTGATGCGTTAAAAGAGATTTTTGCAGATGAGTGGAGGAAGAAAGAACTTCAGTTCCAGGAGAAGGAAACGAAGCTTCAGGAGAAGGAAACGAAGTTCCAGGAGAAGGAAACGAAATTCCAGGAGAAGGAAACGGAGCTTCAGGAGAAGGAAACGAAGTTCCAGGAGAAGGAAACGGAGCTTCAGGAGAAGGAAACGAAATTCCAGGAGAAGGAATTGTCATTGAAAATGAGAGAAGTGCAGGTACAAAAGAAGGAGATGCAATTAAAAAAGAGGGAAAATCGTATGGAAACCTTAGTTCAGCTTCTTCTTGACAAAAATCTTTTGGAAGATCTAAGCAGAATCAGTGTGGATAAAGCATACCGCGAACTGATGTATCAAAAGTATGGATTAGAATAGAATATGCATTTTACATTTCAAAGCTCCATAGATAGCTCCATAGATAAAGGATTTTATACTTGACAGGGGATTGTTTTGCATATATAATCATAAACGGATTTAATTTTACAGATAAAGAAATAGGAGGATGTTGCATGTTAAGTGTGGTTGTAATGGAGAAAATTGCAGAATAGATATTGCAGGGGTGATTTTTAGTTATACACTAGGAGTTTGCCCATTTGTTGACAGCGTAAGCTGTTGACGTTTTCGCCTTACAAATGCTTAATATTGTGGTATTCTTTTAAGAGATATATTTGCAGATATTACGAGAGCATGGCTGTATGGTCATGTTCTTTTATTATTACAATATTCTTGAAGGCTGTTGTGACGTTTGGGAGAGTCAGAAAATTTCTAATTATCACCGACAGTGCATCAGAGTGTATGAAAAGACCATGGTATTTTATGCTTTCAGGCAGCCATGGTCTTTTTCGTATTAATAGATAAGGATGTAATTATAAAAGGGAGGAAACCGAAAATGAACATAGAAAAACAGATTGAATTTGACAAGATTAAGGAAAAATGGATGGAACTGGCGATTACCGACCAAGCAAAGGACCAGATACGTAACATATCATTTTATCTTTCTGAACTGGAATTGAGGAGGCGGCTAAAGGATACAACAGACAGCAGGAATATGATGGAAAATTTAGGAGCGCCTCCGCTTCAGAATGTTTCCGAAATCCGGGAAATCCTTGTGAACGCCGAAAAAGGGGGATGCCTTACGCCTCGCCAGCTTGAGCAGGTCGAGAAGGTTCTGGCAGCGGTCAAACGTCTCAGAGATTACCTAAGCAGGGGAAAATCTTATGATAATTCTCTCGCCTATTATGACGAAAATTTATTTACTATCCAAGAACTCCGTGAGGAAATCGGCAGGCAGATCCGTGGGCAGCAGGTAGATGATCATGCATCGAACGAACTTATGAAGCTTAGAAACCAGATAACAAAATGCGAAGAACAGATGAAGCAAAAGGCGGAACAGGTCATGCGTTCTAATAAAGCATATATGGCAGACAGATTTTGCACCCTGCGCAATGGAAGGATCTGCGTCCCTGTGAAAAGAGAATATAAGTCCAGGATACCAGGAAGTGTGGTTGACAAGTCTGCAACTGGGAATACACTCTTTATTGAGCCGTCAATTGCTGCCAAATTTTATGACGAACTGCAGTTGCTGAAAATCAATGAAGAGAATGAGGTTTACCGAATACTCTATACGCTGACGGCGATGGTGGCGGAATCTGCGGAGTTGATGAACAATAATATGGGGATGATTGAGAAACTGGATTTTATTTTCTCAAAAGGAAAGCTGAGCATGGATATGGACGGGACAGAACCAGCCATCAATACAGGACGGAAGATTGTTTTAAAAGACGCAAGGCACCCGCTGATGGATAAACGAGTGAATGTGCCGTTACAATTTGAGATCGGAGAGCGGGCAAGGGGCATTGTCATAACCGGACCGAATACAGGCGGAAAGACGGTCGCGATTAAGACGGTAATGCTAAGCTGCATGATGGCGCAATGCGGGCTGCATGTGCCTTGCCGGGAGGCAGATGTCTGTATGAACAGCACTTATCTGTGCGATATAGGAGACGGTCAGAATATTGCAGAGAACCTATCTACATTTTCAGCCCATATCAAGAACGTGCTGGAAGTTCTGAGTGAAGTAAATAAGGATAGTTTTGTAATAATGGACGAGCTTGGCTCCGGAACCGATCCTGCTGAGGGGATGGGGATCGCAATCGCGATTCTCGAAGAGCTGAGAAAGAGCGGTGCGATTTTCCTGGTGACGACCCATTATCCGGAAGTCAAGGAATATGCAAAAAAGACGGAGGATCTTATAAACGCAAGGATGACGTTTGATAAGGAAACATTAAACCCTACTTATCAGATGGTAATCGGCGAGGCAGGGGAGAGCTGTGCCTTTTATATTGCCGACAGGCTGGGAATGCCGGGTGGGATGCTGAAAACTGCAATTTGCGCTGCATACGGGGAAGCGGCAGTTGCTTCCTATCGTTTCCGAACAGAAGATGCTGCGATAAGGAAGCGAAATGGGCAGAAGATTTCTAAAGTGAAAGAGGCGAAAGGAAATATTGGGCTTCGTGAGAAGTTTCGGCGCGGAGACAGCGTGATGGTATATCCGGATAAGAAGATAGGGATTGTCTGCGAGCCTGTGAATGAGAAAGGCGTACTTAGGGTCCAGATGCCGGGAAAAAAGATTTGGATCAACCATAAACGGGTGAAGCTCCATGTGGCGGCGGATGAATTGTATCCGGAAGATTATGATTTCTCAATTATTTTCGATACGGCTGAGAATCGGAAAATCAGGCATGATATGGAACGAAAATATACAGAGGAAGTTATCCGGTACGAAGATTCACATTCCCACTTTACGAACGGCCTAATATCCGCTACAATAGATAGCGGTAAATTTAGTTAAAAACAGCAGGAAGAGAGGAACAGGAAATATGGAAAATCCAATTGTAACATTTGAAATGGAAAACGGGGACATCATGAAGGCAGAACTGTACCCTGAGATTGCGCCGAACACCGTAAACAATTTTATTTCATTGGTGAAGAAGGGGTATTATGACGGACTGATTTTCCACCGCGTAATCAGCGGCTTCATGATTCAGGGCGGATGCCCCGACGGGACAGGCATGGGCGGTCCGGGGTACAACATCAAGGGGGAATTTGACCAGAACGGAGTTGCCAATGACCTAAAACACACAGAAGGCGTACTGTCTATGGCAAGGGCAATGCACCCAGATTCCGCAGGTTCACAATTCTTTATCATGCATAAGAATTCCCCGCATCTGGACGGCTCCTATGCTGCGTTTGGCAAAATCATCGAAGGTCTGGACGTTGTAAATAAGATTGCCGAAACCGATACGGACTACAATGACAGACCAATGGAAGAACAAAAGATGAAGGCGGTAACGGTAGACACAAAAGGAGTGGACTATCCGGAACCGGAGAAAGAATAATGGAACGTTTTTATCAGAATACGGCTGCCAGGACAATTCTGGCGTTAGTGTGCTGCGCCTTATGGGGCAGCGCATTTCCATGCGTAAAAATCGGCTATGAGTTATTCCATATTGAAAATGCCGGCAGCCAGATTTTGTTTGCCGGATACCGATTTTTTATGGCGGGTGTGTTTACGTTTCTTCTGGGCTGCATTCTGGAGAAACGAATCATCAGAATGAAAAAGGCATCCATACCCTTTGTGTTTGGACAGGGAATCCTACAGACTACAATCCAGTACGTATGTTTTTATATCGGACTTGCCCATACAACTGGGGCGAAAGGTTCCGTGATTAATGCGTCAAATGCATTTTTTTCAATTATAGCGGCACATTTCCTCATGAAGTCAGAGAAACTGACTTGGAAGAAGGTTGTGGGATGTTTGGTGGGATTTGCGGGAATCATTATCATCAACCTGGAGCCAGGGGCATGGGGGAGCGGGTTTACGTTTCTGGGGGAAGGAATGGTTCTGATATGCGCATTTTCTTACGGGCTTAGCAGTGTGACCCTCAAGATGATCTCGAACCGGGAGAAGCCTGTGACAATCACGGCGTATCAGCTGCTTTATGGCGGCGCAGTGTTGATTTTGATTGGAGTCGTATCAGGGGGAAATGTCCATGGATTCAACACAAAATCCTCGTTGCTGCTGTTATACATGTCGTTGTTGTCAACGGTTGCATTCAGCATATGGGCAGAACTTCTGAAATACAATTCTGTGGGGAAGGTAGCGATTTTTGGGTTCAGCATCCCAATATTTGGTGTCGCATTGTCGGCAGTCTTCCTGGGGGAACAGGTGGTATCTGTGAAGAATCTGGCTGCGCTCATCTGTGTGAGCATCGGTATCATTATTATTAATCGGAAGGGACAGGAAGACCGGATGGAATCATCGGCTGGTAAAGGTTAGAAAATGTTGATTAACGGAGGAAGATAGTATGCTAAGATGCACATATGTTGTAGAAAGAATAGACGGAGATTATGCTTTGCTTGGGCGGGAAGACGTTACGGAGCCGAACGCGGAACCTAAGATGGTAGCACGGGCGCTCCTGCCGCCGGAGATTGTGGAGGGGACAAGGCTGCTTTATGAATACCTGCAATATTCTGTTTTGGACTGATTTATTTTGAAAACAGTACCTTGCAAAACAAAAAATGATAACGTACAATGAAATAAAGAGAAAAATATAGAGGAAAGGCAGATGCATTGACATGGTTCGTACGGATAAGCTGATATTTGAATATGAGAAACGGGATGAAGAAGGCAACATTATCGGCACGTCCCGGGCAATCGACGAAGTGGATATTGATGTCAAAGAAGGGCAGTTCATCGCAATCCTTGGACATAATGGTTCCGGAAAGTCTACCCTTGCCAAGCACATCAACGCCATTCTCGTACCGACGGGAGGAACCATGTGGGTGGGAGGGCGCAACACCAGCGACCCGGCACAGCTGTGGAATGTGCGTCAGTCTGCCGGCATGGTGTTCCAGAATCCCGACAATCAGATTATCGGGACTGTGGTAGAGGAAGACGTGGGGTTCGGCCCGGAAAATTTAGGCGTCCCCACAGACGAAATCTGGCAGCGCGTGGAAGAAAGCCTGAAAGCCGTAGGGATGATTGAGTACCGTCATCATTCCCCCAACAAATTATCCGGCGGACAGAAGCAGCGCGTGGCAATCGCAGGCGTGGTGGCAATGGAGCCAAAATGTATCGTAATGGACGAGCCTACAGCGATGTTAGACCCTGTGGGACGTCGGGAAGTATTGAATACCGTGCAGAAGCTTAGGAAACAGAAGCAGGTGACGGTCATCCTGATTACCCACTATATGGAGGAAGTGGTAGACGCAGATAAGGTCTACGTGATGGATCACGGCCAAGTGGTGATGGAGGGGACGCCAGGGGAAATATTTTCCAGAGTAGAGGAACTGAAAGCTTATCGTCTGGACGTCCCACAGGCGACGCTTCTGGCGGATGAGCTTAGAAAGCGGGGGCTTAACATCAGGGATGGTATCCTGAGGAAAGAAGAGTTGGTGGAAGCGTTATGTCAATTAAATTAGAACATCTGAATTATGTTTACAGCCAGAAAACGGCATATGAGAAGAAAGCTTTAAATGATATCAGTCTTGAAATTCCTCATGGGGAATTTGTGGGAATTATCGGGCATACAGGTTCTGGAAAATCTACCCTAATTCAGCACTTAAACGGGCTGCTTCGTGCGACCAGCGGAGCCCTGTATTATAACGGAGAGAATATTTACGGGGAAGGCTATTCCATGGGAAAATTGCGTAATGAAGTGGGGCTTGTGTTCCAGTATCCAGAGCATCAGCTTTTCGAGATTGACGTGTTGACGGATGTATGCTTCGGACCAAAGAACCAGGGCTTATGTCAGGAAGAATGTAAGGAGAGAGCCCTTGAGGCCCTGCATCTGGTAGGGCTTAAGGAGAAATATTATAAATCCTCTCCCTTTGAGCTGTCCGGCGGGCAGAAACGGCGTGTGGCCATTGCAGGCGTTCTGGCAATGAAGCCGGAGGTGATCATACTGGACGAGCCGACAGCCGGTCTGGACCCGAAGGGACGGGATGAGATTTTTGAACAGATTGTCAGAATGCATGAAGAAGAGCATATGACAATTATTCTTGTTTCACATAGTATGGAAGACGTGGCAAAATATGTAGACCGTATGATTGTGATGAACCAGGGACAGATTTTGTATGATCAGACACCGGCGAATGTCTTTGCGCATTATAAAGAACTGGAATCCATCGGACTTGCAGCGCCGCAGGTAACGTATCTGATGCATGAGCTGCGGGAAGCGGGATTTGCGGTCCATACGGACGCGTCTACCGTTGCGGACGCGAAAAAAGAAATACTTAGAATTTTGCGGTAAATGGATGAAAGATTATGATTAGAGATATTACGATAGGGCAATATTATCCTGCGGATTCGCTGCTTCACAGAATGGACCCGCGTGTGAAGCTGTTTGGAACGATGATTTTTTTGATTGCGGTATTTTCTTTTCGGGGAATTGCAGGATTTTTGCTGCTTACGGTGTTTCTGGCAGGAATGATCCGGTTGTCGAGAGTACCGTTTCGATATATGATCAAAGGGTTGAAAGCAATCTGGATATTAATGGTAATTACTGCGTTCTTTAATATATTTTTATCAAATGGCTCTGTCACGATCTGGCAGTGGAAATGGCTGCATATTACAAGAGAAGGTGTGGCAACAGCCATAAAGATGGTGATACGACTCGTCTATCTGATTTTGGGAACTTCGCTGATGACGCTGACAACTACGCCGAATCAGCTGACAGACGGTCTGGAAAAGGCGTTAAAGCCATTACAGGCAGTCCGTGTGCCGGTTCATGAAATTGCGATGATGATGGCCATTGCGCTGCGGTTTATTCCGATTCTGATTGAAGAAACGGATATTATTATGAAGGCGCAGACGGCGCGCGGGGCGGATTTTGAGAACGGGAATCTGGTGAGTAAAGCAAAGGCGATGATTCCATTACTTGTGCCGCTGTTTATTTCCGCATTCCGGCGGGCAAACGATCTGGCCATGGCGATGGAAGCACGTTGCTACCGGGGCGGCGCAGGCAGAACGAAAATGAAGCCGCTCAGATATTCGAAACGGGATTATATCGGATATCTGGTCGTAACCGTATTTCTGGCGGCAATTATTGGATTGCGCGGCGTGGTCATTCCTGTTTTGCCAGATGGAGCCGGATGGTTATGAAAAGAATAAAATTAATTGTCGCATACGAAGGAACGAATTATCAGGGCTGGCAGATACAGCCTGCGGGAACGACGATCGAAGGCATCTTAAATCAGAAGCTGACCGAACTGACCAGTGAACCGGTAGCGGTTATCGGGGCCAGCCGGACGGATTCGGGCGTACATGCGCTTGGAAATGTCGCGATCTTCGATACAAACACAAAAATTCCGCCAGAAAAAATATCATACGCGCTGAATCAGCGGCTTCCGGATGATATTGTGGTACAGCATTCCTGCGAAGTGCCTCCGGATTTTCATCCAAGAAAATGCGAAAGTCGCAAGACGTATGAATATCACATATTAAACCGGACGTTTCCGCTGCCGCTGCATCGCAACGACTGCTATTTTACGTACCGCAATCTGGATGTGGAACGCATGCGCCAGGCAGCCGCTTATCTGGTCGGGACGCATGATTTTAAGAGCTTTTGTTCGATCCACGCACAGGTAAAAACAACGATCCGTACGATCTATAGTCTGACCGTATGCAAAGAACAGGATATTATTACAATTCGTGTCACAGGCAGCGGGTTTTTATATAATATGGTTCGTATTATCGCCGGCACATTGCTGCAGGTCGGAACCGGAGAACGCAGTCCGCTGGAAATGGCAGATATTTTAAAGGCCAAAGACCGCGCGGCAGCCGGACCGACCGCTCCGGCACATGGGCTGACGATGATTGGCATAGAATTTGGGGAATATTTGAAATAAATCTTGACACACACGGCGGCGGGTACTATAATGTTTAAGTCTGACATAGTGAGAAAATGCAGGGAAAATAGTTTCTGCGTTTTAACTATATAATTATCGGAGAAGGAAGAAGACAAGGCTCCCGGACATGGCTGAGTTTTCGGAGTTCTTATCAAATTTTAATCAAGGAGGCAGACCAATGAAAACTTTTATGGCAGGTCCAGATACCATTGACAGAAAATGGTATGTAGTTGATGCAGAAGGAAAGACATTAGGACGTTTAGCTTCAGAAATAGCTAAAGTATTAAGAGGCAAACATAAACCGATTTTTACACCACATATTGATACAGGCGATTATGTAGTAATTGTTAACGCGGCGAAAATAAAAGTAACTGGTAAGAAGATGAAC
>OFGQ01002335.1_pt1 | contig 10944 bp, 13 predicted proteins | sample 1521791 | NCBI WGS metagenome assembly OFGQ01 (sample SAMEA3504116, study PRJEB24116) | mouse gut metagenome | biome: mouse gut; feature: mouse-associated habitat; material: faeces | place: Denmark | collected 2011 | reverse complement strand
GTTTCCGTACCCGCCGGTCCATCTGCCGCTGGGTATACTGGTGTGCTCCATTTTGCTTATAGCGCACAGAGCCGCCCAGGCCCAGAATCCGGACCCCTTTCCAAGTATAAATCTGATCCTCTACACAGATACAGCCCTCCGGCGGTACGGAAGCATAGCGGTCATCATGGTTGCCATGGACGTAAAGGACAGGCGCGTGGGCAAAGGTAGCGACAAAGGAGAGATACTTGGGGTCTAGGTCACCGCAGGAGAGGATTAAGTCCACCCCCTCCAGGCGCCGGCGGTCCAGATAATCCCAGAGCATGGGGCACTCCTGGTCGGACAGTGCCATAATTTTCATCGGCCAAGCAGTCCTTTCAGCGGATTCAAGTCCTGAAGCGGCTTTTGCTTTTTGACGGAAAAAGCCTGATGGAGCTGGAGAAATCCCTCTTTCATCTCAGACTGAGAGTACTTCTTCACCTGATCATAGCCAAAGATATCCAGATAGAGCAACAGAGCGTCACCGGTTGTCATGCGTCCAGCCAAGTCCTTGGCGCTTTTATCTCCGTAGAGCTTGGAAAATTGGTTGTAGACGGTGAAAAACTTCCGCCGTTCATCCTCGTTCCAAGGTTCGTCCGTGCCCTTGCCCACCGCCTCCTGAAGCCGGGGGAAGCGGCCTACACCGCTGAACCACAGATAGTTAACCCCAGACAGCCGGTAAAAATCTACATATTCGTAATAAATTCGACTGGCCTTTGATTCGTTCTTTACAGGCAGAATACGGGTTACTTCAGCGGGAATGTTCACCGCACCAAAGTGGCGTAGAACACTTACCCGCTTGTGCCCCTCTACCACATAGAAGGTATGCATATATTCGTAAACCTTGATGGGGTCCGTGATTCCCTCGTCCATATGGGCCTTGCATAAAGAGGCCCATTTGTTGGCAAACTCTGAGTCCTCGGACATCAAGGGGTAAAAACTGCGGGAAAACGCCTGACTGCGTCCGGCCGAACGGGTGCCTACGATCAATTCAATGGGGATATCCGCCAGTCCAAGGCTAACCTCGCCGCAGGTTTCTTCCGCAGCCAAAATCTCATCCAACACCGGCAGATAGGGGGAGCCGCCCCTGGACTGACACAGTTTTGCTTCCTTCTGGCCCATCTGACGGGCCTTTCGGTATTCTTCAAAATACATCGGGTGTTCCCTCCTGTATACTCTGTAATGATTTCAAAGCCGGTATGAGCTGCATCCCCGGCTTAGCTTCGCAGTATAGCACAGACGTCCCGCCCATGCAAGAGAAAGCCGCCTGCGTCCGCCTCTTTTTAGCAATCTTTTCATGAACGGCCAACTTTTTTTCCCGCAGCTCCAAAAATTTCTATCATTTGGCCCACAAGAAATCCCATTCTCTTCCAAAAGGAAGCCGCCGTCCAGACTTGGCCGGCGGTTGTCCGCTATGATCGTAATATCCGTCTGGGCAAAAAACGATTATTGATCCCAAAATTATATTCTTACATCATCTTCACAAGCTCCTTTTTCAGGCGGGCAATGATCCGCTTTTCCAGCCGAGAGATATAGGATTGAGAGATGCCCAGCTGATCCGCAACCTCTTTCTGCGTACACTCCCGCCGTCCATCCAGGCCAAAACGGAGCGTAATGATATATCGTTCCCTCTGGTCCAAGTGGTCCATAGCCTGATAAAGCAGCTGGCGGTCTACATCCGCCTCTACAGGTTGGACCACCAGATCCTCGTCCGTACCCAAAATATCGGACAACAGCAACTCATTGCCATCCCAGTCCGTATTCAGCGGTTCATCAAAGGAGAGTTCGGTCTTCTGGTTTGCAGTTTTACGCAGATACATCAGGATTTCGTTTTCAATGCACCGGCTGGCATAGGTGGCCAGCTTGATCGCCTTGGCGGGCTGATAGGTACCAACTGCTTTGATCAAACCGATCGTGCCAATGGAGATCAAATCTTCAATATGGATACCGGTATTTTCAAACCGGCGGGCAATATAGGCTACCAGACGTAGATTATGCTCAATAAGCAGATTACGAGCCTCTTCGTCACCCTGTTCCAGGCGGGCAATCAACTGACTTTCCTCCTCCCGCTTCAGCGGCACAGGGAGGGTATCGCTGCCACCGATATACATGATCTTTCCTGGTAAGAGCAGTCCCAAACGAGTCAAGAGGGCAGACAGCCTCTCTTTTAATTTTATGTAAACTACATTCACCATAAACACCTCTTATGATTTCATGTTCAAGGTCGGAGAACCCGTCCCTACATTGGCCCAATCAACGCTTGGTAGCCCCCTCCGTCAGACACAGGAGTGGGCGACAGCGCCACCAAAACCGGACCTCTCCCCTCTCCGTTTAGGTCCAAGGCATCGGCCTTCACGGCCAACAGCAGCCCTCGTTCCACCCCTACACTGCGGTAGGGCAGCAGACGAAAGCGAGACTTCCATCCCTCCGTCCCCAGCCTTGCTATGCCGTCCACTGGGCTGGACAAGTCGGCAGGCCCTGGCCTGTGGTCACTGGGAAAGAGTGCCGACAACCGTACGCCTTCTGCCACCATCACCGACTGTCCGGATGCTGGATCGGTGAGGGTATTTCCTGTGTCAATCAAAGCGGTAAGCTCCACCCGCCGGCCTCCTAAGCACAGTCCAGCTCGAACCAATTCCCCAGCAGCGGCACTGTGTTTGCCCAGCCGCTGAAATACCAGAGTCAGCACTCCATAGCACACTGCCGCAGACAACAGCACCATCTTTAAATCCAGCGCGGAGTAAAATACCCCTTTTCCTAGAGAAAGTCCGGTTCCTCCCAGCAGGCCAATGGCAACCACGCCGCCCCCAAAGGCACAAGTCAGGGCCACAAACAGAATCCCTTGCCGAAGCAGACGCCGGCTCCCCCCATAGGCGGCAGTAAGCATCAGGACCACAGAGGACAGCCGGCACAGCGGATGGGACAAAAAGGTCAGTCCTGGCAAAAAAATAGCAACTGCATACAACCCACCTAGCACAGCCCCTAGGGCAAACCGGCCTCTTCGTAAAGGTTCTCCCGCCAGTCGAGCCGCAGCCAGCAGCAACAGATAGTCTACAAGGGCATTCAGGAGAAACAGTGTATCTATGTAAATAACAGTCAACTGCTTTCCCCCTTTCGGCACGTCCTATTATAGGAGCTTGGCCGGGAGAAAGCAGTCAGAATTTTGATAGGGGTTTTGGAGGAATTACGCCGGTATCCTTTGCACAAAAAAGGGATTTCACCAGAAGGTGAAATCCCACTTACAATATTCCTACAAACATGCAACATCAGAGCAACGCCGATTCAATCGCCGCCTCTTCTGCCTGCATGGCCTGAAGCGTCATCTCAAGGAGCTTGTCCAGCTCCCACCCAAGCAGCTGTGCCCCGTTGGCGATTATATCTCGGGAGCATCCGGCTGCAAATTTCTTGTCCTTAAACTTCTTTTTTAAAGATTTCAACTCCATATCGGCCACACTTTTAGAGGGCCGCATGAGGGCCGCCGCGCCGATAAGTCCGGTAAGCTCATCACAAGCATAAAGCACCTTCTCCATTTCGTGCTCTGGTTTGATATCTACCCGCAGGCCCCAGCCGTGACTGGCCGTGGCCCGCACGACAGCCTCTTCTACACCAGCCTGACGCATAAGCTCCTGAGATTTGATGCAGTGATCCTCTGGCCACATCTCAAAGTCCAAATCGTGAAGCAGACCCACAATTGACCAGAACTCCGCTTGTTCCCCATAGCCCAGCGCCTTGGCATACCAGCCCATTACATGCTCCACCGTAATGGCATGGCGCTGGTGAAATGGCTCTTTGTTATATTGGGTTAACAGTTCCCATGCCTGAGCACGGTCCATACGAAACTCCTCCTTTAATAGGCTACTACAATACCGCCATCATAGGCATACACGGTGGTAATACCTCCAGCCTCAGTAACAACGATGTGGGCAAATTTACACTTAGCCTCCACCATGGCCTTTACCTGAAAAGCCCGCTCCAAACAATTGCAGTGACAAATAGCCAGGGTGCGGCCTACATGGGCGGCATCCGCTGCGATTTTATCCACCATCTTGGTCAACGCCTGCTTGATCGTAAGCGCTTGACCAAGCTTACAGATCTCCCCTTCCGGAGTTGCCGCCATGAGCAGCTTAATCTTCAGCGCCCCAGTAATCATCGCCTGGAGTCTGGTGAGCCGGCCGTTTTTCCTCAAATTTTCCAGGGATTCCAACACAAAAAGGGTCTGCATCTGGTAAATAAACTGTTCCACCTCCGTAACCACCCGCTTAAAAGGCATTCCAGCAGAGGCCAGCCGGTGAATCGCCATTGCAACCAACAGTTCCCCAGAAGCGGCAGAACAGGAGTTGAATACATGGACGTTGACCTCAGGCCGTTCTTCCTCCAGAAGGAGCCGGGCTTGTTCGGCGCTATTGTGGGATCCGCTGAGCAACGCGGTCAACGTGACCACATACACATCATCCGCCCCCTGATAGGCATCCAAATATGCCTGCGGGGATGGGCAGGAGGTGGTAGGAGCATCCTCGCTCTGGCGCATAGACCACAATAAATCCGCTTGGTCAAAGGTTTCATCGTCCACAAAAGTGCTTCCGTTGGACTGGATGGTTAGAGGCACCTTGACAAAAACGGGGTCCTTTAACATGGCGGAGGTCAGTTCACAGCAGCTGTCCACTACAATTTTGAAACTCATATGCTTCAACTCCAGACATGGTATTTTAAATTAGATTTCACCAATAAGTTTACCATACCTTTGAGACGATGTAAAGGGGATTTGGCGAAAATTTGCTCCGCGCTCTGCGCACAGAAAAATACTTTTGGTAGGTTTTGGTATCAATACTTTTTAATTTTCGTCAATCCAACCAAAGCAGAGCGCCTCTTCCAGTGCTTCGCCTGGCTTGATTGTGTTTGGTCCGCCCGTTTTACCAAACACCAGCCAAATTCCGGCACTTGACTGGCAATGCTTAAAAAGCCAGTCTCGGAATTCTTCCCGTCTGGAAAACTGCATAAAATCACTCTCTGCACCGTCCCGCATGCTCCTCACTCCTCTTCCAACTCCCGCAGCAGCTTTTGATCCTCTTTCGCAGACAGGTCCAGTTTTTCATAGAGATCGGGCCGGCGTTCCCTGGTGCGAAGAATAGACTGCTTTCTGCGCCACTGGTCCACCTTGGCGTGGTTGCCAGACAGAAGGATGGGCGGCACCGCTCTGCCATGCCACACCTCTGGGCGGGAGTATTGGGGAGCCTCCAGCATCCCATTCCAATGGCTCTCGTTCTCGTAGCAGGAGGGGTCAGACAGCACTCCAGGCACCAGACGGCACACCGCGTCAGCCACTGCTAGAGCCGGAATTTCTCCACCGGTCATCACAAAATCTCCCAAAGAAATTTCCTCATCCACACACTCTTCAATAAACCGTTCGTCGATCCCCTCGTAATGGCCGCAGACCAAAATGAGACGGCTGTAGCTGTCTTTCAAACGACGGGCCTCCGTCTGTGTAAACGTTTTTCCGGCTGGAGACATGTAGATCGTGTGGACCCTCTCCCCCGCCTGTTGACAGATATAATCCCAACACCTGTAAAGGGGATCGGCCTGTATAACTGCCCCGCGGCCGCCCCCATAGGGATAATCGTCTACTTGCTTCTGCTTGTTGATAGTATAATCCCGAATCTGGTGGCAATCTACACGGATATAGCCCCTCTCTTGCCCACGGCCCAAAACGGACTCGCAGAGCATATCCCCCACCACGTCAGGGAATAATGTCATGATGTCAATATGATACATGCTTCAGCCGCCTTTCCAATGTTTACAGCAACATTATACGGGATTACGCGTTCTTTTTCAATGGAATCCAGTCAAAGCGTAAAAATTTTTTCGGAGGTGTAAATTGTTATCGCATTTTCCGGAAAAATATGTTATGATAGCAGACGATCATATTCCTGCATGAAAGCGAGGTTTTCTTTTATGTATTGCACCCGTAAGGTCACAGATGAACTCATCTGGATTGGCGCAAACGACCGCCAGCACCCCATTTTCGAGGCAGCCCACCCGGTTCCCCGCGGCATGTCCTACAATTCCTATCTGTTGTTGGACGAGAAAACGGTTCTTTTCGACACCGTGGACCGCTCGGTCCAGACCCAGTTCTTTGAAAATCTAGAGCAGGCGCTGGACGGCCGGAAGCTGGACTACATTTTTGTCCACCATATGGAACCGGATCACGCAGCCACACTGGGTGACCTGATGCTCCGCCACCCAGAGGCCCGCATTGTCTGCAATGGCAAAGCAATCAACATGATCCGTCAATTCCACGCCGCCGATCCCAAGGGAGCCATTCTGGTGGGCGAAGGCGACACACTATCTACTGGCCGGCACAACTTCACCTTCGTTGCCGCCCCTATGGTCCACTGGCCCGAGGTAGTGGTAAGCTACGACTCCACCGATAAGATTCTCTTCTCCGCAGACGGCTTTGGTTCCTTCGGGGCACTAAACGGCATCCTCTTTGCCGATGAGGTGAACTGGGAGCGTGACTGGCTGGACGAGGCCCGCCGGTACTATACCAATATTGTTGGCAAATATGGCCCTCAGGTAATGGCATTACTGAACAAGGCTTCCAAGTTGGATATTCAGATGATCTGCCCCCTCCATGGCCCCATATGGCGGAAGGACTTTAATCAGATTATCGACCGGTATGTAAAATGGGCTTCCTATGAACCAGAGGTTCAGGGTGTTGTGATTCCATTCGCCTCCATTTATGGCAACACCGAGACCGCAGCCAATATTCTTGCCTGCCGCCTAGCTGAACTGGGTGTGCCCGTCGAGATGCACGATGTATCTATCACCCACTATTCCCATGTGCTGTCTGACTGCTTCCAGTATAGCCACATTGTCTTCGCCTCACCCACCTACAACAACGGCATATTTGACCCTATGGAGCATCTGCTTCGAGATCTGGCCCATCACAATCTTCAAAACCGGAAAGTTGCTTTGATTCAGAATGGTTCCTGGGCCCCTGCCAGCGGCAAGCTAATGGCAGACATCCTGGGTGAGATGAAGAATATGGAGATTCTGGAAGCTCCTGTTACCCTCAAATCTACCCTAGCCCCCAGTCAGGAAGGAGAATTAGAGGCTCTGGCCAAGGCCCTGGCTGCATCAGTCAAGGGTGAACAACCTGCCCCTGAGGCGGAGCCGCTTCCGGACAAGCCCAAGGGCTTTGTATGTAAAATCTGCGGCTTTATCTATGAGAGCGACACCCTTCCCGAGGACTATGTCTGCCCCATCTGCCGTCGCCCTGCCAGCGATTTTGAGCCTGTCCAATAACACAAACCTGTGCATCTCTGGACCTTTTAATCGTCCAGCACCGTGAGACAAATCTAAATCAGAAAAGTAATGTGTACTGAGCTGAACGAGCTTATCGTCTGTAAAAACAGGCGATAAGCTCGTTTGTTTGCCTTAATAAGAATGAAGGAGCAATCAGAACGGTACTCTTTGCATGTTTCATAATATTTTAGGAATACTAGAGGCTGTTAAAACTGGCGGAATACCGATTCCTCTCCATTTATCCTAAAGTTTGTCCAAGAGCTCTGGAAAACACACATGAAGGAGAATTGAAACAATGAGCCTCATTGCCTGTACAGACCCCTGTGTATATCAAAAAGATGGCTACTGTTCTCTATCCCGCGCCGCCTCATCGGGAGAACCGGGCACATCACAATGCGTCAATTTTGTGCCCACTCAGACCTCACAGCAGAGCAGCCATGGCCTCTCGAATATTGGACACCCGGATCAGCTCTAATCCTTCTGGGACAGCCAGCTTACCCTGGGTACGTTTAGGAATCAGGCACTTACTAAAGCCCAGCCGCTGGACCTCCGCCAGCCGTTGGCCCAGCGCACTGGCCGCACGCAGTTCACCGGTAAGACCCACTTCTCCAACTGCAGCCAGATCATTGGGGACAGGTCTGTCTCGGAAGCTGGAGGCCAACGCCAGTATGGCAGCAAGGTCGGCAGCAGGTTCCTCCAGATACAACCCACCGATAACGTTGAGGTAGGCGTCGCAGTTCCCTACCATCAGTCCGCCCCGTTTTTCCAGCACCGCCAGCAGGAGCATGGAGCGGCTGTAGTCAAAACCGTTGCTCACTCGCCTGGGGTTGCCCAAGCTGGACGGCACCACAAGAGCCTGAATTTCTGCCAGTACAGGCCGAACACCCTCCATCACACAGGTTACACAGGTGCCAGGGGCACCTGTCGGCCGGCCGGCCAGCATAGCTTCGGAGGGATTGGGCACCTCAGTAAGTCCGCCCTCTTCCATTTCAAAAACGCCGATCTCATTAGTAGCACCAAAACGGTTCTTGGCGGCTCGGAGAATCCGGTAGGCCATGTGCCGTTCGCCTTCAAAGTACAACACACAGTCTACCATATGCTCCAGCACCTTTGGGCCGGCAATCGAGCCCTCTTTGTTCACATGTCCAATGACAAAAACGGTAATATTCTCCCCTTTTGCCAGCTGCATCAGTGTCAAGGTACACTCCTTTACTTGACTGACGCTGCCGGGTGCCGAGGTTACATCCCCATGGTACAGAGTTTGAATAGAATCTACAATCAGCACATCGGGCTGAAGTTGATGTACTGCATCCACCAGATTTTCCAGATTCGTTTCTGCCAGCAGGTACAGACCCTCGCCCTGTACTTTCAGGCGTTCTGCACGCAGCTTAATTTGTCGCTCCGACTCCTCGCCGGATACATAGAGTACTGTGGCAAAGCGGCACAAATTATCGCAGATCTGAAGCATCAAGGTGGATTTGCCAATTCCAGGCGCACCACCCACCAGAACCAACGAGCCTTTCACTGCGCCGCCTCCCAGCACCCGGTCCAGTTCTCCCATACCAGTAGCAAAGCGAAGTTCATCGGTTGTTTCCACCTCTTTCATGGGTCTAGGTCGACTAACCGCAATCCCAAGTGCAGAACCACCCTTCACTGGAGCAGAACGCTTTGAGGTTTTTTCTGCAGGCTGTTCCACGATACTGTTCCACGCTTTGCATGCGGGGCACTGTCCATGCCACTTGGGCAGTTCATTGCCGCACTCGGTACAATAAAATAAAATTTTGGCCTTCATGCTCTGTTCTCCTTTGTGCAATCATAGGGCCATTGTACCAGATCCAGAAAGAATTGTAAATCTTATTTCGACGCAGTCAGCCATGCGGCAGCGATAACCGCTGACAGTTGCCTCTGATAATCTTCATCCCGCAAAAGGGCCTCTTCATCATGATTAGTCAAAAATCCACATTCAATAAGAATGGCTGGACAGGTTACATGATTCATAATATAAACTGTATCGGGAATCTGCTTTACAGCCCGCTCATTGCCAGGCTGGAGGGCAGTTTTAATGCTGTTCTGAACGTGTTCCGCCAACGATTGTGAGCCTTCAGTGGGTGCGTAAAAGACGTGTGCACCATGATAACGGCTGCCAGGGTAGGTGTTTTGGTGAATACTCAGCAGTGTGCCTCCTTTCACCGCTTCAATCCGCTCTACCCGATTCTTCAGGTCAGACCGTTTCTTCTCCCGCAGAGTTCCAGCGCCCTCATCATACAAAGAAATATCCTCATCCCGAAGCAGAATGGGGTCCACACCACAGAATCCTAAAATGTCTCGCAGTTTTAAGACAATCGCCAAATTGATTTGGCTCTCTGGAACCCCAGTAAGAGACACCGCTCCTCCGTCTTCCCCCCCATGACCAGCATCCAGCACCAGTGGGCCCGTCCGCTGTATGGCTGATGGTTCCATAGCTGGTTCCACCAGGCGATTCAGCCGGTTCAGAGCCAGCGCCAGCAGGAGTATTGTCCCCAAAAGTGCTCCAGCCAGCAGGATACCTTTTTTCACTACGACCACCTCCCTTTTATCCTATGGGATCTGCCAGTTTGGTATGCGTGTACCCATCGACGGGCAGACACATAGAATGGAACAAGGGGGACGCTGTGCGCTCCCCGCACCCGTCCTCCCGGATTGAATAAAGGAGGGATTTTCCCTTGTTGATTGAAAATAATGGCTCCCGGTCTGCCAGCACCACCCCTACTCAGGCCAGCTGCCCAGACAACAATGGCACCCTGCCGTCCTGTGCAGGACTGGCTGTGCCTTATGTACCTTTTCAGCAGAACAACCCTCAAAAATATGCTCAGAGTGAGGCGTTGAGCAACGGTACACTATTCCCCGGACTGAATTTACCCTTTCATTTGGCTGTAGATGGCTCTTCTCTGCCCGCTACACCCTTGGCTGAGTTGCAAGCGTTGGAATTTGTAATACTGGAGCTCGGGATCTATCTGGATACTCATAAAGATGATGCCGAAGCGTTCGCGATGTTTAAACAGTTCTCCGCTATGGAAAAGGCAGCTAAAGCCGCTTATGAGTCCAAATATGGGCCTATTACCAAGGAAACCGCTGCCGCTGGCGACAGCTACCAGTGGCTGTCCGAACCTTGGCCCTGGAATTTTTCGCAGAATGAGGTGAATTGAGATGTTTCATTATGAGAAAAAACTTCAGTTCCCAGTAAAGATCACCACACCAAACCCCAAATTGGCCGCTTTTATTATCAGTCAGTATGGTGGACCCGATGGTGAATTGGGTGCCTCTATGCGCTATCTGTCGCAGCGATACTCCATGCCGTACGCTGAGGCTAAGGGGCTGCTTACCGATATCGGGACTGAAGAACTTGGGCATATGGAAATGGTGGCAGCTGTTGTTCACCAGTTGACCCGAAATCTTTCTGACGAGGATATTCGGAACAACCCCGCCTTTGCCCCATACTTTGTGGATCACACCACTGGTGTCTATCCTACCGCCGCTTCCGGCTTTCCTTGGAGCGCCGGTTCTATCCAATCCACAGGAGATGTCATCGCTGACTTGACAGAGGACTTAGCCGCAGATGGGGCGATGGCGTAAGCGCAACAAGGC
>OFGQ01002329.1_pt1 | contig 10961 bp, 10 predicted proteins | sample 1521791 | NCBI WGS metagenome assembly OFGQ01 (sample SAMEA3504116, study PRJEB24116) | mouse gut metagenome | biome: mouse gut; feature: mouse-associated habitat; material: faeces | place: Denmark | collected 2011 | reverse complement strand
CAGCTATAGTTATACGGAGGGAAAGCGGCTGGAGGCGATGTCCATCCGCCTTCTGGAGATTATTGTCGCAAAGCGCGGGGAAGTGCGGCTCCGGACGGTTCCGGCAGAGCGCCTGGCCACCGCTCTGCGGCAGACATTTCTTCTCAATGAGGAGTGGCATTTTGTGTATTCGTTTGAGCAGGCGACGGTGTCCGTGGAGGCTGATCTGATCAAAACAGTGCTGGTGAATCTGATAGACAATGCCTGCAGGGCGTCGGAGCGCGGCAGCGTGATTGAAGTTTCCGGGAGCCTTTCGGCAGGGGGGTACCGTTTTGCGGTCCGCGATCATGGCGTCGGGATTCCGGAAGAGGAGCAGGATAAGATTACAAAGGCGTTTTACATGGTGGACAAATCCCGCTCCAGAAGTCACAACGGAGCGGGACTGGGGCTGGCGCTCTGCGCAGAGATTCTGAAACTGCATGGGAGCAGGCTGGAGATTGAAAGCACGCCTGGGGAGGGGAGCTGTATCGGATTTGTGGTTCCCGCGGCAGAGTCTGAACCGGAAAAGAAAATACAGGACAGGGGAAACAGTGAGCAGGAAGCGGAGCCGGGAAGAGAGCCGGAAGAGCGGCACAGAGGAAGCGGTGAGGAAGCGGAGCCGGGAGTGTGGGATACAGGAAGGGCGGCGGAAGAGCCGTGTGCCGGGAGGGAAGCCGGCGGTCGCGGAAAGGAGGGAGACGGATGAAAAAATTACCGGTTCGCGTGGCGGCGCCCTGCCTTGCCGTGTGCACGGTAGTCCTGTCTGTCTGGGGGCCTGAGGCGCTGACAGTCTGCCGGGATCAGAAGATTCTGGATGAGATTCACGAGGTGGCGACGGAGCCGGAGGGAGAGGGGTACCGCTACAGGCTCAGCAGCAGCGAAAAGCTGTTTATTCTCTCGGAGTGTTTAAACAGTCAGACGCTGCCTGAGAGCGAGCAGAGTGCTCTCACGAACAATACGGGCGCTGGTTATCAGGAGACCGGAGGGACCTATGCCTTTGTCGTGAACCACAGGGGGCCGTCCGGCAGGGAGATCACGAGCGAACAGATCTATAGCACCTGCAATGAAGGACTTGAAACCCTCAAAGAACTTGGAATCCTGCCGGCAGAGCTTAAGGAGGTGGAGCCGTCCTCCTATGACGCCACGCTCTATTCTGCGATTGACGTGCCGGAGCCCCGGAACAATGTGGCGGTGTGGAAGCTGAGCCTGGCAAACAGTCAGAAAAATGCCAATAAGGAGAACCGTCTGATTGACGCATATCTGGACGCGGATGACGGAAAAATATATGAATTTTATGTGCGGACGGCGCTGCACTGGGAGGATATTGATCCTGACGCCCTGGCCGGCGCCTGGGCCGGCTATATGGGACTTGGCGCCGCGACACCGTATGAGACAGAAAATCCGCTTCTGGAGACGGCGTCCAGCTATCAGAAATATGTTTTTCCGGCAAACGGAGGGGAAAAGACGATCGTCACGATCGGCTTTTATGAGGGAATCAATGAACTTTTTCTGAAAATTTCAAAATGATGCAAAAATGATGCAAAAATGATGATATTCTGATGCAGCCGCTGTGTAAGCTTATCAGTACAGGGGAACAGAGATTCTTTTCCGGAAGCAGGACTGGCAGGTACACAGAGAGGAGCATCATTTATGCAAAAGAGAGCCACAGGGCTGAGAGACGCGAAAGACAGGAAAAACAGAATCAGGAGAAGAAGGAGGGGAAGCATAACAGGGATCCGATGGATGCTGTCGGTCACTCTGCCGCTGTTTGCGTGCGCGGTGGCCGTGTTTATGGCTGTCCGGGTGACGGCTGCGCCTGAGAATCCGCAGGCAGAAGCTCTCGCAGAGGCCATGGAGGCGGAGCGGAATCCGGAGGCAGGAGAAGCAGCCTCCGATATGGCAGCAGATGAGGGCGGACAACGGCCGGACAGCTCTGACGGCAGACGGGGGGAACCCCTGATTGTGATTGATCCGGGTCACGGAGGACCTGACGAGGGCTGTACTGCGGGAGGAATTCCGGAAAAAGAGATAAACCTGCAGATAGCGGGCAGGGTGACAAAGCGGCTGTCTGAAATGGGCTATCAGGTGATTCAGACAAGGACGGCAGACTGCTATCTGGCAAAAGAACAGAGAGTTGAGAATGCCAACCGTCTGAAGGCGGACATTTATGTCAGTATTCATCAGAACACGTTCGGGGACGAAACGGCAAACGGGATTGAGACGTGGTATGACGGGACGGATTCCGGGAGGGACAACCGGAGGCTTGCACAGCTGATACACAGGGAGACGCTCCTGCGCACAGGTGCGCAGGAGCGGGAATTAAGAGCGGATGCAGATTTTTGTGTGACGGGGAAGACACAGATGCCGGCCTGCCTGATCGAGACGGGATTTCTCTCGAATGCCGGGGAACGGGGGCTTCTGGTCAGCCCGGAATATCAGGAACAGATTGCAGACGGAATCGCGGAGGGGATCCATCTGTATTTTCATCCCAGAACGATGTATCTGACTTTTGACGACGGCCCGTCGGAACGGAGCACGGACCAGATTCTTGATGTGCTGCGGGAGCGGAATATAAAAGCGGCCTTTTTTGTGATCGGTGAATATGTGCGGAAATATCCGGACACGGCGCGGCGGATTGTGCAGGAGGGGCATACGATCGGGATTCACTGTGACAGTCACAATTATGAGGCGCTTTATGCCGACGCGGACAGTTATCTGGAAGATTTCCGGAGAGCATATGAAACCGTGCGGGAGGTGACAGGCGTCAGGGTGACGCTGTTCCGCTTTCCGGGCGGCAGTATCAATGCTTATAATGAAAAAATCTGCCGGGAGATTATCCGGCGGATGACGGAAAATGGTTTTGTCTATTTTGACTGGAATGCAAGCCTTGAGGACGCCGTGGCGGATGCCAGGCCGGAGCGATTTATTGAAAATGCCAGGGATACGGCGCTGGGGAGAAATACTGTCGTCCTGCTGGCGCATGACAGGGTGGAAGGAACGGCCGCCTGTCTCGAAGGGCTGATTGACGCATTTCCGGACTACCGGATGGAACGGCTTACGCCGGAGTCGGAACCGGTGCAGTTTGTCAGACCATGGGAATAAACAGGAAACTGCAAAAGTGAAAAAGTCAATATCGCCCTGATTTGTGTTAATATAATATCTGATAATCTTTCTGTATCCGGAGTATTATAGTATCTGTCAGGAGGAATACAGCCGACTGGCGGAAAGAAAAATATTTCAGAACAGGGAGGAAAAGACGATGTTGGAAAGGTTTAAAGAATTCTGCGTGGAAAACCTTAAGGCAATTGAGATAAGTGCAGCGTATTTATATGGTGAGGATCTCTGGCGTTACAGCGACAGGTAAAACACGCGTGAACATGTAAGGAAAAGGTACCTTACGGTCCGGATAAGACGGGCCGGGGTACCTTTTTGCGGTTCTGGCTGTGAGATGGCCGGATCAGAAGATACTGCCAGTGGATGCATCAGCGAGGCGGTAAGTGCCTTTTTCTATTTTTACAACCAGTCCGTTTTTCTCATAATCATTTAATATGCGCTGAAGCTGTCTGGAGCTGCAGTGCAGTCTGAAAGCTGTTTTTTCGATTCCTTTCAGCTGTTTATTCTCACATTTGTACTTCATGTAGGACAGAACCCGCTCCCGCAATGTGGAGGAGGCTACTTCCGAAGCGCACAGCGCTTCTGTTTTCTGTGCCATCATTTTTCCCACAAAATACATGAACCGGCTGTTCTGATACAGTTCTTCTTCATGATCCTTTGTGATAAAAGCGATCGTGGTCAGCCTTTCTGTGGCCTCGGCGTATATATTGCTGTTTTTTATGTGAAACAAATCCATTTCACCGAGAACATAATTTTTACGTCCGTCCGCCAGAGAATAGGTGCTTCCGTCGTCCCGGATAAAATAAATGGATAGTTCTCCGGAGAGTACAAGCTGGAAAAAGAAATTGTCCAGCCAGGGGGCCGCAATCAGTTCGCCGGCTTCATATTCGATCAGGAACAGATCTAATGTTAAGCTTTCCAGCAGATCTTTATGACAGCTTTCCGACATGGCATTCAGAATCCGGCTCTTGTCATAAATTTTCCTCATATCTACCTCCATTATAGCAGGACATATGTCCTGTTTTTCAGTTTTATATTAACGTACAATGGATGAGAATTCAAGGGAGGAAAAGAATATGTCGTCTGTATATGAAGGAAAAAACATGTCATCAACAATCATGAAGCTTGGGATTCCGGCCATGCTGGGCCAGCTTGCCACCCTGATTTATAATCTGGCGGACACTTACTTTGTGTCATTGACAAAAAGTGCGGAACAGATTGCAGCTGTCACACTCAGCGTTCCGGTTCTTCTCATTATTATGTCAATCGCGTGTGTGTCCGGCATGGGTGGCAGCAGTGTGATTGCAAGACAGCTGGGAGAGGGGAAAAGAGATGATTCGGCAAAATGCCTGAATTTCTGTATTTACGCGATGGTGATCGCCGGTGTCATCGTGCTTGTTTCGGGCCTGCTCATACTGGAGCCTGTTGCGCGGCTTATCGGGGCCGATGAAGGAAATACCGGCTTCACCTGTGATTATCTGAAATGGATTTTTGCAGGTGCCCCGTTTATTATGCTGGCAAACGGTCTTCCGCATACGCTTCGGGCGGCCGGGATGATCAGGGAAAGCACAATCGGTGTTGTGCTGGGAAACGCGGTCAATATTGTTCTCGACTGGATTCTGATTGTATTTTTACATATGGGAACTGCCGGGGCAGCTCTGGCTACCTCTCTTGGCTTTCTGTGTGCAGCCGTATACTATTTTATCTGCCTGAGCATTAAGGAAAAAAACGGAGACGGGCTGATTACGCTGTCGCCGTGGAAATTCAGGCCGGAAAAGCGGATGGTTGCCAGCGTTCTGAAAATCGGGATTCCGGGGGCGCTTATTACGGTTATGATGAGTGTTTCGAATATTGTCCTGAATAATTATATCAGTATATATGGATCCGATGCGGTGGCGTCTTACGGTATTGCCTATAAAATTGATATGTTTCCGATTATGCTTTCGGTAGGGCTGTCGCAGGGAATCGCGCCGCTGCTGGGATTTTACTTTGGATCAAAGCAGGCAGAGAAGCTTAAAGAAGCTATGCGGATAAGCATTTTTTATGGAATGATTTTTGGCGCGATGTTTACGATTCTTTTTATGGTGTCGGGCAGGTATTTTGCGGCAGCATTTTTGTATGAAGAAAGTCTGATTATACAGACTGCGGGTTTCCTGAGGCTGCTCTGTTTTCATGCCCCGCTGCTCGGGATTATTAATATGGTAACATCTTACTTTCAGGCGCTCGGCAGGGCGGCAGGTTCGCTTACTATTACGGTTCTGCGCAATGTTGTGCTCTTTATTCCGGGAGTGATAATACTGAACTATTTCTGGCAGCTGAACGGGGTTATTCTGACACAGCTTGTGGTTGAGATGATTCTGACTGCAGTATGTATCATTATGTATCGGATTGCAGCGCCGGAGAAGGTGATATAAAATGTCAATATTGCCCTGATTTCTGTTAATATAATATCTGATAATTCTGCGCTGTCCGGGGTATTATAATATCTGTCAGGAGGAATGCGGCTGACAGAACTAAAAAAATATTGCAGAAAAGGGAGGAAAAGAGAATGTTTGAAAAATTTAAGGAATTCTGCGTGGAGAACCTCGAAGCAATTGAGATAAGTGCAGCATATTTATATGGTGAGGATCTCTGGCGCTACAGCGACAGGTAAACCGTGAGGATGACGGAACCTTCTGCTGTATCTGAAAATGAAACAGACAAAAAAGGAGACCGGTTTCTGTTCGGCAGGAACCGGTCTCCTTTTTGCGCTGTTATGCTTTTTTAATGGTGGAATGCCCGTAATAGGTCTTTCCCTTGTGAGTATGTTTTTTGGTCTTTGTGCAGCTTGCCACGGTACACTGGCTGTAAGTCTTACTGCCGGTGGCATGGCCGTAATAATACTTGCCGCTGTGTTTGTGTTTGCCGGTTTTTTTGCAACCGTCCACGGTACACTGGCTGTAGGTTACGTAGGTGGAATGCCCGTAATAGTAGCTGCCGCTGTGTTTGTGCTTTCCATTCTTTTTGCAGCCGTATACAGTGCACGCGCTGTAGGAATGGCCGTTATAGCAGGTTCCGCCGTGATAGTGCTCACCTGTCGCGGTACAGCCTGCGACGCTGCACGGGCCATGGTACGTATTGGAGTGGCCGTTGTAGCAGTTGCCGCCGTGATAGTGCTCGCCTGTTGCGGTACAGCCTGCGACGCTGCAGGGACCGTAGTAGGTCGTATTGGAATGACCGTTGTAGCAGGTTCCGCCGTGGTAATGCTGTCCGTTTGCGGTACAGCCTGCGACGCTGCACGGGCCGTAGTACGTTGTGCCGCCGCCGGTTCCCGTCGCCGGACCGCCGCAGCCGCCGCCGTGATGACCGCCGCCGTGTCCGTGTGCCATTGCAACCGCAGGCTCCTGCAGTACAATCAGAACTGCGGCGAGAACCAGAAGTGCTTTTCTGAGTGTTTTCATTGGATGATACCTCCCTGTTGTGATTGACGATGTCCTGTTTTTTACCGTTCTGATAATAATACGACCGGGACTGGAAAAACCTTTCATGATTTCCATTTATTTTTATAATTTTTTCACAGGACGGAAACAGACCGCAGAGGCAGGCGGTATGCACTGAAACTGCGGTCCGGACTGAGCGCTTATCCGATATGTTTTTCGTTGTAGACGATAGTCGCCAGCCCTTTGCGGTAAGAGAGGGCCTCCTCGCTGCTCATATGGCTGAAGTCCTCACGCTTTGGCGTGGCCTGTCCGGCAAGGATATCTTCCGCGCACGCGATCAGATCAAACAGATATTTCTTCCCGATCGGGCGCAGGAAATGTCCGGGCAGGATCAGGTCAAATTCTGCCTCCCTTGCGGCCAGCTTCTTTAAGTCGTCACAATATGCGCGGACGCTGGTGGAGTACGCATCGAAGATCAGAATCGGGGTGCTGACAATGGAGTCCCCGGCGATCAGGATCCGGTTTCTGCTGTCCAGGAATGCCATGCTGCCCGGCGTATGGCCGGATATCCCGATGGCCTCGAATTCCCGGTCTCCAAGGTCAAAGCGCATGCCCTCCGTCAGTTTTTTCGGGGGTTTCTGTGCATGCAGCGTTTTTCCGCTCAGATCCCCTCCGGTGTAAAACGGGTCCTGCATTGTTTTGGCGCAGAAGCTTTTCCAGTGCTCTCCGGTCATATAAGGGGGTTCCTGCATCCACTGATCTTCCGGATTCAGGTATACCTCATCAAATTCGTGGTTGCCGGTTGCGTGATCAATGTGCCCGTGCGTGTTGGCGACAAACACAGGCCTGTCCGTCAGCTGTGCAGCTGTTTCTTTCAGGGGCCCAACCCCCGCTCCGGTATCCACAAGCATGGCACGGCTGCTTCCCTCGACCAGATACATGATGTCAATGCCGTATTCGTCGATCGCATAAATGTGATCCGCGACGAGCTGAATTGTGTAACCGTTTATATTCCGGATGTTCAGATTATCCATGGTTTTCCTCATTTCCGCACTAACGCGCTTTTTTGTACAAAACAGGTCTGTGCATGTGCACAAACCTGTCATTAAATCGTTTACCGTTACATTTTCACAGCGCCCGCCGTGATACCGCTGGTGATGTATTTCTGCGCCAGGATATACAGGACGATGATCGGAATGATTGAGAGCGTCAGCGCTGCGATCAGGAGGTTCCAGTCTGAGCTTGCATTGCTTCGGAACATATAGATCATAACGGTGAGCGTCCGTTTTCCCGTTTCATTGATCATCAGGCTCGGCATCAGGAAATCATTCCAGGTCCACAGGAAGAACAGAACGCCGATGGTGATGCTCGTCGGTTTTACCAGCGGAAAAATAATCTGCATCATTGTGCGGAATGCGCTGCACCCGTCAATGCAGGCGGCTTCCTCGAGCTCCTTCGGTACGGATTTCAGGAAACCGACATATGTAAAAATCCCAAATGCACAGTGGAAGCCGGAATACAGGCAGATTAATACGGTCAGACTGTTGTTCATATTGAACTTTGTCGTCATTACCTGCAGGGCGATCATGATCGTGTGAAACGGGATGATCTGTCCAAGGGTGAATAAGAGATACCACAGCTGACCGTCCTTTGTGGTAATGTGCGCGATGCCGTAGGCGGCGAGAAAGCTCACAAGCACGCCGAGCAGGACGGTACCGCCTGTCACGTAGGCCGAGTTTAAGAACACCTGCATAAAGTCCATGCGCTCGACCGCGGTTTTGTAGTTATCCAGTGTAAAATGAATGGGCGGCGCCAGAAAGTTTGCGATCATGTCGCTGTAGGGTTTGAAACTGTTCATGACAAGGAGCAGAATCGGCATTACGAACAGAATTCCGAGCACCAGCATAATGATGGTTGCGACGATGCCGCCTTTTTCTTTTTCTTCTTTTTCACGCATCAGTATTCCACCTCCCGCTTTCTTGTGACATTGAGCTGAATCAGGGTGACAATCGCGACGGTCAGGAACAGAATCACGGACTTCGCGGAGCCATAACCCATGTTATATTTCACAAACGCTTCCTTATATATATCCATTGCCACCGGCATTGTTGTCCCGTAAGGACCTCCTGCCGTCATCGCATTTGGCACATCGAAAGCTTTGAATGCGCCGGAGATGGAGACGAACAGATTGATCGTGATGGTTGGCATCAGCAGCGGAAGCTGGATATCACGGATCAGACGCAATCCGGTGCAGCCGTCGATTTTTCCGGCTTCAATCAGATCCATCGGGATAGTCTGAAGGCCGGCGGTGTAGATCATCATCAGAAATCCGATCTGCTGCCAGACGGATACCAGGATAATTGTAAATGTCGCCGTTCCGGGAGAACCGAACCAGCTGATAGATCCCAGCCAGTCCCAGTGCATCAGCTCCGCGATGTTGGGCAGAATCTGGGAAAAGATAAAGGTCCAGATAAATGCGACCAGAACGGACGAAATAATATTCGGAATAAAAAACAGCGAGCGGATGACACCTTTTGCCCGGATATTTTTGTTCAGGAAATAGGCGAGGATAAATCCTGCCAGGTTACTGCCGACAATCGTAAAGACGCCCAGTTTCAGGTTGAAAAAAAAGGCTGTGCGAAAGCCCTCGTCGGAGAGCAGTTTGATGTAGTTGCTGATTCCTGCCATACTCTTTTTGCCGCTCATCAGATTCCACTTCAGAAAAGAATACGGGATGGTACCCCCGAACAGTGGAATCAGCAGGGAGCATGCATACAGAAGCAGTGCCGGAAGCAGAAGCAGGTAATAAAATTTTCTGTACTTTTTGTAAATGATTGACATTTTCATTGCCTCCTTTCCGAATCACGCCGGTTCTGCGGTGTTTTTTTGCGCAGAAACGGCGGGGTCTGCCACGGCGTACCTGTTGCAGATGCCGTTTATCAGACGCCCGCCGTAAATTCCGTTCTCACAAATTCCGGAAACTGTTGTCTGTGTACAGTTTACCGGACGCAGAATCAAACGTCTATTCGATAAAATTCAGGTAGCTCTCGTTCAGCTCCTGGATCACGGTTGCCTGGTCTTTTGCTCCTGCCATATAACCCTGGAAGATATCGCCGGAGGTGACGTCAAAACCGTTTGCATACTGCTGATAGACCCACGGAATGGTGTTGCCTGCATCGCAGTAAGCTGTGTAATCGTCCATTGCCGAGCTCGGTACGCCGCCGCTGTAAGGCATTGCAGGCGGAGCATCGCCCAGATCCGCAGTCAGTACCTGAATCCACTGCTGCTCCGGATCGCTCATGTACTCCAGCACTCTTTTGCACAGATCAAGGTGCTCGGTTTTGGAGTTGATGACGTAGCAGGTACCTACATCGACGGAAAGCTTGTTTTTCGCGGCGTCGTTGGAAACCGGAATAGCAAAGCATCCGATATCGGGTACCGGGTTGGCATGTGCAACGGTGGAAAGGCTGAACTCACCGGATACGAGCATTGCTGCCTGGCCGTTAGCCAGCGCGTTGAAGCCGGAAGTGGAATCCTGATCCATCATGTTGCCGCCGGAATACTGTTTCATAATGTCTGCAAACTGGAATACCTCGTCGATGCCTTCCACGTCGAAAGTTCCCTCGCCGGAATCCAGGGATGAGAGGAATCCGGGGATGTCATCCTGTACAAACGGAGTCAAAAGTGCGCTGAACAGATGCTTTAAAGTCCAGGACTCTTTGTAGGTCGGTGCGATCGGCTGGATGCCGGCAGCTTCAAGCTTTGCGCAGGCATCTGCGAACTCGTCTCTTGTCGTCGGGAGTGTCTCGATTCCTGCTGTTTTAAATAATTCCTTATTGTAGAATACGCCAAGATACTCATAGACGGACGGATAAGCGTAAACGGTGCCGTCTGCGCCCTTGCCGGCCTCGAGTGCTTCCGGGTATACTTTATCCACGAAAGATTCTCCGGAGAGATCGGTAAGCCTTCCGGCCTCCGCGAATGCCTGTACCTGCTTGTACGGTGTCAGGAGATAAATATCCGGCAGATCATCCGCCGCAACCTTGGCTCCGAGAAAATCAGAGTAATCGCCGGTCTGCATCTGGATGTCGAGATCAATATCCGGATTTTTGCTGTTAAAATCTTCCTGAATTTTCTGGAGATCCTCGCCCCAGCTTCCGTTCCAGACAGCCATGCTGATCTTTGTCTTATCGCCGGATGCGCCATTGTCCGCGGCCGGTGTTTCCGTTCCGCCGGCAGAGGATGCGCCGCTGTCCGCGCCGGAAGTACCGCTGTCCGCATTGCCGCCAGTGGTACTGCCACTGTCAGTTTTGCCGTCATCTCCGCCTCCGCAGGCTGCCATTGACAGCGTCATCGCGCAGGCCAGACCAAGTGCTGCCCATTTTTTCACTTTTCTCATTTTTGCCTCCT
>OFGQ01002324.1_pt1 | contig 10969 bp, 9 predicted proteins | sample 1521791 | NCBI WGS metagenome assembly OFGQ01 (sample SAMEA3504116, study PRJEB24116) | mouse gut metagenome | biome: mouse gut; feature: mouse-associated habitat; material: faeces | place: Denmark | collected 2011 | reverse complement strand
CTAATTCCGTCAACTGCGCCTTGTAAATGGTCATAATCTATATGAGTAAATACAATAAAACTTTCCCAATTTACCGGACTATAGAATAGACCCGCAAACTCACCCAAAACTATATAATACATTCAAAAACTAGTTATTAAAAGCAATAATCCCTAAAAAATGGCCATTTTTAACCGTGCTACACCTGTTAATCCATTTAGATTTTTGTAAAATTGTGTATAAAAATCTATTATGTATAGTCCTAATGTGTTATAATAGGACTATATAAAGGAGTGATTTTTATGCCCGTACCTGCTGATATCAGAGCAGTTCCAAGACCGGTTAATACCATAGTGGATGACAACGGCCGGGATGGCCCCAAACGTTATGCTGTCAGGCAACGTTCCTCTTCTAAATATGTTCCCGGTGGCAATCCCCAGCCGCGAAACGGCAAGGTGGTCGGTCACATCATTGATCATAAATATGTGCCAATCCACGAGTCGAAAGCAGGAACTTCTGCAGAACCGGATATGCTGTCCTATGGCGCTTCCGCACTTGTTAAGTCTGTCACGAAAGACCTTGTGTCAGATCTCCTTGCTGTGTACGATCCATCGGATGCTTATGCAATGATGTCTATTGCGACCCTTAAAGTGATCAAGCCGGCTGTTACCGCAAACCGGATGGCAACACATTACCATAGGACATTCGTCTGCAAAGATTATCCCGGAGCAGCAATGTCCCCGAATTCTATTGGAAACCTTCTGCAAAGGATTGGGATGGACGGTTCCAGGCGCAAACAGTTCTACCAGTTACGTATTCAATCGACTTCCGCCGACCATCATGTGGCGATTGATGGCACGCTGAAACAGGATAACAGCAAGGTCAATGATCTTTCTGCCTATTCCCGTAAGGCAAGAGTAAGGGGCTGCAGTGAAGTGTCTGTCCTATATGCTTATGACATCGAGCGGATGGAACCGGTTTGTGCCGAAGTATTTCCGGGAAACAGTATTGATGCCAGTTCCTATCCGGCGTTTATCCGTGATAATGACATTCGCAAAGGGATCATTGTTGCTGACAAAGGATTCCCTCCAAGCAAAATCAAAGCAGAATTGCAGGAGCGTCCGGATCTTCATTTCCTTACGCCGATCAAACGGAATGATGCCCGCATATCGGATAATGATATGCTTTCCTTCGAAGGAGTACTAACTGGCATTGCCGCTCATATAGTTTATAAGAAGAAACAGATCAAGGGCGGCCGATACCTATATGCATTCAAGGATACGAAAAAAGCATCAGCTGAAGAAGCAGCCTATCTTGCGAACGCTCAGAAGAAAAATACCTTTCTCCCAGAGAAATACGCAAAGAAACAAGCTGTTTTTGGTGTAATCGTTCTTGAATCCGACCAGGACTTAGATGCGAAAACGGCATACTTTTGTTATGAGGACCGCTGGCTTCTGGAACTGGTATTTAATCGGTATAAAAGCGATGAATGCCTGGATCATACCGATGTGCAGAATGATTATTCCGTCATCGGCGGTGAGTTTGTGAACTTCCTGTCTACAGTTGCCACCTGCCGTATCATACGAAAGGCGCGGACGGCAGGATTATTTGACCATATGTCCTATGGAGAACTGATGGATGACCTATCATCAGCCTGGCGTAGAACAGATGCCCCGGAAGAACCGGCAACAGATGATGGATACTGGGTTCACACACTGCAGATTGTATTTGAGGAACTTGAGGCCTTGGGTCTGTCAAAACCGATACCAAAGCCAGCACCCAAGAAACGTGGCCGTAAACCCAAGCCCAAAGATCAGTATGAGCAGAAGCCAAAGCGCCCACGTGGTCGCCCTAGAAAGAATTCATCCCAGTCTGTCAGTACTCTATAGTCCGGCAGATTGGGAAAGTATTAATGAACTGAAAGATGGTATTAAAAATGAATTTAATGACTGGATGAGTTCTATCAGCCGATACTCCCTCACTAGGGACAAAAGCTTAAAAGGCAAACGGGAACTCGGTATTGATGATTATGTTGGAAGTTATGAAGCTGAGTACACCCGATTTAACGGGGAAAAATATATCTTCGGCGGTACTTCGATGGAACGTGAAAATGGCAGCACACTGAAAGTGACTTATTCACTTAATATTAAATCCGGTACGGCTGCCCTTTATTGGCTCGGAAGTACAGATGAGCATATCATTTTGGGAGATAAGGAAGAACATATGATTGCGGAAGTGACTGCCGAGGACGTTTACGAGTTTACTTTTAATGCCGGAGATAATTTTATCGTTCTCAAAGGTGATGATTTCACTGGAAGTCTGTCACTTAAGGTTGAATGACCAAAGCCGCTGGCATTGCCGCATACATAATGTTTTATTGAGTATTCAGAGAAAGGTAATAGATAAGGGTGGCGGCTACAGGTTTATAGGAAAAATAAGAGTTGGTAGCAGGTATCTGGGAACAGGTGTGTCTATCGGCTCTTTTGTATGCCGCACTATACAGAAAAACTGTCGGTGGCAGTTTTCTTGTATTGTCGATGATAGAGTTGAGATAATATGCTTATAGAGGTAAAATAAGTTGTGGCTGTAAGTGAAATGGAAGTGTATAAAGAAGCTCAGGAGTTATTTCTAAGGAGATTAAGCAGCTGATAAAAGGATGGTGAAAATAAATGAAATGGATTTTATTAGTTGAGGATGATTTGAGTTTAATAAATGGCTTATCCTTTGCCGTGAAAAAGCAGGGATATATGCTAGATGTTGCTCATACCAAAGATGAAGCGGACCGGTTATGGGAAAACGGAGCATATGATTTAGTGATTTTGGATGTATCCCTGCCGGATGGTTCTGGATTTGACATATGTAAAAGAATACGGCAGGCCTCGAAAGTGCCGATTATGTTTCTGACCGCTATGGATGAAGAAACAGATATTATCATGGGGCTGGATATCGGCGGCGATGACTATATCACAAAACCGTTCAAGCTGGCGGTGTTTATGTCGCGAATCAATGCCCTGCTTAGAAGGAGCGATAATTTTAATCAGGCGGATACGGAATTGAATTCTAACGGTATAAGGGTTCAGCTTCTGAAAGGAGAAGTATATAAAAATAATGTGCAGGTCGAATTAACGGCGAGAGAGTATAAATTGTTATGTTTATTCATGGAAAATCCAGATGAGGTTCTTTCCCCGGAGCAGATTCTAAATCGGTTATGGGACTGTGATGAAAACTATATAGACAATAATTCCCTTACGGTATATATACGCAGACTGCGGACAAAGATTGAAGATGATCCGGGTAAGCCCAAAAGGATCGTGACCGTCCGTCGCATGGGTTATAAGTGGAACACGGCTGAATGAGGTGCATCATGAAAATACTGGCAAACAGAAAAATTAAGGCTTTATTTTATAAAATTATGGTTTGTATGCTGATATTTATCGTGGTTTCCGTGTCATTCATGATGTTTGAACTTAACAATGCAGCACTTTATATTCTGTTATGCGCTTTGTTCATGTGTATTGCGATTATGGCAGCCTGTTATGGATACTTTAAAGAACAGAATGAAATTATGGAAAATGCAGTGGCTCAGCTCACAGAATACATTTCCGGTAACAGGGAGACGAGGATAGAATGTGATGAAGAAGGGGAAATGTACCGGCTGTTCCATGAGGTAAATTCTCTGGCTGCCATTCTGGACGCAAATGTAGAAAATGAGAGAAAATCGAAACAGTTTTTGAAAAATACCATATCGGATATTTCCCATCAGCTGAAAACTCCTCTTGCGGCATTGAATATTTATAACGGACTTCTGCAGGGGGAAACGGAAGAACTGCCGCAAATTCAGGAGTTTGCGGCACTGTCAGAAAAAGAACTTGACCGGATCGAAACGCTGGTACAGAATCTGCTGAAGATTACGAAGCTGGATGCCGGTTCCATTGTATTTGAAAAGACCTCGGAAAATGTGGCGGATATGATGGGAGAAGTGGAACTGCACTTTGCATACCGTGCTAAGCAGGAAGAGAAGGAACTGGTGCTGACCGGGGATGAACATATTTCACTGCTTTGTGACCATGACTGGATGATAGAGGCAGTAGAAAATATTGTGAAAAATGCCTTTGACCACACAGAAAAGGGGAATTTTGTCTGGATTGAATGGAAAAAGTCTGCATCTGTAGTTCAGATTATCATAAAGGACAATGGGAGCGGCATCCAGCCGGAGGATTTGCACCATATATTCAAGAGGTTTTACCGGAGCCGTTTTTCTAAAGACAAGCAAGGCATTGGCCTTGGTCTTCCTCTCGCAAAAATGATTGTTGAATCGCACAATGGCACGATAGAAGTGGACAGTACGTTAGGAGCCGGAACAACTTTTACCCTGAGTTTTTTAATCCCTACAAAATTGTAGGCTTACAGTAATATTACAGTAAGGTTTGGATGGTATACTTTCATCGAATTAAAAATATGAGAAAGAGGTGCTTATAATATGGATTTATTAGAAGTAAGATCAATTTCCAAAACTTACGGCAGTGGTGAAACATCCGTACGGGCATTGAAGAAAGTCAATTTTTCTGTCCCAAAGGGTGAGTATGTGGCTATTGTCGGGGAATCAGGCTCCGGAAAAAGTACATTACTCAATATGATTGGTGCGTTGGATAACCCGACATCAGGAAAAGTGCTGATCGACGGCAAAGATATTTTTGCAATGAAGGAGAGCAAGTTGACGGTTTTCCGCAGGAGGAACATCGGCTTTATCTTTCAGGCATTCAACCTGATCCCAGAGCTTACTGTTGAGCAGAATATTATCTTCCCGGTACTGCTTGATTATCAGAAACCGGATAAGAAGTATCTGGAGGAGCTTTTGGAAGTTCTTAACTTGAAAGAACGCCGGAACCATCTGCCGAGCCAGTTATCTGGAGGTCAGCAGCAGAGGGTGGCAATCGGGCGTGCGTTGATTTCACGGCCTTCGCTGATACTCGCTGACGAGCCGACTGGAAATCTGGACACGCAGAACAGCAGTGAGGTAATTACTTTGCTGAAAAATGCGTCAAAGAGATACGCACAGACTATTATTATGATTACGCATAATCGGAGCATTGCACAGACTGCAGACCGGGTACTGCAGGTGTCGGATGGTGTGCTGACCGATCTGGGGAGGTGCAGTGAATGAAAAGCTATCTTAGTCTTGTGCCGATTTCTGCAAAGGTCCGCAGGCGGCAGAACCGTATGACAATTCTATGCATTATATGTGCTGTTTTTCTTGTGACTGCGATTTTCAGTGTAACAGACATGATGATTCGGACGGAAAGCAGCATCATGTTGAGCAAGCATGGAAACTGGCATCTTCAACTGGATCATATCTCACAGGATATTGCAGAGGAAATCTGTAGACGTACAGATGTTACCGACGTAGGTGCATTTTCCGTGTTTAACTATGAAGGAGGGCAGCCGTATCGTATTCGCGAAAAAAAAGCTGTCTTATATGGTACCGAAGAAACCTATATGAACCAGATCTCAAATGGAATTACGGATGGGGCTTTTCCGCAGAATGATAGTGAAGTTATGCTTAGCCCAAATGCTGTAACAGCATTTGGAGCACAGATTGGAGAAAATGTAACCTTGCATACCCCTGCCGGAGATGCAACGTTTAAAATATCTGGGTTTGGTACAGAGGATAAAGGATATTATGAAAATCAGACCTATTTAGTAGGGGTATATATGACACAAACAGCATTTGCCTCCATTATGGAGAATAATGGAATTACAGACAATGAGCCAGCCTATTATGTGCAGTTCGAGGATGCGACGAAAGCAACCAAAGCCATCACAGAATTGCAGGCACAATATCAGCTGCCGGCGGAAAACATCTCAGAAAATACCGGTGTAATGGGTATGGCAGGGCAAAGCAGCAATACCGCTATGAAGAATTTCTACGGAATTGCAGTGATTCTGTTTATTATAGTGCTCTTAGCAGGCGTACTGATGATCTCTGGTAGCATGAACAGCAATATAGCCAATCGGACACAGTTCTTTGGCATGATGCGCTGTATTGGCGCAAGCCGCCAGCAAGTCATCCGCTTTGTGCGGCTGGAGGCATTGAATTGGTGCAAGATAGCAGTACCCGCTGGAATCCTTATGGGTACAATCATCAGTTGGGACATCTGCGGGGTACTCCGCTATGTTGTCGGTGGTGAATTTGCTGTGACACCGGTGTTCAAAATCAGTCCTGCCGGTCTTATCAGCGGAGCCGTGGTAGGAATTGTAACAGTACTTTTGGCGGCACAATCCCCGGCAAAACGTGCTGCTAAGGTTTCCCCTATGTCGGCAGTTTCCGGTAATATGGAAAACACAGCTACTGTTTACCATGCCGCAAAGATAGGGGTTGGGAAAATTGACTGTTCTTTGGGCATACATCATGCAGTAGCATTAAAGAAAAACTGGTGTTTATTGACAGCCTCTTTTGCTCTCTGTATTATATTGTTTCTTTCTTTTTCCATTGTGATGGATATGGTACGGTTGTTGCTGCCATCACTAAATGTTACCTCAGCGGATCTTGCGTTAGCCAGTTATAGTAATGAAATGGTTCTTGACCGTGATTTGGTTGATGAAATCAGAAAAATAGATGGCGTTACAAATGCTTATGGCAGTAGCTATATGGGTAATATTCCTGCAACATCTTCAAGAGCTGGGATAGACCATATCAATATTGTTTCCTATGATGATACGCTGTTGGACTATGCAAAAGGAAATATTGCTCAGGGAACCTTGAATGAAGTTTATGGAGACAGCAACAAGGTTGCGACAGTCTTTAATAAAAACAACTCCCTAAAAGTCGGCGATACCATTCAGATTGCAGGCACTGAGGTTGAGATTTCCTGCGCCCTGTCACAAGGACTGTTTGGCGATGATCTGATTATCATCTGTTCAGAGGAAACGTTTGACCGCCTCATGGGACAGGAAAAATATGGTTTGATTGGTGTTCAACTGGGAAAAGATGCTACAGATGAAACAGTAGCACAAATCAGAAAACTTGAAAATGACGATATCGCTGTTACTGACCAACGGGAAAGTAATCGGACGAACAACACAACTTATTGGGCATCACGGATTGTTTGCTATGGATTTTTAGCAATTATTGCGGTCATTACTCTATTTAATATTATTAACAGTATTTCTATGAGTGTATCTGCGAGAACAAAACAGTATGGTGCAATGCGTGCGGTTGGCATGGACAATAAACAGCTTACACGAATGATTTCTGCGGAAGCCTTTACCTATGCTGTTTCAGGTCTGATATTGGGTTGTGGAATGGGAATTCCTTTCAGCCGTTTTCTGCATACGCTGATGATTACACGTCATTTTGGAGTGGCATGGCATTTGCCGATTGTATTGCTCGCTGTAGTAACAGTTTTTATTTTTGTTTCTGCTGTTATTGCAGCCCATGCTCCATCTAAACGGATATGCAATATGGCGATTACCGCAACAATTAATGAATTGTAAGTAAAAGGTTGAAAATATCCTGCCGGACAGAGTAAGTCTCTCGTTCGGCAGATATATTTTAAGAAAGGGGCAGACCGTCCGAAAACCCAGTCTAATCTGATATAACTATCATGGTAGAGATATCTGTCATAAAGGCAGATGACTTATATAGAAGAATGCGTACCTTGACAACTGAATAAAGTGTATAAAATTCTGGCTGCATACCAACAGACGTAGTATAATACAAGTGTTGGGAATACTACATTTTGAGGTGATATTGATGGATTATGTACGGGGATTTGACAGAGACCAAATGATGGTGACTACATGGGATTCCATGGTTGATCCGGATAGTACGGCAAGGCTTATAGATGCATTTGTGGATAGTCTTAACCTTTCAGATTTTGGTGTGAAGGAGATGTCCCGGGAAGGTAGGCCGCCGTATGACCCGAAGGGCCTTTTCAAGCTTTACATTTATGGAAGCGATAATGGGATCAAATCCTCCAGAAAACTGGCGAGGAGCTGTAAAGTAAATGTAGAGGTCAGGTGGATGCTTGGCGGAGTCGAACCTGATTTCCGGACCATATCTGACTTCCGGAAGGATAACATAGACAGCCTCAAAAAGATTTTTCACGAGTTTAACAAGCGGCTTTCCGGAGCAGTAGAGTGGGGGTTTACCTCCATTGATGGGAGCAAGTTCAATGCCTGCAATTCCAAGAATAATAACTTTACAAAAAACAAGCTGGATGACAGGATCAAGTGGCTTAATGGCCACATTGAAGAGTACCTCCGTATCCTTGATGATGCAGATAAGGAGGAAGGGTTTGAAGAAGATCCCGATAAACTTACAAAAGAGCTGGTAGAAGAAAAGGTGAAAGAAGCCCGAGAGCGCCTTGCAAAATATGAGGGCTATCAAAAGCTCATGGAAGAAAGCGGCCAGTCGCAGATGTCACTTACGGATGCAGATGCAAAACTGATGAAGAGTAAGAATGGTTTTGCGGTAGCGTATAACCCACAGACAGCAGTTGATTCTGAAACACATTTAATCCGTGATTTCCAAATGACAAACCAGGTGACAGACCACGGGCTTATGGATTCTACGCTTAAAGAAGTAAGGGAAGAATCGGAAGGCGTCATCGAGGCAGTTGCCGACAGGGGATATGAAAGTGAAGAGGACATGATAAAGTGCCTTGAAGACGGGATTATCCCGCATGTTATAACCAATGATGGGAAAGACGGGTATCAACTTGAGATACCGTACGAAGGAGCAGCTGATGCAGATACAGAAAGCACAGACCCGGAAGGGTTAAAAAAGGCGTTGCATGCCGGCGTAATTCCTGAAGCTTACAAGGATGTCATAACAGATATAGAAGTTATTGAAGTAAGAAGGAAAGTCAGTGACGAGCCAGAGACAGAGGGAGTTTCAGAGTCAATTTACGGGACACCCGAAGAAATGATGAAGAGGGCAAAGGAAGGATACTTTGTCAGGGACCCGGAGAGGAATCTCGTGTATTGCCCGAATGGAGAAATCCTCCGCCAGAAATGTATAAAGAAAAACGGGAACATCAGATACGCAAATAAGAACGCATGCCGGCATTGCCCAAACAGGAATAAATGTTACAAGGGCAAAAATGAGTGGAAAGAAATAGACTTCACGAAAGACTGTCTGGAGAAGCCGTGCAAAGATTGGCTGGAAGCCGAGGGAAGTATGCCAGGTAAGCAGGGCGTCAAAAACGGGAAATATCACTTTGAGAAACAGAAAGTGGTGAGGTTCTTCCTAAAACCTGACAGAAAGAAAACGGCAGAGCGAATGTGTTTGTCAGAGCATCCGTTTGGGACAATAAAAAGAGCGATGGGATTCAGTTACTTTCTTCTGAGAGGCCTGAGGAAAGTGACCGGGGAGTTTGCGCTCATGTGCCTGGGATACAATATAAAACGAGCGAAAAACCTATTAGGATTTGAAAAGATGATGGAGTTAATGGCGGCAGGATGCTGCTGGTATAACCCAATATACACTTTATTCAGTTGTCAAGGTCAGATATTTATTTCGAGAGAAATATATCTGGCATTTTTGATGCTAAAAATGGCTACAAACCGCAGAAAATAAGGGTTTTCGGACAATCTGAGGGGGGGGGCGACTAGGAGGGACTGGGAAATGTGTAGGATTTCGTTTATTCTATTTTTAATGGTTACCTTTTTCTGTATTTCTGCAGTATACACGCCGGCGAAATGGATGCGGGACATGGCAATCACAGATATGATAAAGAGCCTGTAAATGAAACAATAGATAAAACTGCGGCACAGTGGAGATGAAAAGCCGCTGCACTGCAGAATATTTTATACATCAGTTTTAGAATGTGAGAATGGAACATGGAAAATAAGGATTTGCAGGGGAGAATACAATATGAACCTAACATATAAAAGAGCAACGGTTGAAGATATAAATATATTGGTAGAAACAAGAATAGAGGTATTAAGGGCAGCTAATAAACTTTGCTCTGATACTGATATGAGTGAAGTGAAAAGGCAATCTTATAGCTACTATCAAAAAGCACTTTGTGATGGCTCTCATATTGCGTATTTGATTTTTAATGATAGCTGTTGTATTGGAGCTGGTGGTGTTAGTTTTTTCCAAGTAATGCCGACCTATCACAATCCAAGTGGAAATAAGGCGTATATAATGAATATGTATACTAACCCTAAGTACAGAAGAAAGGGGATTGCCTATAAAACATTAGATATGCTGGTTAAAGATTCTAAGAGCAAAGGTATCTCGTCTATTTCATTAGAAGCGACGGATATGGGGCGACCGTTATATGAAAAATATGGATTTGTAAAAATGAATAATGAAATGGAATTACCGGAGTGACAACTTCCGGTTTAGTGAACTGTTACAGAGACGGAAAAACAGGACTATTTAGAATGAGAGGATTTAAAATGACATTTCGGGAAATAGACAAAACCAATTACTGGGATTGTATGGCATTGACCGTTGATGATAATCAGGTGAAATTTGTTGCAGATAACAAGCTGTCTCTGGTAGAAGCGGCTTACGAGGATGACCTTTACACCCTGGGAATCTACCACGATGAAACGATGGTTGGCTTTGTGCTCTACGACTATGATGATATGTTACCCGGCTGGTCTATGAGCCGCTTTATGATTGGAAAGCAGTTTCAGGGAAAAGGTTATGGAAAGCGAGCTGTGCTGGAATTTCTGGAGTATTTTGAGAACAAGCATAATGCGGACAAACTGTATATCAGTGTGTCTTTGGAAAACACAGTTGCACGCAAAATGTATGCTTCCGTCGGCTTTCAGGAAATCAAAGAGATTGAGTATACATTCTTGGATATGCAATTCAAAGAAATGCAGATGGTAAAGGAAGTGTAGAGGTCATAATAAAACATGAAAAATAGATGGTAGATTTTTCCAGGTGCTGGAGCGGGACTTGTTGTATTTTGCTTATTGTCTGTATAATGGGGTTAAAACCCTCGCCTTAAGGCGAAACCTTTAGGTC
>OFGQ01002320.1_pt1 | contig 10983 bp, 12 predicted proteins | sample 1521791 | NCBI WGS metagenome assembly OFGQ01 (sample SAMEA3504116, study PRJEB24116) | mouse gut metagenome | biome: mouse gut; feature: mouse-associated habitat; material: faeces | place: Denmark | collected 2011 | reverse complement strand
GGGCGGGCGGCTTTTTCCTTTTGGGAGCTTTCTCTGGTAGGCTGGGCTGGCCCTCCATGGTGATCTGCGCAGCTACCTGCGTCACAGCCTGACGGGCTCCACGTTCTTTATCGGCAGCGGTTCGGATACCCTCTCCTTGAGATGTTTTGGCGGAGACCAGCCAGCCCTTTTGAAGCAGTTCGTCCATAAGCTCAGACACGAATTGATGACCTATTTTATTGTGTCTGTCTTCGTCGCACAGGCGGCGGACCTCAAATTTCTCTGCGGCATACTCCGCAACAGGGGCTACAACGTAGAGATTGCTTCGCTTTGTCCTGCACTTTTCCAGGATATACCCCGTGATCTCGTCCCGCCTTGCCTCCAACTCTGCCCGGTATCCCTCGTCATCCAGATCCTGGTACTCCTCATAGAGGTCGGCGTGATAACAGCGAAAGGCATGTGCTTTCGACAGCTGCTCCCGCAAAGGCTGGACGTTGTCCTCATCCAGCACACCGCTGAAGCTGTTGGGATGCAGGTAGAGGTCCTGCCGGTCCTTGGCCACTGTGTCGCAGCCTCCGTTGCGGCCCAGGGTCAGCGCCCATCCCAGCTCTTGGAACAAACGACGGCTTTCCTCTTTGAAAGCGGCTTTGTCGGCATCGCTTGACCAGCCGGAGGCGTAGCCCTCAGTGCGGATGCGAAAATAGACTTTCCGATATGCCATGTTGAATCTCCTTGATTTATAGGTTAAAAACTATAGACAAAGCTGTACGCCCATCTGCTGGAAACCGAGGACACCGCCAACGACCTGTTGGACAGCATGATGCCTGGGATGGCAAAGGAGGCCGGGGCCACCGAGGATTTGAAAGCCCGTGACCCCATGCTCTTCTAATTGTAAACTAATAAAAAAATTAGTTGACATTTTTAAGGCTCTGTGTTACCATCTGTGCTTGTAAGCAGTCCACCTCACGAGAAAGCAATTTAGGAGGCAAATGTATGAAACCTGGAAAGACAAAGGATTTGGTGCTGTGCGCCCTGTTTGTAGCTCTGATTGCGGCTGGAGCATTCATCAAAATCCCCATACCGGTAGTCCCTTTCACCTTGCAATACCTATTTACCATGATGGCCGGAATTCTGCTGGGCGGCAAACTGGGTTTTTGCGCGGTGGGCGCATATGTGGCGCTGGGCTTGCTGGGACTGCCTATTTTCGCCCAGGGCGGCGGAATCGCCTATGTCTTCCAGCCCAGCTTTGGTTACATCATCGGCTTTGCGGCAGGGGCTTACATCACCGGTGAAATCGCCAACCAATCAGAAAAACCCGGTTACGGACGCCTTTTGGCCGCAAACTTTGCCGGGTTGGCCATCGTCTACCTCTTTGGAATGGCGTACTACTATTGGATGAGTAACTTCTATCTTGGAACGCCCATCGGTCTTTGGCCGCTGTTTTTGTACTGCTTCATTCTGGCGGTCCCAGGAGACATTGCCCTTTGTATTCTGGGGGCGATTCTGGGAAAACGGCTGATTCCGCTGCTCAATGGAAAGGGGCGTGTGACTTATGAACAAACTTGATGCGCTGACCCGGCAGGTGATGGAGGGTGGAGCGGTTTCCAGCCAAGAAGCACTGGAGTTGTATCATCAGCCCTTGGAAGAACTTTGCCAACGAGCGGACGCAATTCGCCGCCATTTCTGTGGAAACCGCTTTGACCTGTGCGCTATTGTCAACGGGAAAAGCGGACGGTGTTCCGAGGACTGCCGCTTTTGTGCGCAGTCCGCCTGCAACCACACCGGAGCCGCAGAGTATCCCCTCCTCTCCCCACAGAAGCTCACTGAGCAGGCCAAGAAACAGGAGGCCCAAGGCGTACTGCGCTACTCCATTGTCACCTCCGGAAGGCGGCTGTCAGAAGCAGAAGTGGATGCGCTGTGTCAGGCAATTCGTCAAATTAAACGCGAGACCGGCATTTATGTCTGTGTCTCCGTGGGCCTGCTGGACATCAGCCAGTTTCGCAAGCTAAAGGAGGCAGGGGCTGAACGGGCACACAACAATCTGGAGACCTCCAGACGAAATTTTCCCAACATCTGCACCACCCACACCTTTGACGAGAAAGCTGAGGCCATCCGCGCCGCCCAGGAGGCTGGACTGTCGGTATGCTCTGGTGGAATTATGGGCTTGGGCGAGACAGTTGAGGACCGAATTGATATGGCCCAATCCCTGCGGGAGCTTGGCGTTAAAAGCGTGCCGCTAAACATGCTCAACCCCATTCCCGGTACACCGCTGGCCCAAAACGAGAAGCTCCAGGAAGCGGAAATGCGGCGAATTGCGGCGGTATACCGGTTTATTTTGCCAGACGCCTCCATCCGTCTGGCAGGGGGACGAGGACTGCTGCCAGACAAGGGAAAAAGCTGTTTTCAGTCCGGGGCTAACGCCGCCATTACCGGTGACATGCTCACCACAGCGGGTATTACGGTCCAAACCGACCGTACCATGCTTCAGGAGCTGGGGTATGAGGTGCGGCTATGAGCGGGGGGCTGTTCATTACCGGAACCGGGACGGACGTGGGCAAGACCTTCCTCTCAGGGTTGATTCTGAAAAAACTGCGGGAGAGCGGCTGTTCCGCCGCCTACTACAAGGCCGCAATGAGTGGCAACGACCGCCGGCCAGACGGGTCCCTGATTCCAGGAGACGCCTTGTACGTCAAGTGGGCTTCGGGGATCGACCAGCCCATCGAGGAAATGTGCCCCTTTGTCTATCAGGCCGCCGTCTCCCCCCACCTCGCCGCACAATGGGAAGGAAACCCGGTTTGCCTGGAGCGCGTTCTGCAAGGTTTTCAAGCCCTTAGCTCCCGCTACGACTTTATCACAATGGAGGGTTCCGGCGGCATTCTCTGCCCCCTGCGCTTCGACGGCGAAGAACTTTGGCTGTCCGATGTGATTCGCGCCTGCGGCCTGGGCTGTCTTCTGGTGGCGGACGCCGGACTGGGGGCTATCAATGCCGCAGGATTGACCGCCTATTACTTAAAAGAGCAGGGAATTCCTCTGAAAGGAATTATTTTAAATCGCTTTCAACCCGAAAACCCGCTCCACCAGGACAATGCGGCGATGTGCGAGCATTTGACCGGAGCAAACGTGATTGCCCGGGTCCAGCGCGGCGCGGCCAGTTTAGAGATTCCGGTGCAGACACTTCAGGCACTGTATGAATAGGAGGACTTATGATTTGGTATCCCTATCAGCAGATGAAAACCATGCGCACCCCCTACGAAATTGTGGATGCGGAAGGGGTCTATCTATACACAAAAGACAACAAGCTCATTGATTCGGTCTCGTCCTGGTGGAGCGTCATCCATGGATACAAGCATCCGGAAATGAATGCGGCCATTCTGGAACAGGTGAACCGGTTCTCCCACGTTATGCTGGGCGGCCTGACCCATGAACCGGTTCAGCGGCTTTCGCAAAAGCTGGAGGAATTCCTTCCCGGAGACTTGAATTACTGCTTCTTCTCTGACTCAGGGAGCGTCGCGGTCGAGGTAGCGTTGAAAATGGCACTTCAATACTGCATGAACCGGGGAGATCGGCGGCGCACCATGATTCTGGCGTTGGAACACGCCTACCACGGCGACACCTTCAAGACAATGGAGGTGGGGGACGATGAGGATTATCACTTTGTTCTGAGAGCTTATGGCCCCAGCCAGTACGTGGTGCATGTGCCCACGGAGATCGAAGCTCTGGAAATGGCTTTTGCGCAGTACGGCGAAAAGCTGACCTGTTTTCTTGTAGAACCTCTGCTTCAGGGCGCCGGCGGCATGCGGATGTACGGCTCATCCTTTCTGAAACGAGCTCGGGAGCTGTGTAATCAATATGGCGTTCTGCTTATTTTTGACGAGGTTGCCACCGGTTTTGGCCGGACCGGACATCGCTTTGCTGCGGACTTGGTCCTGCCTGACATCCTGGTGTTGGGTAAGGCGTTGACGGGCGGGTATATTGGACACGCCGTCACGGTGGCCAATCGAAAGGTTTATGAGGCTTTCTATGATGACGCCCCCGACCACGCCCTGATGCACGGCCCCACATTTATGGGCAACGCCTTGGCCTGCGCCGCCGCATTGAAATCCATACAGCTTTTCGAGAGCCAGGACTACTTGTCCAAAATCCGCCGAATTGAGGAGATCACACAGAGAGAACTGGCAGACCTAACCGACCCTCGGATTCAAGAGGTACGGATTATGGGCGGATGCGCCTGTGTGGAGGTCAAAGACCCCGCCACGCTTCAGGGTTGGCAGCAGTTCGCTTATCAACAAGGCGTATTTAACCGCCCATTCTTAAACTATATGTATACCATGGTCCCCTACATCATTTCCGAAGAAGAATTGACTCAGGTACTGCGCACGATGAAGGCATGGTTTACTAATTCGTAACTTCTCAGAATGAAAACAGGACCCGGCTCAAATGAGCTAGGGTCCTGCTCTTGTCAACGGGGAACCTATGTGGTAAAATAGGATGCAATGGCACAGGCAGCACTATGGTATACGGACGGGATTGTATACAATCCCGTCCACTCATTTTTAACACTTTATCGTGCGTTTTTTGTTTCATATTGTCACATTTCACGTGGAATTAAGCGTTGTGTTTGAGCGGTTTTTCTGTCCGGGATTGTATGCAACTTCGTACAATTTCTTTCAAACATACGGCTCAATTTGAAGTGAAAGGTGAGAGATCAATGCCTGGATTTCAGTTTCAGGAAACGTCGATACCCAATCTATTGCAAATAACCCCTTTGTTTGCGCCAGATCATCGCGGATTCCTCTCCAAAACATTTGAGAAGTCAATCTTTGTGGAACACGGAATCAATATCGTTCCATGGGAGGAACTGCGTTCTTGTTCCCGCAAAGGGGTTCTTCGCGGCCTTCACTTTCAGCGCCGCTACAGCCAAGACAAGCTGGTGCAGGTTCTTCACGGCGCGGCCTATGATGTTGCAGTGGATTTACGTACTGGGTCCGAGACCTATGGCAAGTGGGAAGGATTCTATCTCACTGCGGAAAACAGACAGATGCTGTATCTTCCAAAGGACTTTGCCCACGGATTTCTAGTTTTGGAAGACGACACCCTGCTCAGTTATCTGTGCGGCGACCGATACGACCCAGAATCGGATGGAGGCATTCGCTGGAATGATCCCCAATTAGCCATTCACTGGCCGCTGGAAAAGGTGGAAAACGTAATCCTCTCTGAGAAAGACTCTGCACTTCCGTTGCTGGCGGACTACAAAAGCAAGGTATGAAACGGCCCCATTTATCTTTATACTGTGTGAGGAAACGTTATGAAACGGATTTTAATCACTGGAATTACCGGCTATATCGGTTCTAATCTGGCCCGAAACCTTCTTGACCGCTATGAAGTCTATGGACTGGTCCGTGAACCGCTTAATTTGGAATATATCGAAGATCTTCAAGCTAAACTCAAATTTTTAACCTATGATGGCTCCTATGAAAGCATAGATGCTGCTATACAGGCCAGTCAACCCGATTTGGTCTATCATCTGGCCGCCTACTATACCGGAAGTCACGGACAGGAGCACATTCAAAAATTACTCGACTCCAACATTACGCTCGGAGCCCATCTTCTGGAGGCAATGTCCGCACACAGCGTACCAACGTTGGTCTACGCATCCACCATAATGGCACTCTATCAGGGCGAAACATACCGCCCGCTCAACCTTTATGCCGCTACCAAACAGGCTTTTTTTGATTTAATGTCTTACTACACCGACGCCGGCTTGCTCCGAGCTGTCACGCTAGTACTTTCCGACACATACGGCCCCGGGGATCACCGAGCCAAAATTTTGAATTTGGTACGTCGTGCGGCAGAAAACGGTGAAAAAATATCCCTTTCCACAGGAGCTCAAGATTATGATGTGGTCTATATCGATGATGTGGTCTCTGCATTCCGTCTGGCCGGGGAACAACTTTTGAACGGAGCGTACCGCAATGACATATTTCAGATTGCTTCAGCATTCCCCTTAACCCTGCGCAGAACTATGGAAAAAATGCTGACGCAAAACAGTCTGACCCTCAATGCAGGATGGGGTGAACGCCCAGCGGCCGAGCGTGAAATTGTAAAGGCAATTCGGGTCTATCCCAGACTGCCAGGGTGGAGCCCAAATGTATCCTTAGAGGATGGGCTTCAATGGTTCTGCCGGTAGCTCCTTTCCTTTACCAGCCTATATCCTGCTGTCTTCCCCTTTATTCGCCGAAACCAGCAGCATCATAGGCCGGCGCAGTTCATTTCTCATCCCAGGAATATCCATCATATGCTCTGGAGGCTGCGGCTCCACAATATGCTGAAGCTGAAACCCATTTTTAAGCAGGGTCTCCAAGTATGTGGTCAGTGTTCGATGGTATTTGGCCACCTGCTCCCCCAGAAAAACGGCGTTCCGCTTCCCCTCCACATAGTAGTGGTCAACCGGAAAGTGAAGAATGGTCCCATTCTCATCATAGTACCAGTCTTGAGAGCCGTAGGCGGTAAATACAGGATGTTCCACCGAAAAGATGAGCTTTCCCCCCGGCTTCAGCCAGCGGTTTATTCTTTGTACCAATGCGGCAAAATCGGAAATATAGTGAAACGCCAACGAACTTAGCACACAATCAAAACTGGCTTCTGAACATTGCAGGTCCTCCATCGCGGCCTGGCGGTATTCAATGTTAGGCCCGCCGTTACACTGTGCGGCGGTTTCCAGCATCTTTTGCGAGATATCCGTCCCCAATACATAGGCGGCCCCATGTTCGGCGGCATACTTGCAGTGCCATCCATAGCCGCATCCCAGGTCCAGAACGGACATTCCTGTAAAATCCGGCAGCATCTTTTGCAGCTGCGTCCACTCCCCCGCGCCCGCCAGCCCCTGCTGTGAGCGGGACATCTCGCTGTATTTTTGAAAAAATATTGGGTTGTCGTATTTGTTTTCTCTCATAACATCAAGTCCAATCATGTTCCGGAACTATTTTAGCCGTTTTTTGCTTGTCCAGCCGTACCTCTCCGCCGGTACGGCTGGACATAACTTTTTATTCTTCATCCTCCACAAAAGAGTGGCTCATAATATAAAATTCATCCTGGCTCGGCAGATACTTTTTCTCCAGTGGTTCCAACGTACTGTCGTAGTTTTGCACCTCCTGCGCGTCAAGGTCCATCACCGGGCTGTAGGTATAAAACCACCTTCTTCCATCTAAAACGCCTTCCTTCAGTTCTTTCACCATCAACGCCTTTCCAAACCCTTTTCGCTGGTGCTCCGGCGCAATGCAGACCGGGCCAAAGGTAAGAATATCCTTTTTCACACCCTGCTCGTCCGTCAGCTTCGCTTTCGTATACATAATATTTCCGATTATCTGCCCGTCCAACTCGGCTACAAAGTCCAGTTCGGGAATAAAGTCCTCATGTCCACGCATGTGGTGGACCAAGTAGTGTTCCACGCAGCCCGGAATGTAGAGGTTATAAAAGGCTTTTCGTGTCAGCTCCTCCACGATCCTGTGGTCGGATTCCTTTTCATTTCGGATGATCAGGATGGCTCAAACTCCCTTTCTCCGCGCTCCAATAGAATGATCCTACTACATTACAGTTGTAGTTTTACCCGTATTCATGTTGAAAATTAACCTTCAGGAGCGATAGTAATAAGCAAAAATTTTTTAAGTATTCAAATAAAGAAATTCCCGCGCCGGTTCTGTAGTCCAGACGGAAACCGAACCGCCCCGCACCATAAAGGTTCCCCAGCCGTCCGCGCCGATTTCCACCACATCTGAAACATGCTCCAGGGCATCGACCATACGCCGGCCCGCAAAGTGTTCTCCCACGTACATCCGTTTATGTCCGCCTACCCCATCTGTAAGGAGGACCGCTAGACCGGAGTCCGGATGGTCCTCATCTCCCTCGCGGGTAAATCCAACCAACGCATTGTCATCAAAAAACAGGTGCTCCGGACCGTAAGCATAACATTCCCGAATTTTAATCAGCCGTGCCAGCTGCGGCACCGGAGCTATGCCGTCGTGAGGAATACCAAAGTAATCCCCATAAAAGACGCAGGGCACCCCTGCATCCCGCAGAAGAATTACCGCATACGCGATGGGCTTGAACCACGCGGGAATAAACGAGCAAAGGGCCTGTCCCGGCTGGGTATCGTGGTTGTCCACAAAGGTAACTGAATGTTCCGGATCAATGGCTGTCAGCGTGTTTTCAAACAGCCTTGCCAAATCAAAATGACCATTTGATGTCGCCGCTTTCAGAAACTGAAAATGCAGCGGCACATCAAACAGCGAGAGGCAGCGGCCTGTAACGTCCAGATAGTGGGTCAGCTTTTCTGTTTTGTTCGACCAATACTCGCCCACCACGAAGAGGTCTTTCTTATGCGCCCGCATGGCGGCAATCCAGTCCCGGCAGAAATCGAAGCTGATATGCTTGACAGCATCCATCCGGAATCCATCCATATGGATTTCGTTCTGATACCATATTCCCCAGTCGCGGGTCTCCTGAATCACCTCGGGATGGTCGGTGTCCAGGTCGGCTCCCATCAGGTAATCATAATTTCCATTTTCGGAATCTGTCTCACGGTTCCAGGTCTTTCCTTCAAAGCGAAAAATTCCGTTTCGCTTTGCCGCCTCATCCCAGTCCGTTCCGCTGAAATGGGATGCATTCCACCGAAAACCGGAATAAGTGCCCGCCCGGCCAGGGAAATCAAATCTGGTCCAGGCCGTAATTGGATGCTGGCCGCTGATATTCTGGTTTCTGTTTTCCCTTGCACCCTCAATCACCATCACTTGTTCGGCGCCGTCCGCCCCCATACGGTGGTTCAATACAACATCACATAAAACCGAAATTCCATTTCGTTTCAGAGCCTCCACAGCAGTGAGGTACTCTCCCTTTGTCCCATATTTCGTTGCGGCTGTGCCCTTCTGATCAAACTCCCCCAGGTCGTACATATCATACACATCATATCCAACGCTGGCCGCCCCGGCCGCTCCTTTGTATGCCGGCGGGAGCCAGACCATATTGATCCCAATTCGCCCCAGTTCCTCCGCCTGCGCCGCGGTCCGCTTCCAGTGCAGCTGGTTTTCTGGAAGATACCATTCAAAAAATTGCATCATTGTTTTATTCGTCATGATTTTACAGCCATCCTTCCACCAAAATTCGACGTGCTATGGTATATGGCAGTATACTCCATCGAATCAGAAAAATCAAGAACCCAGCCAACCGGTTCAATCCCCCTTGCTTTTTCCAAAAAGTGCGGTATAATATCTTTCATATTACCACAAAGGAGAGAGACATATGTGGACCGTACGTCAGGCAGTTCCGAAGGACCTGTCCGCTGTAATGGAGATTTATGACAAGATTATCGACCTATTTCAAGAACAGACCGGAACGCGGGCCTGGCGGAAGGGAGTATATCCCACCGAGGCCGTCTTTCAAGCGGCCATTGAGGCTGGAACGCTCTATGTCGGTGAACTGGACGGAGCACTGGCGGCTGGCATGATCATCACGCAGGGTACCGACAAGACCTACGGCGACGCACCCTGGCAGATAGCCGCGGAGGATGCCGAGACAGCGGTCATTCACACTCTGGGCGTATCGCCTGGGGTGGGCAAGCGCGGGCTCGGTGTAAAAATGATGGAGGGCGCTGTAGCTCTGGCCCGGGAAAAGGGCTGGAAAGCCCTGCGGCTGGACGTTCTGGAGGACAACGCCCCCGCTCTGCGGCTTTACGAACGGGCCGGCTTTGTGTACATTGCCACAAAAGCAATCTGGTATGAAAGCACCGGAACCGCTAATTTCCTGCTGTACGAATACGTCCTCTAAGCCACTGTCTCTGAGTTTGATACTGGGACCGGTATCACCCGCTCCTGTGAATTCGCAAAAAGCAAAAAAATTATAATAAATTTGAACCCTGATGCCCGGAAAAACTACTTGACAAACGTTGCATTCCTGTTATATAATCGCCCTGGACAATTGAATAGCCTTATCAAGAGTGGTGGAGGGAACGGCCCTGTGAAGCCCGGCAACCTGCGTGTTTACGCAAGGTGCTAAATCCGGCGGTAGTGTATCGAAAGATGAGGGTGCATCCAACATATAACGCTCCGCCGTCCGGCGGGGCGTTTTTTGCGCTCCCAGAACAGAAAGGAGAACTTATTATGGCAAAAAGACTCTTTACATCCGAATCCGTCACCGAGGGGCATCCGGACAAAATCTGCGACCAGATTTCTGACGCAGTGCTGGATGCAATTATCGAAAAAGACCCTCAGGCTCGGGTAGCCTGCGAAACCACGGCCACCACTGGCCTGATCCACGTCATGGGAGAAATTACCACCTCCTGCTATGTCGATATCCCCAAAATTGCCCGTCAGGTGGTAAAAGACATCGGCTACGACCGGGCTAAGTTCGGCTTTGACAGCCAGACCTGCGCCGTCATTACTTCCATTGACGAGCAATCCGGCGATATCGCTATGGGTGTGGACAAGTGCCTGGAAGCCAAGCAAGGCAGTCAGAACGACGGACTGGACAACGGTGCGGGAGATCAGGGCATGATGTTCGGCTATGCCTGCGACGAGACCCCGGAGCTGATGCCTCTGCCCATCTCCCTGGCCCAAAAACTGGCAATGCAGCTGACTAAAATCCGCAAAGAGGGCAAAGTGGACTACCTTCGCCCTGACGGCAAGACCCAAGTAACGGTGGAGTACGGCGAGGACAACCGGCCTGCCCGCATTGATGCGGTGGTGGTGTCCACCCAGCACGGCGCGGAAGTGGAGCTGGACCAGATCCGCAAGGACATGATTGAGCTGGTCATCAAGCCTATCCTCCCCGCCAATCTGCTGGACAGTGATACCAAAATTTACGTCAATCCTACCGGGCGCTTTGTCATTGGCGGGCCGCAGGGCGACTCCGGTCTCACCGGACGCAAGATCATTGTAGATACCTACGGCGGTTCCGCTCCCCACGGCGGCGGCGCCTTCTCCGGCAAGGACCCCACCAAGGTGGACCGCTCCG